>Ga0247691_1000286_pt1 | contig 11151 bp, 11 predicted proteins | sample CNK32_metaG_FD_182721 | JGI IMG/M metagenome (GOLD analysis project Ga0247691, IMG submission 182721) | Soil microbial communities from Purdue University Martell Research Forest, Indiana, United States - CNK32 | ecosystem: Environmental > Terrestrial > Soil > Temperate forest > Bulk soil...
TGAAAGGTACAGCTGTACCACCATTAACAGATGTAGAGAAGTTGATAGATGTAATTGCAGAACCTGAGTTATCCACTTTTACAATTGGAGTGATCGATTGTCCATCACATACATTGAATGTATTCACGATGCTGTTAGCACTTGCTGTAGCATTTGGAACATTCGTGTAAGTTGGAGAAATCTCAGCAGCTGTAACAACTGTACTTGTGTTGTAAGCATTGTGTCCTGTATGCAAAATTGCGAAGAACTGTAATTTTCCAATGTTTACATCAACTAGATTGATGTTTGCAGGTATAGTATAAGTAACTGTTTTAGTAATTACACCTGTTTGAGAAGCATCGATTGTTTCTCCCCAAGTTCCACCTACGTTAAGGTATCCACGGAACATGTGTTGGTGTAAGTACTTACCATTTGGCAAAATTGCTGTTGGGTTGTAGTTACCATAATTCGATTGAATTGCTTCAAAGTCATTTTGCAACATACCGATGTTCAGGTAATGGTTTGTACCAGAAGCCTGTGGAGTAGTGTAGTAAATCTCTACATGCAATGTCAATTGACGAGTTGATGCATCAATTGTAGCATCCATAGCAACATTCGCTGGAGAAGCTTCTGCTAAAGTAGAGTTTACCTGACCTTGCCAGTTTGCACGGCTAGTCGCTAAAAAAGTTTCCGCACCAAACGGTTTTCTTTGAACCGTTCCTGCCGGATATCCTTCAGGATTGAAAAATCCGTCTAGAGCTGTTCCGTCAGTTGTTCTTAGATCTGGCTCACCTGCACCTGGAGTAGCATAACCACCAGCATGTATGTTAACCAAAACTACACGTCCTGGGTTAGCCGTAGCGATATCATTCGCACGTTTGTGTCCATCCGGACAATATCCGCAATGGATACCAGTTAGTTCTTCTAGAACTGCATTTCTGTTCAGAGGTGTTTGGGAAACTGGAGTTTGTTGTGCAAACATTGTTAAAGAGCTTGCAAACACTCCTCCCATTAAAAGTAATGACTGTTTCATGTTTTATTGATTTATTACGAAACCAAATATAAATTTTTTCGTGACTTTAAACCAATGATAAAATGATGTAAATGAATCATTAAATTGGAATGCTAAACGAAGGCTTTTTTTGTAATTTAGAATGATGAAAAAGAAAATTGTAGTCTTAAGTGGAGCGGGAATTTCTGCCGAAAGTGGAATTTCAACTTTCAGGGATTCGAACGGTCTTTGGGAAAATTACCGCATAGAAGAAGTCGCAACACCTGAGGCTTGGGATACAAATCCGGAACTCGTTCAGCGTTTTTACAATCAACGCAGAAAACAGATAATTGAGTCTTATCCAAATCCGGCCCACCAGCTCTTTTATGAACTTGAATCGGGCTATGAGGTGGTCATAGTGACCCAAAACATTGATGATTTACACGAACGAGGCGGCTCCGGACACGTCATCCATCTACATGGAAACATCCGCTATTCAAAAAGTTCCGGACCAAACCAGGAACGAAAATACTATCCGATAAACGGTTGGGAGTTGAGTTTGAATGACTTGTGTGATGAAGGTTATCCCTTACGTCCTCATGTGGTTTGGTTTGGTGAAGCTGTTCCGGAAATGGACCGTGCAATTGATGCTTTAATCGACGCAGATTACTTAATCGTTATAGGTACATCATTGAACGTCTACCCCGCAGCTGGATTAATCCATTATGTGTCAAATTCTTGCAAAAAAATCATAGTTGATCCGAAAGCTTTGGAGCTGAAAGTTGATTCAGGGTTTGTAGTCCTTTCAAAAAGTGCTGTTGAAAGTGTTTCGGAGTTGAAAAAGATCTTTGGTTTGGAGTAAAAGGTACTTCGACTGTGCTCAATTACCTTATTTATTGAAATATTATTTCTAACAAAAAAGGCCTCCGATAAACGAAAGCCTTTTCAAATATCACTAGGTTAATTTAGTGCTTCACTACTGTTCTTCGTGTTTGGATCGCAGTTCCCTTTTCAGTAATTGTAACCAAATAAACTCCGCTTTTAAAATCACTTACGTCTACTTTTTTAGATGTCCCAACCACTGACTCATTGTAAACTACTTTACCCAATACATCTGTCATTCTCACATCGTAGTTTCCATCCAATCCCTTAGCAGAAATGTTCAACACAGAACTTGCAGGGTTCGGATAAATCGACATAGCGATTTCTTCATCCTTCTTACTATCCTTAATTCCCAATGTTGTTGTGACAATGACGTCTACGGAATCCACTTTTACAGAGCTTTCCGTTATATAAAAACGGTAATGAATTGTTCCACTACTATTTGTGTGTATCCCAAATCTTAAATTTCCAGTTTCACCATCTGGCAAAGGATTATCCCATGTTAATGAAGTCCATGGGTTTGAACTAAACGGTAGTGAATAACAATTACCTTCAATATTATATCCCCAACTAATTTGCTCAAGAGGAGTACCGCCGGACCAAGCTGGCACATCCGTAATTTTTACACGGGTAATATTGAAATACTTGTCCAATCCGGAAGTATTGGTGACGCCCATATCAACAAGTACTAATTCGTCTTCCGATACTGTGCGGGTAATGGTTGTCCCATTGAGGCTGCTTCCCGATGGCGAGCCACCGTTGTAATCCTGGATATTCACCTGCGAAGTCGAAACTGTTGCAGTTAATAAGGCAAAACTTAATAAGGAGTACATTTTTTTCATAAATGATGATTTAAATGGGATTATTTCCAGATGCTTTCAAACAGGGTCGGTGATTGATCGGTATAGGGAAGGCTGGAATAATTTCCAGCCTTCAACTAGTATTGTGAACTAAGCCTTAATGCTTCACTACTGTTCTTCGTGTTTGGATCGCAGTTCCCTTTTCAGTAATTGTAACCAAATAAACCCCGTTTTTAAAATCACTTACGTCTACCTTTTTAGTTGCGCCAACGACTGTTTCATTGTAAACTACTTTACCCAACACGTCTGTCACTCTTACATCGTAGTTCCCATCCAATCCCTGAGCAGAAATGTTCAGCACAGAACTTGCAGGGTTCGGATAAATCGACATAGAGATCTCTTCGTCTTTCTTATTGTCCTTAATTCCTAAAGTTGTTGTAACAATGACATCAACAGAATCCACTTTCACAGAGCTTTCCGATATATAAAAGCGGTAATGAATCGTTCCGGCACTATTTGTATGAATATCAAATCTCAAATTTGCAGCAGCTCCGTTAGGAAGCGGAACCGGAACCGGGGGTGTTTGGCTATTGTCTATCCAATCAGGTGAAGTCCAGGGATTCGAATTGGCTGGAGGAGTATAACAAGTCCCATTAAACATGTATCCCCAACAGATTTGCTCAGAAGGGGCCCACGCTGAAACTTCTGCAATTTTCACACGTGTAACATTGTAATATCCATCTGCCCCGGAAGTATTGGTTACACCCATATCAACAAGTACTAATTCGTCTTCCGATACCATGCGCGTAATGGTCGTTCCATTGAAGCTGCTTCCCGATGGCGAGCCACCGTTGTAATCCTGGATATTCACCTGCGAAGTCGAAACTGTTGCGGTTAATAAGGCAATACTTAATAAGGAGTATGTTTTTTTCATAACTGATGATTTAAATGTGCTGATTTCCTGATACCTTAAAAGGCACTGGGGATTGATTGGTATAAGAAAGGCTGGAATAATTTCCAGCCTTCAACTATTATTGTGAACTAAGTCTTAATGCTTCACTACTATTCTTCGTGTTTGGATCGCAGTTCCCTTTTCAGTAATTGTAACCAAATAAACTCCGTTTTTAAAATCACTTACGTCTACCTTTTTAGTTGCGCCAACGACTGTTTCATTGTAAACTACTTTACCCAATACGTCTGTCATTCTTACATCGTAGTTTCCATCCAATCCCTGAGCAGAAATATTCAATACAGAAGTTGCCGGGTTTGGATAAATTGACATGGAAATCTCTTCGTTCTTTTTAGTATCCTTAATACCTAAAGTAGTTGTAACCATGACATCTACAGAATCCACTTTTGTTGAACCATCCATTACATAAAAACGGTAGTGGATTGATCCCGCACTATTTGTGTGAATATCGAACTTCAAATAAGCCAACCCGTTATTAGGAACTGTAAAATCATTTGGTGTAGTCCAGGGATTCGAATTTGGAATCAAACAAACTCCATCAAAATTCGGATCCGGAGTTGGAGCCCAACAAATTTGCTCAGGAGGAGTACCACCAGACCAAGCAGGCATATCCACAATCTTCAATCGGGTAATATCCAAATTCTTATCAGATCCTGATTTATTTGTAATTCCTATATCCAGTACAACTAATTCGTCGTCACTTACCGTTTTCGTAATCGTTGTCCCATTTAAATTAGGACCGGTAGGAGATCCCCCATTGTAATCCTGGATATCAACCTGTGCAGTCGAAACTGTTGCAGTTAATAAGGCAATACTTAATAGAGAGTATATTTTTTTCATATCGTGAGTTTCTAGTTTCTACAAATATATAACAGCTATCTGGTACAAACAAGGTCTGTCAGGAAGCTATTAATTCGTAAGAATACAATTTATTTCCCAAAAAAGCAATAAGCAAAGGGCAAATATGAGTCAGTTTTTGAGTTAAGTACCCATTTTCGGAAGTAAACGGTTCGATTCTGACATATTTAGAGATAATTAGGAATACAATTTTTGTGGGTAGCTTAACATTTTTTAGGAATACAAGAGTATCCAATAACACATGTTTAAAATTGTGTTAAGGAAAAGGTATCTTTGGGATTCGGCACGAAACTTGAACTGTGCATGCTAAAATTTAAACTATGAAAAAAATTGCGTTCTTATTATTAGGACTTGTTGTTTCTACTTTATCTATGGCTCAAGAACACGAACCTTTAGTTGTAAAACAACTTCCCTCTGTAAAGTTGGTAGATATGAATGGTAAAGCGGTGAACACTGCTGAATTGGGCTTCAAAGGCCCGGTTGTCATTTCTTTCTGGGCAACCTGGTGCTCACCCTGCAAGCGTGAATTAAACACCATTCATGAGTTATACCCGGATTGGCAAGAAGAAACAGGAGTTAACCTGGTGGCCGTTACAATCGATGACGAGAAAACTAAAAACCAGGTCCCGGTATATGTTGACGGAAAAGGTTGGGAATACCTGGTATTGATGGATCCGAACGGAGATTTCAAACGCGCAATGGGTGTGAACAATGTTCCTCATACTTTTTTGGTTGACCAAAAAGGAAATATCGTTTATTCTCATAATAACTATGCTCCGGGAGACGAAGAGAAGTTGTATGAAGAAATCAAAAAATTAGTCAATAAATAAGTTACTACTTTATAGATGAAAAATTGGATTTTAGGAATCTGCGCATTGTCCGGGTCGCTTACTGCACTCGGACAATCGAATTTATTAGGGAACATCACCGGGAACATGGAAGCGACCTTCCAGTACTTAAACGCCGACCCCTTAATTGGTGCAACTCAACCGGCAGAACGGGGATTGTTGAATTCATATATGAATGTCTTCTATTCCGGATCTCATTTTAAGGCCGGTGCCCGATTTGAATCTTACTTACCAAGAATCAACGGATACCCGAACCGGTTCGATGGAACAGGTATCGGAATGCGTTATGTAGGTTGGTCTAACAATTACATTGATGTAACGCTAGGTAACTTTTATGAGCAATTCGGTGCCGGTACGATCTTCAGAGCTTATGAAGACCGCAATTTAGGTTATGATAATGCCATGGATGGTGCCCGTGTAATCCTGAGACCTTATAAAGGTGTCCAGTTAAAAGGAGTCTACGGAAATCAGCGCTATGCTTTCCAAGGTGGAAGAGTAGAAAAATCAAGTGGTGTCACACGTGGAGTGGATTTACAGTTTCACATCAATGAGTTGATCCCGCGATTAGATTCAAGTGGTTTGGATATTACCATCGGTGGTGCTTTCATGAGTAAATACCAGAAAGATGATAACGACTTGTACATCCTTCCTGAAAATGTAGCTGCTTACAGCGGAAGAATCGGTTTGCGTTACAAAAAGTTTACCTTGAACGGGGAATACACGCACAAAGACAATGATCCGAGTGAGGATAACGGATACATTTACAATCCGGGCCATGCAGCTTTGATCAATTTGGGTTATTCACGCAAAGGTTTGGGAATCTCTTTATCCGCAAAATCAGTTGATAATATGAGTTACCGTTCAGATCGCACTAAAGGTTTGGCGGACCTGTTCATCAATTACCTGCCTGCAATGAATAAAACGCATACCTATAACCTGGTTGCAACGCTTTATCCGTATGCCACACAACCTTTGGGCGAGATTGCATACCAGGCAGAAATCCTATACACGATCCCTAAAGGAAAGGGCGGTGGAAAATATGGGATTCCAATTAACTTCAACTATTCCACGGCTTATTTGCCAATGAAACACCGGTCCGGATACGGATTACCCGGAGATTCTACCCGTGTGATGTATAAAGGAAATGCATTTGATATGTCAGACAGTTTGTTGTGGCAAGATATCAATGTGAATGTGACTTATAAATTCAACAAGAATTTCTACCTCATCGGATCTTACTTCAACATCCTGATCAACAATGATATTTCTAAAATCACAGAAGATGCGCATGGAATGATCAATGCACATATCGGGGTTTTGGAAGCAGGATGGAAAATCAATAAGAAACACAACTTGCGCGCTGAATTACAGGCTTTGTTCACAACCGATAAGAAAATGGCTTTGTTTGACTATCAGACATCCAAAGACAAAGGAGATTGGGTGACATTGGTTTTGGAATACACGATTTCACCTAACTGGTTCTTCGGTTTCATGGACCAATATAATTATGGAAATTCCAACAAAGACTTGCGCGTTCATTACGCAATCGGCTCAGTTGGTTGGATAAAAGATGCAACTCGCTTAACTTTAAATTACGGTAGACAACGAGCCGGACTATTTTGTGTAGGTGGTGTATGTCGTTTTGTACCGGCATCAAACGGTTTGACCGTTTCGTTAACTCAAAGTTTCTAATTAACAACTTTAGAACATGAAAAAGATTTTAATTCTTACAGCAGTCATTGCAACCGTGATCGCTTCTTGCGACAAGGTAAAAAATGCCTATCCGGCAAATCCGGTTTCAACTACATTGGATTGGAGCTTATACCCGGATGGGGACTCTGCTCATTATGTTGCTCAAGGTTTGTGGCCTACATTTGCAGCTAATACGAATACCCAACGCAATGTGCTGATTGAAGACTTCACAGGACACCAATGTGTGAACTGCCCGGCTTCAACTGCAAACATGGAACAATTGATCGCAACAAATCCGGATCACATTTTCGGATTGGCTATTCATGCAGGACCGACAGGACTTACTGGTTTTCAAGTAACTTCCTCGGAATATCAAACGGTATTGTATTGTGATGCAGGTTTGGAAATCGGAAAACATTTCGGACAGGATATTCCCGGATCCGCATTTTTGGGGAATCCCGCATTTTGTGTAAACCGCACTTTAGCGAGCGGTCAGTTTACATCCAATGCAGGTGCTGCTATTGCAAATAAGACAAATACCTGTCTGGGAAGTCCGATTCGTATCAACATTCAAGCGGTAACGAATTATTTTCCATCCACACGTGGATTGTTCTTGCATACGGAAGTGGATAAAGTGGATGCTTCCATCACATCTGACCTGGCTGTTGTTGTTTGCCTGGTAGAAGATTCATTAATTGCAAGACAGTTGGTCATGGCAAATACAACCTGGGATCCCGATGGAACTCCCGGAGATCCGGATTTATCACATTGTGACGGAATAGATGAAACTTATAAGCACCGTGATATCCTGAGAGGCTGTATCGATGGAAGAACCTTCGGAAAAGTTTTAACTGCCGGCGACTTAGGAACAAATGGAAAATACTTTGTAAGTCATTCTTACCGTTTACCCGACCAGTACAATGCGGATAACATGAAATTGTATATTTATGTGATTGATAAAACCACGCAGGAAATCTACCAGGTTATCGAAAAACACCTTCTCTAAAATCAATCTTGCCTAATACCATTAAATCATGAAAAAGCTTTTAATTCTCACAGCAGTCTTAGCAACCGTGATTGCTTCTTGTGATAAGGTTAAAAATACCGTTCCGACAAGTGCTGTCTCAGGCACATTGGATTGGGGTTTATATCCGGATGGCGATTCTGCTCATTATGTTGCTCAGGGTTTGTGGCCAACATTTGTGGCTAATACAAACACGCAGCGCAATGTGCTGATTGAAGATTTCACCGGACATCGGTGTGTGCAATGTCCGGCTCAAACTGCAGACATGGAACAATTGATTGCAACGAATCCGGATCACATTTTCGGTTTGGCTATTCATGCAGGACCAACTGGTTTAACTGGTTTTCAAGTAGCAGATGACGACTACCCAACAGTATTTTATTGTGATGCCGGTATGGAACTCGGAAAGCACTTTGGGCAAGATATTCCCGGATCCAACTTTTTAGGGAATCCCGCTTTTTGTGTGAACCGCACTTTAGCAAACGGTCAGTTTACTTCCAATGCAGGTTCTGTAATTGCAAATAAGACAAATACATGTCTTGCAAGCACCTTAAAAATTAACTTGCAGGCAGTAACCAATTATTTTCCTTCCACACGTGGATTGTTCTTGCATACGGAAGTGGATAAAGTGGATGCTTCCATCACATCTGACTTGGCTGTTGTCGTTTGCCTGGTAGAAGATTCATTGATTGCCAGACAATCAGTTATGGCGAATGCCACTTGGGATCATGATGGAACTCCCGGAGATCCGGATCTGTCTCATCGTGATGGAATAGATGAAACCTATACCCACCGTGAGATCCTGAGAGGCTGTATCGATGGAAAAACCTTTGGAAGGGTTTTAAAGTCAAGTGACTTAGGAACAAATGGAAAATACGTTGTAAGTTATTCATACCGTTTACCCGACCAGTACAATGCGGACAACATGAAATTGTATATTTATGTGATTGATAAAACCACGCAGGAAATCTACCAGGTTATCGAAAAACACCTTCTCTAAAATCAATCTTACCTAATACCGTTTAGAAGATGAAAAAGCTTTTAATTCTCACAGCAGTCTTAGCAACCGTGATTGCTTCTTGTGATAAGGTTAAAAATACTGTTCCGACAAGTGCTGTCTCAGGCACATTGGATTGGAGCTTGTATCCTGATGGTGATTCTACCCATTATGTTACCCAGGGTTTGTGGCCTACATTTGCGGCTAATACAAACACGCAACGCAATGTGCTGATTGAAGATTTCACCGGACATCGGTGTGTGAGCTGTCCAGCTGCAACTGCAGACATGGAACAGTTGATTGCAACGAATCCGGATCACATTTTTGGTTTAGCTATTCATGCAGGGCAAACTGGTTTAACTGGTCTTCAAGTAGCAGATGACGACTACCCAACGGTGTTCTATTGTGATGCAGGTCTGGAACTCGGAAAGCACTTCGGGCAGGATATTCCCGGATCCGCATTTTTGGGGAACCCGGCCTTTTGTGTGAACCGCACTTTAGCAAACGGTCAGTTTATTTCCAATGCAGGTTCTGCAATTGCAAATAAGACAAATACATGCCTTGCAAGCACTTTAAAAATTAACATTCAAGCAGTAACGAATTATTTCCCTTCCACACGTGGATTGTTCCTGCATACGGAGGTAGATCAAGTGGAGGTTGGCGTCATATATCCCTTGGCAGTTGTTGTTTGTCTGGTAGAAGATTCATTGATTGCCAGACAAACAGTTATGCCAGATGCCACTTGGGATCATGATGGAACTCCCGGAGACCCGGACCTGTCTCATCGTGATGGAATAGATGAAACCTATACCCACCGTGATATCTTAAGAGGATGTATCGATGGAAAAACCTTTGGAAGGGTTTTAAAGTCAAGTGACTTAGGATCAAATGGAAAATACGTTGTAAGTTATTCCTATAAATTACCTAACCAGTACAATGCAGACAACATGAAATTGTACATCTACGTGATTGATAAAACCACGCAGGAAATCTACCAGGTAATCGAAAAATCCCTCCTCTAAAAATTTAACATTAGCTATAAAGTAGCGTGTGTCTGATTGTTACGGACACACGTTTTTTTTGTGCATAACTTTTAACATTTTCTAAATACCAAATAAGAAAATGGTTCGTTATATTAGTTGAAATTATTAAACAAAACCCCATGTTTGAACTAACGAAAAAAATCCTGGTTCGGGTAAGTTTTGACCCACTGTTGTTCCAAAAAGAATTGTCTAAAGCAATTAAATGGATGTCCGATTCGGAGGAAATCCAACATTTGAGGGAATGGTGTATGAAAGAATTTGGATCCGTATATCCCTCCATTATTCAAAAGGCGTTTACACCGCAAAGAAATTAAAAAAGACAACTATTTATACGACTAACGGCTCCTCTCGGAGCCGTTTTTATTTAGTCAATCTATTTTTTAAAAGGTTTAATACGAACTACTCGAATTCGATCAATAAGCCTCCTTTGTCTACTACATCTTGCGGTTTGATGGCAATGGCCTTCACAACACCGATACCTTCTGCTTTGAGAACGTTTTCCATCTTCATTGCCTCCAAGGTAAGCAAGGGATCACCCACTTCGATCGATTGACCAACTGTAACGGCAACACTGACAACTCTTCCGGGCATTGGAGCTTTCAATTGCTTCAACTTGCGCAATTTCGGTTTATCCATTCCAAGAGAAGCTATCAATTCATCCAAAGGACCACCTTTCTTCACTTCAAAGACACGGTGATTCAATTTCAAGGTCAATAAACCTTCTTCCATGCGGTTTGACATGACTTCACCCCGAAACTTTTTCCCCTTATAAGTAATTGTAAAAAACTGCTGGTCTTCCCAACGAATATGAACCCCATCTCTGTTAGCATGAAGGACTTCTCCGTCCGATGTCCAATTTGCTGTTTCCATCTGTAAGAATTTTGCGACAATAATACGAACTATTTGTCCATTCATCTAGAAAAACGTTGCAAAAAAAGCATAGTTAACTATATTTGCTCTTCTAAATATTTACGAATCATATTCGCCCAGAAATGAAGAAAATATACTACGCGGTTGCTCTTGTCTTGGTAGCATGTCAACCTAAACATTCTGACACTGACCATGCA
>Ga0247691_1000287_pt1 | contig 11140 bp, 6 predicted proteins | sample CNK32_metaG_FD_182721 | JGI IMG/M metagenome (GOLD analysis project Ga0247691, IMG submission 182721) | Soil microbial communities from Purdue University Martell Research Forest, Indiana, United States - CNK32 | ecosystem: Environmental > Terrestrial > Soil > Temperate forest > Bulk soil | place...
CTTCACCCATATATTCGAACGTGCGACCATTGCGCGGCTCGCGGGTGAGATTGACGCCGCCGCCCAAGGTCATGTTGTAGCCTTGCGCGCGCAACTCACGGCCGATAAGAGAGCCGTAGTCGCAAGCAGACTGCGTGTCCCAACTGGCCGCGGAGGCGATGTTGGAGGGGAGAGCGGTCGAGTAACGTCCATTTTGAGCGCTGGCACGCACACCGTAGGCGGCATCGCTCATCTGGATCATGGGAATCCCCAGACGAGGAATGCCCAATACGAAACCAGCGCCTCCATTCCCAAGATAGGCGTTTGGCCGCGGCTGGCCCCAGCCCGGCATTCCGTTGCCGTGAATGAGAGAAAGCTTTTCTTCGAGCGTCATCTCTTTTAGGACCAGCTCGGCGCGTTCATCCGGGGACAAGTTGCGATTCATCCAGGGACGATTCCCAGCTAGATTCACGGCGTTTTGAGGGTGGCGGTGACGAGCGGCAATGGGCGCGCTTAGTACACAGAAAGCGACTATAGACGCAAGAAAGAAAAGCTGTTTTTCTCGGCGAACGATATTCATTGGAAGTGGCCCTCGACGATTCGGATAGTGAATCATAGTACCCTTAACCGGCCCCCGACCAACACCTTTAAATGCACAGAGTTGTTAAAATTTCGCGCTGGTGAATTCAGCCAAATTACATTGTTCATTCCGTGATTCGCTTACCCTGAGCGCTCTTGACAGGAAACGCGCACACTGATCGCCACCAAGTTATCGCTCTCTTCGACGGTACGTTACTTCGACAGTGGCTCCCACCTTCAGTTTGCATCCGATCGTCGTATTCTTGTCGATTTGGAAAGTCATGAAATTTGGCGCTGAATCCTGAAACTGGTGGCCCGGGTTGGTCATAGCATAGCCTGCTCCAACAGTCGGGTGAATGAGGTCTTTTCTACCGAAGCGATTTTGCCGGAAACGGATTGCGCCGCAGCGGTCTGCTCGAAAGAGATCGGCGTACTATTGGGAATAGCGGTAAAGACCGCAGAATCGAAGCGCGCGCGACTGATGCAGAAACAGGAGATCCACATGACGGCTACTCTTGTTCGGTACGCGGTGAGACAGAAAATTGTCCAACCAGAGGACAGGGGTGAGCAAGGCTTGAGCCAGATTCCCTCAACCGAGCAAAATCTCAGGGCAATTAACAACGAGCTTCAATGGCTGTCTATGCCAAATTGCAGACCGGTGCGCGCGATTTGGCGTGCGGTCGCGGAAAGTGGGAGTTCGTGTAATAGGCGTTCTGTGGCTTCGACACGGACGTCGCGGTGAAAAAGATCGGAGAAGACCCAACTATCCAAAGCGTTGCAAATGGAAACCAGAATCATACCCTGATGATGGGCCATCCAGGCGTGAACGATTTCGAAGGATCCGGCAGCTCTCGCCTCGGAGGGACGCCAGTATTCCACGGATTCGTAGAAGCCAAACTTGCCCACCCATCCGCGGTCAGCCATATCGCGAAGATTCTGTAGCGCGGCCGGGAGATCGACGTTGAGGGCCAGAGCACCCGCATAGGGAGTGATGATGATCCGCCCTGAGGCGTCGCCTCTGAGAGCCAGTTGAGGTAAACCGAAAGCCTGGTAATCGTAAACGGCACCCGTCAGCTTTGGAGGGCACGCCCCTTCCGAGATTCCCCAGGGAATTCCATAGGAAGCAGAAAAGGTTCGCTGGCAATCGATTACTCCTTGCAGACTGTTCTCGACAAGCGTGTTGGGAAAATGCCTGAGCCAGAGAGCCGGCATAAGATATTCGAACATCGTGCCGGTCCAGGAGACGAGGACATCCTGACCTGCGTAGTGAGTGTGCAGGCGGCCAAGCCGGAACCAGGCCTCCCCGGGGAGCTCGTTCTTTGCAATCCCGATGAAGAGTGCGCTGCGCGCTTCGGAGGCGAGCAAGTCATAACACGCTTTGAGACGCTCGGACTCGGCTACTGAATAACCAACGGAAATGGCATGACGAGCGTCGTCGTAAAACAAACGGAAGTCCATTTCTTGCACAAGACGCTCCGCATCCGCAGCAAGCTCCAACAGCGCAGACCGCGATTCTCTCACATTGCGGGCGGAATCTGCGACAGCGGCTTGCAAGCGGCAGAGCTCCGGACCACCCTTGGCATCAGAAATCTTGGAATAATTTTCCGGGAGGGAATGCAGCGTTGGCCGGACGAAACCCGTGTTCGGGAGCGATGGAGCCAGCTCTTCCAATGCTGAAGCGAATTGCGGCAAAAACCATGGTGCGAAGTTCCGCGCCATCTCGAGCATCGAGCGAATGTGCAAACACACGTCGTCGAGCCACCAGCGCGCGTCGTTCTTGCCAGGGTCGCAGCTCGCGTTTCGTATGGAGGTGAGTTGCTGAAGCAGGCTAGGAGCCGCAGCACACCATAACTTCACGTCGGATTGCAGGGCGGCCGCTCCCGCCCGGACAGTTCTCACCATTTCGAGAGCTTCGCGATCGTAGGCTTCCTGGTTCATTGCCTCGAGAAGAATGTCGAGCATGTCGAGAGTGGATTGGAAGAACGCGAGAGGAAAGAGCGGTGCATCGAGAAGGTCAGATGCGCCTTGCTTCAGTGTCCATAAGCAGCAAGCCAGATTACCATTGTCCACACTGGAGATAAAGACCGGTTCGAGAGGCTGCAGGGACTGCGTGTCGTGCCAGTTCGCCAGATGGCCGTGGAAGCGCGGAAGACGCTTTACAGAGGACATAGTGCGCGATGCGCGCGCGGCAAATTGGGGGAGGGTAAGCATCCCCAAACGAACAGCGGCAAGCTGAGAATTGAAAAGCAAGCCCAGATTGGTAGTGGACAACCGGTGCGCGATTTGGTTTTCCTGTCCCTGCACATTGTCCGGGATCAGCCAATTTTCTTCGGGAATGGAATATTGGCTGAAGAATCGCCAGGTCTTCAACGCAATCTGGCGCAGAAAGGTTTGGTCCGAAGCAGACAAGGCACCGCTTGCACGCAGCGGCCGATCCAACCATTTGACGGCGGGACTGGCGACAAGCCACAGGACCAAGATGGGCGCGGCGGCCGCAAACGAGTCCGGGCGAAAGAAGAAGACCCCAAGGGCAATTACGAGGGTCAGAAGCGGGATGAGTTTGAGATAACGGTCTGCGGGAGCTTCCTTGCGCTGATCCAGTTCCGACTGCGCGGCTGTTTCCCACTCCAGCAATTTTTGGTGCGTGATAGTCAGTCGAAAGAGCGTTCTGGCAATCGCATCAAGTGTAACCAGCGTTTGATGGGGTAGAAAGGCGAGAAAAACAAGAACGTCGACTTGCGCCGTGGCGAAGTCGCTGACCGCCTGAAGCAGCGAGGCGCCCGGGTGCAGGGCGTCGTATTGGCGAATCGTGGTAAGCAGCGCCTGAGCATAGACGGGAATCAGCAGCATTGCCACCGTGGCAATGGTCCACACGGCGGGCGAACCCGGCAGAAAGAACCAAGAGGCTAGCAATAGAATGAACGTGGCGGCTTCGATGACGCTCCGGCGCAAGTTGTCGAGAATTTTCCAGCGCGACACCGCATTCAGGGGATTCACAACCCGCTGTCTCTCCGCGTTCGGAACACGCGGGAACAGCCATTTCAGGATTTGCCAGTCGCCCCGGATCCAGCGGTGCTTGCGGCGGCTATAGGCGCTGAAGTGCGAGGGATAATCGTCAACCAGTTCGAGCTCGCTGACCAATCCAGTGCGGGCAAAGACGCCTTCGATCAAGTCGTGACTGAGTATGGCGTTGGAGGGAAATCGGTCCCACAGAACCTCGTGAAAAACATCAACTTCGTAAATTCCCTTCCCCGTGAAAATAGCTTCCCCGAAAAGATCTTGGTATACGTCCGAAACTGCATGAGTGTAAATGTCCAAACCGGTCTGGCCGGAATAGATGTAGGCGAGCCGCGAACGGTTGACGGATTGCACACTGATGCCTATCCGTGGTTGCAGAACTCCATACCCGGCCCTTACCGTGCGGGTTAGTGGGTCGACAACTGCCCGGTTCAGCGGGTGAGCCATGGCGCCAACTAGGCGCGCAGCGACACCACGAGGCAGTTGAGTATCGGCGTCGAGTGTAATGACATATTTCACGCGACGGAGCCGGGTTACATCCCCGGCTTTGACCGGGAATTTGTCCTCCCTGCCAAGGATCAGTTCATTGAGATCCAAAAGCTTCCCTCGCTTGCGCTCCCAACCCATCCAAGTGTTTTCCGTTTCGTTGAATGTGCGATTGCGATGAAGATGGAAAAAACGGTCGGGTCCGCTCGCCGCATATTTGCGATTCAGGTTGCGGATCAGGTCGGAGCATAGACTAGCGAGTTCGTCCTTTTCGTCGAACGCGGTTGCTGAATCCGGAGGATCGGTGAGGAGTGCGAAGTACAAGTTGTCGTCCGTATTTCCGAGATACCGAATCTCCAGAACTCGAACGAGGTGTTCAACCTGAGGTGCGGACAGCAACAAAGCAGGAACGGCAACAACGGTCGCGTACTCCTCTGGAATTCCCTTCTGGAAATCGAGACGGGGAATCGTCCGCGGCGGCAGCAAGATTCGCACGACTTGATTGATAGTTTCGAGTGCGGCCTGACTGCACGGCAAAAGCAAAAGCAGCGAGGCGGCAACCAAGGGAATTCCGCTGGGAGTTGCGCTGAACAGAAAAACCATGACACTGAAAATCGCAAACTGTACGGCAAGTAGGTAATAGAACTCCGGCGCCTCCAGCCACAACTTGCGAATCAGCGCCATACCGGCCGGGCGATAGCCGATACGCTTCTCAAGCACTCTCCTGCCTGAAGCAACGAGATAAAAACCAACGTGTGTGAATCGGATGGTCTCGCGGGAGAAAGGATGTTGGCCGTTAACGGCTTCTTGCGCCAATGCGATCGCCATGCGGGCGATCTCATCTTCTTCAGGCTGAGAGTAACGCGCGAGATCCTGAATGGCTTCGCGATAGGAATCGCGACTTTCAAATTCCATCGCGGCATAGGCACCAGCAGGATCGGTAGAGAGGACGTTCTCGGTCACGCTTAGAGTCGAGAATGTGTTGGCCCAGTCCTGTTGGTGAATCGAGGCCAAGGTCGCGCAATACGCAAGCAAGTATTCTCGAATTTCCGGGCCGAGTTCTCTCAAGTTTTTGTCGAGTTCAGTCGAAAGCTTAAGGATTACGCATAGCTGGAGCATGGGAGATAACAGCCAAATCTCCGCGATCTCCAGGGGATGCGCTGCCTGCGAGGCTTGAGCATAGCGGAGGAAGGAATCTTGATCGAATTTCCATGAAACCCTGGAGAGATAATTTTTAGCGATTAGATAAACGCGGGGAACCATTTGACCGGATTCGAGAACCTGCGGAACCTTCGTCTTGGGGCGAAGCGCCCTTTCGGCGGTCCCTACGGCTGTATACAACAACATACGCGATGGAAGGAGTTCCCTCCGCACGACGGGAGAAATTCGGGATTGATGACTGCCAGATGATTCGGGTCGGAACATTTGTTCCAGAGCGGTTTTTGCATGCAGCAGCTCTTTCCGCAAAGATGGCCACTTACTTCCGTGCCCCGCAAAGGCCCAATTTTCCGGCCGGAGAACAGCTTCTTCCTGATGGAGAGGCGAAACAATGGCTGCGGGGTTCGGAACGGTTTGGGTTTGCGGCCGCAGCGAGTCCTCAGGCAGCGGCGGATTGGATTGCGCCGGGGCGACTGTGAAGTCGCGTGACGGGTTGGGAGTCGCTGCCATGGGTTCGCCTCTTACCTGTAGTTCGAAGCCTGCAGCTCGAACATTTCGGCGTATTTGCCATCGCGAGCCATTAATTGGCTATGATGGCCTTCTTCAATGATACGCCCATCTTCCAGCACCACGATGCGGTCGGCCATGCGCACGGTCGAAAATCGATGCGAGATCAGGAGCGATATTTTGTTGGTAGTGAGTTCGGCAAATTGTTGAAAGACCTGTTGCTCCGACTTCGCATCGAGTGAGGCGGTAGGCTCGTCAAGAATCAGGATCTGCGCATCTCGCAAATAAGCGCGCGCAAGGGCCACCTTCTGCCACTCTCCGCCGGAAAGATCGACCCCGCCTTCAAAGCGGCGCCCGAGCATCTGGCCGTACCCCAATTGGAGTTTCTGCACGACGTCGTGGGCGCGGCTTTTTTGGGCGGCAGCGACAATTTCATCAACATTTGGCAGCTTGGAAACGCGGCCGATGCCAATATTTTCCAGGGCGGTCATGTCGTAGCGAACGAAATCCTGAAAGATGACTGCGATCTGACTGACGTAGTCGTCGACGTCGTACTCACGGAGATCCACTCCGTCGAGAAAGATGGCGCCTTCCGTTGGATCATAGAGACGCGTTAGGAGCTTAACGATAGTGGTTTTTCCCTGACCATTTTCACCGATGAGAGCAAGGCGCTCTCCTTGGTCAAACCGCAGATTCAGATTCCAAAGGACGGGGCGTTGTGTGCCCGGATAAACAAAGGAAACATCGCGGAATTCGATGCCACGGCGGATGGGGCGCGGACACGGGAGTCCGCCCATCTTCGAACGAATGCGAGGCTTGATGTCCAGGAAACTAATGAGGTCGCTGAGAAACAGAGCCTGGTCAGCAATGCCTGAAAACGTGGAAAAGATAGTCTGCAGGTTCTGGCTGGCAACGGCAATGGCCCCGGCCAGGAATTGTAACGTACCGACCGAGATGCGGCCGTGCAAGGCTACGTAGACAACATAGGCATACGCGCCGTAATACCCTGCCGTGCTGAAAACCGAAAGGAGCGATCCGGCGAAGAATCTGCGGCGCGCGAGGCTGACGTTTTCCGAAAAAATCTGATCGGCCAATTGCGCGAACCGATCCGTAAGGTAGTTATTGAGACCGAATACCTTCAGTTCCTTGGCGCTCTCCTTGCTCACGCCCAGAAAACGTAGATAATCCATCTCGCGTTTCGCCGCTGTCTGACGGAAGGCGAGATGGTAGCCGAGGAAGGCAAAATGACTTTCCCCGAGGAATGCGGGAATTACGCAGACCAGTAACAGGAGCAAGAGCCAGGGCATGAATACAACGATTCCCGCCGCAAGAGCGATTGTGGCGATGACCTGCTGGAGCAAACGCCCGAGTTGTTGGATGAGGAGCAGGCGGTCGGTGGCCTGTACCCGCGCGCGTTCCAGCTTGTCGTGGAAGCCTGGGTCTTCATATGTTGCAAGATCGAGTGAGGAAGCCTTCTCCATCAGGCGGACACTGATGTGTTTCACGTAACGGTCCGCAAGAAGCGTGTCGGTAAAATCAGTGGCGCGACTAAGGAGCATGGTGACTGATGCGATCGCGAACTCCAGGCCGACCCACCACCAGAAATGGAGACGCAAGGGCCCACCATGGGAGACAAAGGAAACGACTCCATCGAGAATTACACGGGCTACGGCAAGAAGTGCGAGTGGGCTAAGTGCGGTAATTATCCGAAGAATCAGGCCGAAGGAAACCACGCCCCGGCCCGACTCCCAAACCAGGGAAACGATTGAGGGAACATCCCGCAATGCCTTCAAACGCTTCGTCCAAGCTTCTCTGAAGTTCTGCCGAGCTGGTGGAGTAGAGCGCCGGATCACGATGCAAAATCCCAAGTTGTTTGTAGACTTCTTTGGAGCCGAGACTGAGGGGGAAGCACGCCAAGCTGGGCCGAAGCTCTTCAGGCACGTAACTTGGCGGCCAGTCCGAACAGGGACGTGGCCGCGAAGACCACCACGGAGAGCAAACAGAATGACTGAGCGATCATAGCAATGGCGTTTGTGGCGAGCAAACCTACCAGAGCAATTGCGATCAGAACTGCTACGAAGATTTCCCTCAGATTCCGCATCCGAATTGTCCTTCATTCAAATAAAGTTTCGCTACTCGGAAAGTGCAAGTCGCATACCAAATGGGAATGTTGATTCCCGCGGAGTTAGCGAGGATATAAAATCGTGAGCCATGCAGTTTTTGGAGAATCGCGTAAATTCTTCCTGAGCTGCAGGTTGGCGGCATAGTACTAGAACCAAAATCCGTTGGGGAGTGGCGAACATATTGGCCTAGCCGGGCATCGGTTGGTAACTCCAAAACTGCGTCCCCACCCCGTAGGCCCTGTACGCTTGAAGGCTAATTCCAGCATCAATTCCCGGTAGCCATTCTTCTACGAGTCAAAGTAAGCGGGCAGTTGGTTGTCTGCTCTCACTCACGGGTCTGCAGGGGAAGCATGGGGCGTGCATTTGGCAGCTCAATGAGAACCCTGGCTCATTATCCGATGCGTATCTCAGGATGGTGGGACGGCCACGCCATCCCACTTCGCAGCGATTGCAGACGCTCCGTCGAGGAGCCAGACTGCGGGCGCCAGAATCGATGCAGCTACACGACGGCGCGTAAGGCCTTCGCCTGCTACCCAAGGCTCTCGCGATCATCGAAATCAAGTGAGCGCTTTTAGCGTGGCGGTAAGGTCGACAACAGTTGGGCAGGGTGAGCGTTCAGAGGCGTATTGTCAGGCTTGAAACCCGCCTGCTGAAAGCCCCGTCTTGCTTCGGGATTTTTCATAAAGGTATTCCACACAAAAGACGTTCGCGCATTTTCGATCATCACGATCGAAATTCCCACGTCAATGCCGACGACGTCCGGATCGTACCAGTCCTCTAGGGGATTGAAGGCGTCGACAAATCCGAATTGTGTCCAAGCTTTGGACCCGTAGCGATCTTTCATGTTTCGTTGAACGCGCATAGCTGCTTCGGGCAGAAATGGAAGAGAGCCGGCCGTCGCGCAAGGAACCACGCTGCCATCGATCGAACCGCGTTGCGGCGGCCCACCCCATGCAACATACCCTTTCTTGGAATCGGACGCCGTGATGCCCCAAAGGTCTTCACCGTAATCTGGAAATTGATGCGACAAATCGAGGCAAAAACGTCGGTGTGCCTCTGTGGCCAGAATGGAGTTCTGGAAGTAGTTTGCATAGCGGTCGCTCTTGCCGCGGAAATCAAACCAGGCCTGGGAATACTGATGAACAAAAAGCGGCGCGAATGAGCCGATGTAGCGAATGCCGTCGTATTCGAACGGGATGCGCTTCCAGGCATTCCACGCTTCGGGCGGCAAGGGGTGTATAGCGGATCCCAGTCCCAACAGGTACATCATCATCAGCTCGCTGTAGTCCCCCCAACGGTATTGGAGAAACCCAACCTCCGGCGTCCAGCCATGCGGCAAAATCGGAGTATCTTCGGAGAGCCAGTTCCAATCCACACGGTTGAAGATCTCCAAGGCCAATTCGCTGATTTCGGAGTACTGAAAATGCTGGCGGCAGGTCAGAATGCCACAGAGAAGAATGGACGTGTCGATCGAAGACACTTCGGAATCCCAAAGCCTTTCACCGGTGCTAATGTTCGCAAAGTGATAGAAGAAGCCGCGATGGTTGGGAAGCTTCTTCCATAAGAACCGCAGGGTGTTTAACACCCGATCTTGCGCCGCGGCTCTGGAAATATATCCACGCTTTTCTCCGATGCAGATGGCGGTGAGACCGAAGCCAGTGGCCGCGATGCTGCCGAGTTGGCTGGTAACCGGATTGCGAGCATCGCAGCGATCCAGAACCATGCCGGTTTCGGGATGGGCTTGCTCCCAAAAATAACGAAAGCAGGCTTGTTCGATCTCTTCCAGGAGCGCCTCATCTCGCGATGAAAATGGCGACGGAAGGGTAGGCCTTGCAACGGCGGAAGCAGGTTGCTGAGGCGTCGCTGATTCAGGAAAAAAGTCGCCAACTCTTAGAAGGGGCAAGGCGAGACCTGCGCGAGACATGCGGGTCAGCCAGAATCGACGTGAACTGGAACTTGGGCGATTCGGTCTTAGCTTCATCAGCCTTTCATTATACAGGCGAGCATTTCTTGATTTGCAATGGTCCGGAGGGTAATTTAAGTACTCGCAATGTCTTGGCGCCGCACAACAAAACTCTGGGCAGCGGGAATGATGAGCCTCATTGCGTTAGGGGCTGGAACGTACGCCGGATTGCGGTTGTACCGAAGACACCACATGCCGCTACGGATCAGCGGCGCTGTTATTACGCAAAACCCTGATGCCAGGAAACAGGCTCCGATTGCGGACGTGGAAGTAATTTCCGAAGGCAGCGACGCCGCTCAATCCGTCAAAACCGATTTCACGGGGCATTTCAGCTTGACGATGCCACGTGGAGTGACACCTGGCCAACCGATTCATCTGCTTTTCCGGCACCCCGATTACCAACCCGTGGAATCTCTCGACAAGCTGAACGGAGACTTGTACGTCATCCGCATGGTTCCGTTGCATAGCGAAACTGAAGCTACCCTGAATGAAGCGGAGATCGGAGTGACGAACGTCTTGGTGAGCTATTCAACGGAAACATCCAGGACCGAAAACGTCGGAAGCGCGGTGAAGACTTTTCAGATCAAAAATTACGGGAACGTTCCGTGTTACAAAAAGGAGCCATGCTCACCGGATGGCAAGTGGAAGGCGGAAGTTGGATCCGCAACCCTTGACGCCGGCCAGGGAAATATATTCGGGGATGCCCGAGTGACTTGCATTGCGGGTCCTTGCCCATTCACGCGGATTGATGAGGATTCGTTCTCCCAGGGAGGCCGGACCATTAGCGTAAAGATCCGGAATTGGTCTGATACCACGACATTTCTTTTCCAAGCGGAGGTCTTCCGCTCCCAAACCCAGAACATCGTTCGCCGGATATACCCTGCGATTTTCGGGCGCTCCATGAGTTTTGCTCTGCCGGCAACGGCGGAGGGTCCTAGCATTGAAGCCGATATCAACGGGTCCCTGGTCATTTTTCCCCTCGGACCGACTCCGGTTTTGAGCTGGGCCACTTGCCAGTTACGAGTGGAAAAGAATCAAGTAAAGGATTACCGGTGTGAGCTCAAAGCGGATTATGAATTCCGCTAAGCCGCGATAGTTAGGCATCGCCACCGTGGAATCGATCTGCGTAGTCCAATAGACGGCTTTCCCGCAACAGCTACTTTTTGGCCAATCTTCGAGCTTCGCCCCGAGTCATTTTCCTGGCGGAACAGCACTGAGGTTCTGTCTGCAAAGCCGAGTGAACTCCCCCGCCGATACGCTGAATGATACCTTCTCGAAAGGCACGCTTCTTCGGGTGGGACCCCTGAATGCAATAGACTCGAACACC
>Ga0247691_1000288_pt1 | contig 11138 bp, 11 predicted proteins | sample CNK32_metaG_FD_182721 | JGI IMG/M metagenome (GOLD analysis project Ga0247691, IMG submission 182721) | Soil microbial communities from Purdue University Martell Research Forest, Indiana, United States - CNK32 | ecosystem: Environmental > Terrestrial > Soil > Temperate forest > Bulk soil...
CGGCGGAACGCCGTAGAGCTCGGCGAAGTAGCGCAGGTTGTCGTAGCCCGACAGCCGCTCGTAGACGCCTCGCTCGCCGCCGAAGACGTAGCCGATCCGCTTGCGCACCTCGGTCGGGTTCTTCACCACGTCGAGCCCGAGCACGCGTGCCGTCCCCGCCGTCGGGATCAGCAGGGTGATCAGCATCTTGATCGTCGTCGTCTTGCCGGCGCCGTTCGGGCCGAGCAGGCCGAAGAGCTCGCCCTCGGGAACCTCGAAGTCGATCCCACGCACGGCCTCGATCTCCTTCGCGCGCCGGCGAAGGGTCCCCGTGTGGGTCTTGTAGGTCCGCCGCAGTCCCTCGGCCTCGATCGCGACCATGAGCAAGAGCCTAGTCGGAGCCAAGGCGTTGCTTGCAATGCTGCTGGAGGCCGCGGCGGCTTCGCCGACTCGGCCGCCTAACCGCGTTGGGCGGCGTCTCGCCGGCTGAGCCCGCCGCTGGAAAGGTCTAGCGCGCTGCTACACTCAGGCGCGCGCGGCGGCGTAGCTCAGTTGGTTAGAGCAGCGGAATCATAATCCGCGTGTCGGAGGTTCGAGTCCTCCCGCCGCTACCTCCTCGCGTACTCGGAGCAATAGGAAGAAACAGTCATGGCAACCGGAGTCAGAGTCGGAATCACGCTCGCCTGCACCGTGTGCAAGCGGCGCAACTACCAGACGCAGAAGTCGAAGCGGAACTCGCCCGACCGCGTGGAGTTCAACAAGTACTGCCGCTGGTGCGGGAGGCACACGCCGCACCGGGAGACGCGCTAATGGCCAGGCAAACCCGCTCCGAGCGCCGCGCCCGCCGCGCAGCGCAGGCCGAAAGTCGCGCCGCCGTCGAGCGCGCGCCGCAGCGCCAGCCGCAGCCGGCCCGTCCGCCGGCGGCCGAGACCCCGAAGCCGGCGAGTGAGGGCCGCCGTCCCCCGGGCGGGGGCATCAGGCGCTTCGTCTCCGAGTCGTGGGGCGAGCTCCAGAAGGTCGACTGGCCGGGCCAGCAGCAGCTGATCCAGGGCACCGCGGTCGTCCTCATCGCCTGCTTCATCACGGGCCTCTACCTGTTCCTGGCGGACGAGCTCTTTCGCCGCCTCGTCCAGCACATCTTGCTTCGATAGGGGGCTCATGTTCCGCTGGTACGCGATCAACACCTACTCCGGGCACGAGAACAAGGTCAAGACGAACCTCGAGCACCGCATCGACTCGATGGCCCAGCAGATGCGCTTCCGCCGCGTCGTCGTCCCGACCGAGCAGGTAGTCGAGACGAAGGACGGCCAGAAGGTGCAGACCGAGAAGCGGATCCTGCCCGGCTACGTGCTCGTGAACATGGACCTGAACGACGAGGCCTGGACGGTCGTCAAGAACACCCCCGGCGTGACCGGCTTCGTCGGTGCCGGCTCGAAGCCTGTCCCGCTGTCGCAGGGCGAGGTCGACCGGATCCTGCGCACCGGCGCCGCCACCGGCGAGCGGCCGCGCGCCCAGGTCGAGTTCTCGCTCGGCGAGTCGGTGAAGGTAACCTCCGGGCCGCTCTCCGACTTCGACGGCGAGATCGTCGACGTCAATCCCGACCAGCAGAAGCTGAAAGTGCTCGTGGACATCTTCGAGCGCCAGGTTCCCGTTGAGCTCGGCTTCGACCAGGTGAAGAAGATCGACTGATGGCCAAAAAAGTTCTCACGCTGATCAAGCTCCAGATCCCCGGGGGCCAGGCGAACCCGGCCCCGCCGGTCGGCCCTGCGCTCGGCCAGCACGGCGTCAACATCATGGAGTTCTGCAAGGCGTTCAACGCCCAGACGGCGCAGGAGAACGGCCGCATCATCCCGGTCGAGATCACCGTCTACGAGGACCGCTCGTTCGACTTCATCACCAAGACGCCGCCAGCCGCCGTCCTGATCAAGGAGGCGCTGCGGCTCGAGAAGGGCTCGGGCGAGCCGAACCGCGAGAAGGTCGGCCGACTCACGCGCGCGCAGCTGCAGTCGATCGCGGAGACGAAGATGCCAGACCTGAACGCCCGCGACGTCGAGCACGCCATGTTGATCGTCGCCGGCACGGCCCGTTCGATGGGCGTGGAGACGGATCTGTGAAGCACGGGAAGAACTACCGGAACGCGCGCGCCGCGATCGACCGCGAGCAGCTCTACACGCCGGCGGAGGCCGTGCGCCTGCTGAAGGACGCGCAGACGGCCAAGTTCGACGAGAGCGTCGAGGCGCACTTCAACCTCGGCCTCAACGTCCGCCATGCCGAGCAGCAGCTCCGCGGGACGTTGATGCTCCCGCACGGCACCGGCCGCGAGGCCCGCGTCGCCGTCTTCGCCGAGGGCGAGAAGGCGCGTGAGGCGGAGGAGGCCGGCGCGGACGTCGTGGGCACCAACGACCTCGCCTCCAAGATCGAGGAAGGTTTCGACGACTTCGACGTCGCCGTCGCGACGCCCGACCAGATGGGGGTCGTCGGCAAGCTCGGGCGCATTCTGGGCCCGCGCGGGAAGATGCCGAACCCGAAGACGGGCACCGTCACGATGGACGTCGGCAAGGCCGTTCGCGAGGCGAAGGCCGGCAAGCTCGAGTACCGCACCGACCGCGGGGCGAACATCCACGTCACGATCGGCAAGAAGAGCTTCGACGAGAAGCAGCTGCTCGAGAACTACGCCGCGCTGGTCGACGAGATCGTGCGCGCGAAGCCGGCCGCCGCAAAGGGCCGCTACATCAAGACTGTTACCCTCACCAGCACGATGGGCCCCGGGATCCACGTCGACCCGGCGCGGACGAGGGGCATCGTCGACGAGCTCGAGCAAGGAGAGCCTGCAGAAGACGCAGTGACCGCGTAGAGCCCACGCCGAAGACCGCTGGCAGCCCTCCGGGGCGGAAGCCCAGCCGAGGCGGGACCGAGGAAGGCATCAGCCTCTCCGAGCCCGCCCGTGTGCGGGCTCGAATCGTTTGAGAGGTGATGCGATGCTGAGATCAGAGAAGGAACGGGTCGTCGAGCAGCTGGCCGAGCGCCTGCGCTCGACCGAGACCCTGATGGTCGCGGACTACCGCGGCCTGACCATGCCCGAGATCGACGAGTTGCGGAGCCGCCTGCTCGAGGCCGGCGCGCGCTTCACCGTCGTCAAGAACACGCTCACCAAGCGCGCCGCGGAGCAGGCCGGGACGACCGACGTCCTGCAGCTGATCGAGGGGCCGACGGCGATCGCGTTCCTCGAGGCCGAGGGCGACCCGGTGGCGGTTGCCAAGGTGCTGAGCGAGGTCGCGCGCGCGCACGACGTGCTGGTGATCCGTGGCGGCATCCTCGAGGGCAACGTCGTCGGCGAAGCCGAGATCAAGCGGCTTGCAACCCTCCCGGCGACCGACGTCCTGCGCGCGCAGCTCGTCGGAGCGCTCAGCGCGCCGATGGCGACCGTCGTCGGCGTGTTCAGCGCGCCGCTGCGCGATCTCGTCGGGGTGCTGCAAGCACGGATCGGTCAGCTGGAGGCCGAGGGCGAGGCGTCGCCGGAGCCCGAAGCAGCCGCCGAGCCCGAGCCCAAGCCCGAACCCGAATCCGAACCAGCCGCCGAGGCAGAGCCCGCGGAGGCCGAACCGGAAGCTGAAGCTGACGAAGAACCACCCGTTGACGGAGAGGAGTCGTAGATGGCAGCAATCGACATCGAGAAAGAAGTCGAGAAGTGGAGCAAGGCAAGCGTCCTGGAGCTCGTCGAGTTCAAGAACAAGCTCGAGGAGGAGTGGGGCGTGACCGCCGCCGCTCCGGTGGCCGTGGCTGCAGCCGGTGCGCCGGCTGCGGGCGGTGACGGAGCCGCAGCGGCCGAGGAGAAGACGTCGTTCGACGTCGTCCTCACGGGCGCCGGAGACAAGAAGATCCAGGTGATCAAGGTCGTCCGCGCGATCACGGGCCTCGGCCTGAAGGAGGCCAAGGACCTCGTGGACGGGGCGCCCAACCCGGTCAAGGAGGGCGTCGCCCAGGACGAGGCCGACCAGATCAAAGCGCAGCTCGAAGAGGCCGGCGCCGCAGTCGAGGTCAAGTAGCACTCTGGCCCGCGCCGGCCTTGACGCCGGCGCGGGCCAATACCTTCGCTTCGACGAGCGCGTCCTCGAGCGGCGCGCTGACGCCCGCATCGTGCACGGCCAGGTAGCGGTCGCCGAGCTCGGTCTCGGCGGTTGCCTTCGCCTCGTCGAAGAGCTCCTGCTCGCGCGGCTGCAGCGAGACGCCCGCGTCGCTCAGCAGCCGGGTCGCCGACACCTGCGAGATAGCCGACGCGCTCGGGCTCGCCGTCCTGAAGTGACATCCGCACGATCGCGGCGAGCGCGTACGCCATCACCTCCTTGAACCCCAGCTCGAAGGTCACGGCGACGCACTCACGACCAGGCGCCGCCGCGCCCGGTCGAGCTCGCCGGCGGAGAGATACGAGCTGCCGAGGTTGTAGAGCGAGATCGCCTCGCTGTGCTTGTGGCCGAGACGCTGCTGGATCGCCACCGCCTCCTCGGTGACCTCGATCGAGTGGGCGTAGTCGCCCTGCTGATGCGAGATGTGGCCGACATTCGCGAGCACGATCGCGAGACGGCTCGGCTCGTCGAGCTCGCGGAAGCGCCGCGCGCTCTCGGCGAACAGCTCGGCCGCCAGCTCGAGGTCGTCCACCGCAGCGGCGACCGTGCCGAGGTCGCTGAGCGCCTTCGTGATCCCGGTCGACGTGTTCTTCGTCACCGCAGAGCTCGCTGCGATCGTGCCGCTCGGCGCCGTCGCGGTGATCGCGTGGCGCACGCGGGCCCTGCCGCGCTGGTGGGCGGCCTTCAGCGGCCTCGTTGCGATCGTGCTCGCGATCGGGCCGATCGGCTGGGCAGCCCTGATCTTCGGCCTGCCCGCGTGGACGCTCGGGACGAGCCTGTTCGTGCTGCTGCAAAGGCCGGAGCGTGCGGCGGCCGTCGCCGCGGCGGCTTGAAGGAACCGGGGGCGCGTCGCCCGGCGGCGGCACGCCCCCGTGCGTCCCCCATCTCAGGGGTTTTGCGTGCGCGCAGCGCAGGGTTGCGCCGAAAAGAACGTCAACTGGGCGCAACCCCACCCCTCAGACGGAGGTACTACCCCATGCGGTTCAAGATTCTCGTGCTCGCGCTGGCCTCGGCGCTCGTCGCGACTTCCGCGGCGGTCGCCAAGGACCACCCGGGCAATCAGAGCAAGGGCCACAAGCCCACGACCGGTGCCGGCTGCAAGCCGTCGGTGACCGTCATGCTCGCCGGCACGCTCGCGGCGGACGTCGATCCACAGGACGGCGACAGCTCGTTCGCGCTCACGGTCAAAAGCTCGAACCGCCACGGCGGCGCGTACAAGACAGCAGGTACCGCGACGATCCTGGTCGACGCCAAGACGAAGGTGCGGCGCCAGGGCGCCAAGAACCTCGGCGCGCTAGCCCCGAACGATCGCGTGCACGTCACGGCCAAGGCATGCAAGGCCGACCTGAAGAACGGCGGCATGCCGGATCTCACGGCGCGGATGGTCGGCGCCCACCCGGCGCAGGCCTCCTCCTAGCGCACCTCGGCAGCACCCGCCAGAGGCGTCCGAACCGGGCGCCTCTGGCGTTCATCCGCCCCCTCCGCTACAGTTCGGCCCTCAGCCGGTGACCTTCGGTCGCCGCGCCTTGCGCCGCAGGCTCCTCGTTCGCTATTCTTGGCGGTTCCGCGCCGACGTTCGCCTGTCCGCATTTCGAAGTTCACCTCATAGCCGTAAAGGGAGGCACCCAGACTTGACCACCCGGGTCGCTGCGCCTCGCGCGCGCAAAAGCTTTTCGCGTCTCAAGCACGTACTCGACCTTCCCAACCTGATCGACATCCAGAAGGCCTCGTTCCACTGGTTCCTGGAGGAAGGCCTGCGGGAGACGATCGACGACATCTCCCCGATCGAGGATTACACCGGCACGCTCGCCGTCGAGTTCGGCGAGTACAAGTTCGGCGATCCTCCGGTTGGGATCCAGGAGTGCCGGGAGAAGGACCTGACCTACCAGGCTCCGCTCTCGATGACGGTCCGCTTCGTCAACAAGGAGACGGGCGAGATCCGCGAGCAGACGGTCTTCATGGGGGACTTCCCGATGATGACCCAGTGGGGCACGTTCATCATCAACGGCACCGAGCGCGTGATCGTCACGCAGCTCGTCCGTAGCCCCGGCGCCTACCTGATGGAGCCGAAGGACCCTGCGAAGCAGGTCTTCACGGCCAACCTGATGCCGAGCCGCGGCTCGTGGCTCGAGCTCGAGATCGACAAGAAGGGCGTCGTCTACGCGCGCATCGACCGGAAGCGCAAGCTTCCGATCACCACTCTGCTCCGGGCGCTCCCCGAAGAGGACCCCTCGACCGGCTGGCAGCTCGACACCAGCTCGAACGAGGCGATCATGAAGCTCTTCGGCGACTCGATCTACATCGCCAACACGCTCGAGAAGGACCCGTCCACCCGCGAGGACGAGGCGCTGATCGAGGTCTTCAAGAAGCAGCGGCCGGGTGAGCCGCCGACGCTCGACAACGCGCGCAACCTGCTGCGCTCGCTCTTCTTCGACCCGAAGCGCTACGACCTCACGAAGGTCGGCCGCTACAAGCTGAACCAGCGGCTCGGCGTGGACGTGCCCGACGACGTCCGGGTGCTGACGACGCAGGACATCCTCGCGCTCGTCAAGAAGCTCGTGGAGCTGCCGGACATGCTCGGCGTCGACCCGGAGTCGAAGGACTACGCCGCCGACGCGATCGTGCTGCCGCGCGACCCGGTCCGCGGCGAGCTCGACGAGTACGAGCACTTCGGCAACCGGCGCCTGCGCACAGTCGGCGAGCTGATCCAGGAGGCGTTCCGGGTCGGGCTCTACCGCATGGAGCGCGTCGTCCGCGAGCGGATGACCACGGAGGACGTGGACACGATCACGCCGCAGACGATCATCAACATCCGCCCGGTCGTCGCCGCGCTGAAGGAGTTCTTCGGCTCCTCGCAGCTGTCGCAGTTCATGGACCAGACGAACTCGCTCGCCGGCCTGACGCACCGGCGCCGCCTGTCGGCGCTCGGCGCCGGCGGCCTGACCCGCGAGCGCGCGCCGATCGAGGTGCGCGACGTCCACCCGACGCACTACGGCCGCATGTGCCCGATCGAGACGCCGGAGGGCCCGAACATCGGCCTGATCGGCTCGCTCGCGTCGTTCGCGACCGTCTCCGAGTTCGGGTTCGTGCAGACGCCGTACCGGAAGGTGTCCAACGGCAAGGTGTCGGACGAGATCGTCTACCTCGACGCCGCCGAGGAGGCGCAGTACACGATCGCCCAGGCGAGCGCGCTGCTGGACGACAAGACCGGCCGCTTCCTCGACGACCAGGTGCTCTGCCGCTCGCGGGAAGGCGAGGCCGTCACCGCGCAGCCGAAGGACGTCGACTTCATGGACGTCGCGCCTGCGCAGATCGTCTCGGTCGCCACCGCGCTGATCCCGTTCCTCGAGCACAACGACGCGAACCGCGCGCTGATGGGCGCGAACATGCAGCGGCAGGCAGTGCCGCTGATGATCACGCAGTCGCCGCTCGTCGGCACCGGGCTCGAGTATCGCGCAGCCGTCGACACCGGGGACGTCATCGTCGCCGACGAGGCGGGCACGGTCATGGACGTCGACGCCGAGAAGATCGTCGTCGACACCAAGGACGGGAAGCACGAGTACCCGCTGACGAAGTTCATGCGCTCCAACCAGGGGACGCTGATCCACCAGAAGCCGATCGTCGGCCTGGGGGAGAAGGTCCGGGCGGAGCAGGTGCTCGCCGACGGCAGCTCGACCGACATGGGTGAGCTCGCGCTCGGCGCCAACCTGCTCGTCGCCTTCATGCCCTGGGAGGGCTACAACTTCGAGGACGCGATCGTGATCTCGGAGCGGCTCGTCAAGGAGGACGTCCTCTCCTCGATCCACATCCACGAGTACGAGATCGACGCCCGCTCGACGAAGCTCGGCGACGAGGAGATCACGCGCGACATCCCGAACCGCTCGGAGGAGTCCCTCAAGGACCTCGACGAGCGCGGGGTGGTGCGCATCGGCGCCGAGGTCGGTTCCGGCGACCTGCTCGTCGGCAAGGTCACGCCGAAGGGCGAGACCGAGCTGACGGCCGAGGAGAAGCTGATCCGCGCGATCTTCAAGGAGAAGGCGCGCGAGGTCCGCGACACGAGCCTCAAGGTCCCGCACGGCGAGGGCGGCAAGGTGATCGACGTGAAGACGTTCTCGCGCGAGGCGGGCGACGACCTGTCCCCGGGCGTGAACGAGCTCGTCCGGGTCTACGTGGCGAAGAAGCGCAAGATCGCCGAGGGCGACAAGCTCGCCGGCCGCCACGGCAACAAGGGCGTCATCGCCAAGATCGTCCCCGAGGAGGACATGCCGTTCCTCGAGGACGGGCGGCCCGCGGACGTCGTGCTCAACCCGCTCGGCGTGCCGAGCCGGATGAACATCGGCCAGATCCTCGAGACGCACCTCGGCTGGGCCGCGGCGCACGGCGTCTTCCACGAGAACGGCGACTCCGCCAACGGCGACCCGAGCCCGATCGCGACGCCGGTCTTCGACGGCGCGACCGAGGCGGACGTCGACCAGGCGCTCGTCGAGTGGACGAAGCAGAACCCGGACTCGCCGATCAAGTTCGTGGTCGACGAGAAGCGGCCGGTCGGCCGCCATGCCTCCGGCAAGGTGCGGCTCTTCGACGGCCGCACAGGCGACGCCTTCTCGCAGAAGGTGACCGTCGGCTACATGTACATCCTGAAGCTGCTCCACCTGGTGGACGACAAGATCCACGCGCGGAGCACCGGGCCCTACTCGCTCGTCACGCAGCAGCCCCTGGGCGGCAAGGCCCAGTTCGGCGGCCAGCGCTTCGGCGAGATGGAGGTCTGGGCGCTCGAGGCGTACGGCGCCGCCTACACGCTGCAGGAGATGCTCACGATCAAGTCCGACGACACCGTGGGCCGCGTGAAGGCGTACGAGGCGATCGTCAAGGGCGAGAACATCGCCGAGCCGTCGATCCCCGAGTCGTTCAAGGTGCTGCTGAAGGAGATGCAGTCCCTCGCGCTCGACGTGAACGTCCTCTCCGACGAGGGCGAGAAGGTCGAGGTCCGCGAGGAGGACGACGAGCTGCTGCGCGCGGCCGAGGAGCTCGGCATCGACCTCTCGCCGGGGTCGCTGCGGGCGGCGGCGCGTCAGCCGACGGCCGAGGAGGCCGAGGAGGGCGCGGAGCGCACGGACGAAGGCGGCGCCGAGCTGACCCTGCCGGCCGACGAGACGCTCGGCGACCTGGCCGACGTCGAGGTGACGCCGGCAGAGGACGCCAGGGAAGAGGTCGAAGAGCAGGCCGGGCCGCTCGCCGAAGAGCTGGCCGACGTTGAAGTAGACGAGTAACTGCGGGGCGAAGGAGAGCCTTGATCGACATTAACGAGTTCGACGCGATCCGAATCGGTCTCGCGTCCAGCAAGCAGATTCGGGATTGGTCGTCCGGAGAGGTGACCAAGCCCGAGACCATCAACTACCGCACGCTCAAGCCCGAGCGCGACGGCCTCTTCTGCGAGCGCATCTTCGGTCCGACCAAGGACTGGGAGTGCTACTGCGGCAAGTACAAGCGCGTCCGCTACAAGGGCATCATCTGCGAGCGCTGCGGCGTCGAGGTGACGCGCCAGAAGGTGCGGCGCGAGCGCATGGGCCACATCGACCTGGCCGCGCCCGTCTCGCACATCTGGTTCTTCAAGGGCGTCCCGAGCCGCATCGGCTACCTGCTCGACATCGCGCCTCGCGAACTCGAGAAGGTCCTCTACTTCGCCGCCTCGATCGTCACGTCCGTCGACGCCGAGGCGCGCCAGAAGGACCTGAACGACCTCGAGGACAAGGTCAAGGCGGAGTCGGAGCAGATCTACGTCGACCGCGACGAGAACCTCGCCGCGCTCGAGGACCGCCTGAAGCGGCGCCGCGAGTACTTCACCAAGGGCAAGGAGCGGAACTTCGACGAGGACGACGACTTCTGGGGCCGCGGCCTGTCCAACTGGGCCGAGGAGCAGGGCGTCCCGCCGCTCGAGGAGGTGCGTGAGCTCGTCGGGAAGATGTTCGTCGAGGTCGCGAACCAGATCACGACGGAGGACTCGAAGAAGATCCGCGAGCTGGTCCGCAACTCGGCCATTCGCGACGACCGCCGCCTTTCGCCGAAGGAGCTGGACACGGTGGCGAACGTCGCGATCCAGATCCGCGAGGCCCTCGCGCCGCTCTACAAGGAGCTCGGCAAGGCCAGCGGCTCCAAGAAGGGCGCGATCACCAAGCACGTCAACCGCGTGCTCGACGGCCTGCTCGACGCGAAGGCCTCGGTGCACGAGGAGGACGTCGACCTCGTCTCGGGCGTCGACCAGAAGCAGCTCGAGAAGGCGCGCGACCTTGGCAAGGGGCTCCTGCGCGAGGTGCTCGAGCAGGCCGAGCCGGGCGCGAGCCCGGACGAGCTCCGTGAGCTGACGAACGACCTCTGTCTGCGCACCGACGGGAAGATCTCCAAGGAGGATCTCGACGCGATCGTCCAGTGGGCGATCAAGGTGCGCGAGATGTACCAGGACATGGAGTCCCGCAAGGACGACGCGAAGGAGGCCGCGGTCGACTCCGTCCGCCGCCTCGAGGAGACCTGGCAGCTGTTCCGCGAGCTCGAGCCGAAGCTGATCGTCAACGACGAGCAGATCTTCCGCGAGCTCAAGGACCGCTTCGGGTCGCCGTACGGCTTCGGCGTCTACTTCCAGGGCGGCATGGGCGCGGAGTCGATCCGCGAGCTGCTCAAGGACCTCGACCTCGATGCGGAGGCCATGTCCCTGCGCGAGACGATCAAGACCTCGAAGGGGCAGAAGCAGCAGCGCGCGATCAAGCGGCTGAAGGTCGTGAGCGCGTTCACCACCTCGGAGAACAGGCCCGAGTGGATGATCCTCGAGGCGATCCCGGTCATTCCGCCGGAGCTGCGCCCGATGGTGCAGCTGGACGGCGGCCGCTTCGCCACGAGCGACCTGAACGACCTCTACCGGCGCGTGATCAACCGGAACAACCGCCTCAAGCGGCTGCTCGACCTGGGCGCGCCCGAGATCATCGTCAACAACGAGAAGCGGATGCTGCAGGAGGCCGTCGACGCGCTGTTCGACAACGGCCG
>Ga0247691_1000289_pt1 | contig 11086 bp, 9 predicted proteins | sample CNK32_metaG_FD_182721 | JGI IMG/M metagenome (GOLD analysis project Ga0247691, IMG submission 182721) | Soil microbial communities from Purdue University Martell Research Forest, Indiana, United States - CNK32 | ecosystem: Environmental > Terrestrial > Soil > Temperate forest > Bulk soil | place...
CAGCCCGCTCAGCAGGTGCGTCGAAGCGCTTCCCAGAAAATCTGCCACGCCGATTCCGCCCGCCACGCACAAGTAACACCGCGCATAATCTTGCGTCGCGCCCAGCACCACCCGCTGTCCCGGCAAAATCGCATGAGGCCGCCACAATTCCAGCGCTTTCCCCTCCGATTGCGCGCCAAAATTCGCGCCTGCCAGGCAAATCACCGCTCCATTCGGAAACAGAAATGTTCCGCCCGTCAGCGTCATCTCCAGCGCGGGTGTCCCCGCTGCGTTCTCCAGCAGCAGATTTCCCAATCGCAGCGCCACGGCATCGGCCGCGCCAGAGGGTGAAACTCCCAGCACGCCAAATCCCTCGCGCCCAAGATCCTGCACTGTGGTCTGGAAACCCGCCGATTCCACCACCAGCAGACTCATGCCTGCCTCGCCGCCAGAAACTTCGCCCGTGTGATGGGTTGGAACTTCACCTGATCTCCGATGGCAATCAGCCCCATTGGGTCGCGATATTTTTGAAATATTTCCAGCGGCGTTCTGCCGATCAGTCGCCAGCCGCCGGGAGTCTTACAGGGGTAAATCGCGGTTTGCCTCCCGGCGATTCCCACGCTCCCCGCGTGCACTTCCTTCCGCGGCGCGTCCAGTCGGGGCACGGTGAGCTCCTTCGCCAGATCACCCAGGTAGGCAAACCCCGGCGCGAAGCCCAAAAAGTAGGCGTGATACACGGGTGAGATGTGCAGCTCGACCACCTGCTCCGCCGTCAATCCCAGGTGTTTTGTCACCCACTCCAGGTCCGGCCCAAACTCACCGCCATAGCACACGGGCACTTCCACCAGGCGGGGTTTCACCGCAGGAAGTTTTTTCGCCCGCTTTTCCAGTAGCGTAAGCTTTTCCAGGACTCCGGTGTGATCCACCGCGGCCGCGTCAAACGTGATCAGCAGGGAACAGTACGCTGGCTGGATATTCCGCAACCATTTAATCGGCTCCGCCTGTAGCGCCTGCAACAACCGCACCACGCGTTCGTGGGTCGTAGCCCCGATCTGGTCTCCAAGATGTACCAGCAGCGTCTGGTCACTCGCGGCCTGAAATTCCACTTCGCTCTCCCCGCGTTCTTTCCTTGCTACTGCACGAACCCGATGTTCGCCCCCGGCACCGGTGCGCCCTCCGGTCCCTCTTTGATCGGCCCGTACGCCGCCTCAAAGCGCGAAATATTCTCTCCCAGCGCCCGCCAGATCCGCTTGGCATGCCCGGGACTCACGATCACACTGCTCAACAGCTTGCCCTGCGTGCCGTTCGGGAAGATATAGACAAAATTCAGCGTAAACTCTTCCGCGTGGTGCTGAATCATCACCAGGTTGCTGTACAGCCCCTGCATTTCTTTTTCATCCGCCTTGATTTGTACCTGCCCCGGCGGTGTCGCTTGCTTCTCATCCATGTTCTTCTCCCAAAATTCCTCTCCCAAAGTACCACAGCCTAACCCGGCGAACCGTTGCCGCCCGTCCAACATTTCCATCGTTAACTCTTAACCGCATCCCCTCCGAGAAGTCCTATTGACAACCGTTCTAGTTAAGTCTACTTTATAAGGGAAGTTAACTATAGTTAACACGATCGAACTGATCACGACGAATGTCCGACATCTTTTCCAAGCGTTTCTCCACTGCTCCGACTCTCCCCGCAGACCAGGCGGAAACCTCCGCGTGGCGCCGCGCTCTCACACTTCCTTCACTGCCCGAATCGCACCGAAGCATCCCGATCGCTCACAACGCCCACTGGTTCCGCAAAATCCTCGCCTTCGCCGGTCCTGGCTATCTCGTCGCCGTCGGCTACATGGACCCCGGAAACTGGGCCACCGACATCGGCGGCGGCTCCAAATTCGGCTACACCCTGCTCAGTGTCGTGCTCATCAGCAACATTCTCGCGATGTTCCTTCAGGCGCTTTCCGCGAAGCTCGGCATCGTCACCGGCCGCGACCTCGCCCAGGCTTGCCGTGACCACTACTCCCGCCGCATGTCCATCTTTCTCTGGATCGCTTGCGAACTTGCTATCGCCGCCTGCGACCTTGCCGAAGTTCTGGGTTCCGCGGTCGCGTTGAATCTCCTCTTCCACATTCCGCTTTTGCTTGGCGTGTTGCTTACCGCTCTTGATGTTTTAATCGTCCTTGCGCTGCAGGGCCGCGGCTTCCGCCTCATCGAGGCATTCGTCATCACCCTCATCGCCAGCATCGCGATCTGTTTCGCCTACGAAATCTTTTTCGCTCACCCGATCTGGCGGGAAGCCGCCCGTGGTTTCATCCCCCGCGCCGAAATCCTGCGCAATAAGGAAATGCTCTACATCGCCATCGGAATCCTCGGCGCAACCGTCATGCCGCACAATCTTTACCTGCACTCCAGCATCGTGCAGACGCGGGCCTTCGGCCAGCATAAATCCGAAAAGCGCGACGCCCTGCGTTACGCCGTCATCGATTCCACCGTCGCCCTCTTCTTCGCGCTCTTCATCAATGCCGCCATCCTCGTCCTCGGCGCCGCCGCGTTCCACACCCGTGGCCTCGGCGAAGTCGCGGACATTGCCCAGGCTTACAAACTTCTCAGCCCGGTGCTCGGCGCCGGCCTGGCCAGCACGCTTTTCGCGTGTGCCCTACTTGCCTCCGGGCAGAACTCCACCCTCACCGGCACGCTAGCCGGCCAGATCGTTATGGAAGGTTTTCTGGATATCCGACTGAAACCCTGGCTGCGCCGGTTGATCACCCGCTCGATCGCAATCATTCCCGCGGTTCTCGTCATCGCCATTGCCGGGGAAGGGAAGCTCACCGCGCTGCTGATCCTCAGCCAGGTTGTTCTCAGCTTCCAGTTGCCCTTCGCCGTGATTCCCCTTGTTCAGTTCACCAGCGAGCGCGCCAAAATGGGCGATTTCGCCAACTCCCGCATCACCACCGTCATTGCCTGGTGCGTAGCCGCCGCCATCCTTTTCTTCAACGGCGAACTCCTCTGGCTAATCCTCCGCCCCGCGTAGTTGAGTTTCTATTCTTGTAGGGGCCGAGCTCGCTCGGCCCTTCTTGTCGTTGTAGGGCCCGCCGTTCGAGGCGGACCGTTCTAATCTTCACCGGCGAATCCACTTCCCGCTTCCTGCCCAACCGTACCTATGCGAAACTTTCTGCGGTACAAAAATCATGTCCACTTCCCCCAAAAAATCCAAGACATCCATCAAGATCCTTCTTGGCCTCGTCATTCTCCTGATCTTCGTTTGCATTGTTCTCGCCGTTTTCCATGAAACACCCTGGAAAGTCCCCCTTGAAGACAAACTCCGCAGAAATCCTCTCGCCGCCACCGACGCCAACCTCAACGCCGCCAAGCACAACTACAACGAATACTGCGCCAACTGCCACGGTGACGCCGGCAAAGGCGACGGCTCCGACGCGATGATGTACGACCCCACCCCGAGCGACCTGACCGAACCCAAGCACATGACTCACCTGACGGACGGCGAAATCTTTTACCAGATCACCCAGGGCCGTAAACCAATGCCTTCCTTCCGCAAGAAACTAACCGAGGACCAGCGCTGGCAGCTCGTGATCCTTGTCCGCTCGTTCCTAGCGCCCGCTGCCCCCACTCCACCACCAACAAAAATTCCAGAGCCCGCCGCAACCAAAAAGTCCGGACCGCCCGCAAAAAAATAATGGCCGATCCGAAGACCGGCCATCAAGCCTCTTATCTTTAACTTCCTCTACTTCATTGACGTCATTTACTTCCTTTACTTCCTTTAATTCACCTTCCCCAGCGCCGCCGCCACTTCCTTCACGTCCGGCACCACGGGAATGTCGTAATCCTTCGCCCAGGCCACTTTTCCGCCCTTATCAACGATGATGATCGAGCGCCCCGTGATCCCCTTGTCCGCCAGATATACGCCATACTTCTCGCTCATGGCGCCCTTCGGATGAAAATCCGCCAGGAGCGAATACTTGATCCCCATCTTATCCGCATACGCCTTGTGCGACCACACGCTGTCCACGCTGACGCCCAGCACTTCCGCGTCCAGCGTATCGAAATTCCGCATGTCGTTCACGAAGCACGCGTGCTCGTTCGTGCAGGTCGGGCTCCAGTCCAGGGGGTAAAACACCAGCACTACTCTCTTCTTTCCAGCAAAGTCCGACAGCTTCACTTCCTTCTTGTTCTGGTCCTGCAGGGTGAAATCCGGCGCCTTCTCTCCAACAACAATGCTCATAATCACGTCCTCCAATACGGTTTTATGTTCCACCAGCATCTTACCGGATACCGTCCCAACCGCCAATCTGCGCGCTTCCACCGGGGATGCGGGCGCGATACACTCCGCAAGGCAGAGTCCGGGTGCAGCACAAATTGCCCGCGAACCCCAGCTGCATTTTCAAAATGTTAAATTTGCAACAGGTAGTCGACCGCTACTCCGCGCTCGCCAAACAGTGGGGCGATCCCGTCGCCCTCGAAGATTTCGCTCTCGACCCGGAACAGACCATCAAGCTCTTCACCTCTCTCGATGAGGACTACCACATCAGCCGTTACGTCAACTTCTCTATGGGCCACGGCCGCCTCTACCTCATCAGCGGCAACCCCTCCACCCATATCCAAATTGAGGCTGCTATCCGCGAACTCTTGTAGAGATCCTGCACCTTTGGAGGACGGGGCATCCTTTGGAGTCTCCTACGGTGGGCAAAGTAAGTAGCCCTTGGCGCCCGTAACCGCAGGAATCTCGGCCGTTTGAGATTTGGCCAAAGATTGGGAGAGATTGTGAACTTTGTTGCACACTTCCGGACCGCAAGGAGTACTAGAAGTTTTTGTATGTGCTCTATCCTCTGCGAGACACGGAGGTTAAGAATCTCAAATCCTAACGAGTACTCAGGGAACTTGGAACTGGATGTGCTCGTGATCTCCACGCATTTCTATGCCTTGCGGAGGACTGCATGCGGACAATACTCGTTGCTGTGGCGGCTTTATTCATTCTCGTGGGCAATACCTTTGCGAACAGCATCCCAGTCCGAACCCGCTCTGACTATGGACAGGATGGCTCTCTCATCCTTGATCACTCTACTTCCACGATTAACGGTGTAACAATTGCTACCCAGGAATTTTGCTCCGATGCCGAGACTGATCCAACCACCGGGACTTGCCAGTTGGCTTTTGCGTTCCAGATCACTTCCATACTACCTGCTAACGCCACGTCGCTCACGCTTACACTCCCTGTCCCTTCAAGCGGATTCCTGGAATCAGCCGGGTTACTGACAAATGACGATCCTTTGCTGAACGGAACCCTCTTCTTCTCGCCGTTTTCACAAACTGATGTTCTTGGGCTGCCCGATTCGGCCATTCTTTTCGGTACCGATGGCTCCGGAAATCCCGTCTTCACGTTTGCCCTTCCGTTTCCGCTCACAGGGGGCGGCACAGGACTCTCCCTCTTCATGAATGTAGGCGACAACAATTCGCTGAATGGAGATGGTTTTTACTGCTATCTGGTCGTTGAAGGAGGGTGCTCAGCCACGGACACTCCTTCGTTGCCCAATGTTGCTGTGAATCTAACCACAACGAACAACAGTGTGCCTGAGCCAGCCACTCTTTCACTCCTGGCAGCTGGCCTCCTTGGACTAGGCCTACATCGGCGCCGGTTGAGCCGCTAGACTCCAGGCGAAGCGCTGCGTTCTAACGAGCCTGTCCCGTCTTTCGGAAATTGTCTCTACGAATCAGCTCCGCACTTAACCTGCGGATTCATTTTTCATTTGGCAAGAGCCTGGGCTTTGCGGGCGATAAGCGCAAATCCTGCCGCCTTGGCGTCTGCCCCCAAGCGCTTCGCCAACGCCTTCGCGGCGGCCGCCCCAGCTGATTGCGATTCGATTTCTGCCTTCGCGAGAACAGCTTCAAATTCAGTCCGTTTCCATTTTCTCTCCACGGTCTTTTGGATGCATTCCGTCAGGATGCGCGTAGCATCTGCTTGCCGACCTTCGCGCGAGAGAAGATGAGCTTCGGAGATGGCAAGCTTCATCCGGATGCTCTCATCCTGCGCCGGAAGGCTCTTCGCTCGCTCGATTGCTTTGCGCGCTTCAGGGAGTTTGCCTTCCATTACCAGGGCCCGCACGAGTGTTCCCAGTGCATCGGTTTCGAGATCCGCGTTCTTTTGCTCTCGGAATGCGTCAGCGGCTTTCGAAGACAAAGTTTCCGCTTCGGCGGGCCGGTTCTCCTCCACAGCTAACGAAGCCAAAGCGGCGTTGTTCACTGCCAGACCAGATTTATCATCCAGCTGCTGACTCAATTGCAGCGATTCACGATAGTTCTTGGCGGCGTTCTCCAGGTGATCTTGTGCGACATCAATGTCCCCAAGCGCGCTCAATCCGGACGCGTAATCACCCTTCATCCCGGCAGCTTGGGTGATCTTGATTGCTTCTTCGACGCGCTTGCGGGCTCCCGCCAGGTCCCCTTGCTCGAAAAGAATCAAGCTCATCCCTGTCAGGGCGAACGAAGCGTTCTTCTGATCGCCGACCTCTCGCGCTGTCTTAAGCATATCGTCGTAAATCTGCAGCGCAGCCGCGGATTCTCCCGAAGCCACCAGATCCGCGGCAAGTCCGCCCTCGGCATCGACGATTCCCTGTTTGTTGTGGATGCCACGTGAAGTCTCAAGCGATTCCTGGTAGTAACGGTGGGCTGCTTTTAAATCTCCCGCCGCATAAGTCAAATTTGCGACGTTCAGGAGAGCGCCAGCAATATCCCGCTGTGCGCCGATAGTGCGCACAAGCTGCAGCGCTTGCTTGTGGCATTGCAGGGCATTGGTATTGTCGCCCTGGTCGCTCAGCGCATAGCCCAGCCCGGTCAGACTTCTCGCCTCCAGCAGCGCGTCATCCACTGCCTTCGCCGAGACGCGGGCCTTCTCGCAGGCCGCCTTCGCCGATGCCGCATCCCCAAGATTCATCAGCGCCGTGCAGCGGTGCCACTCCGCGCTGGCCGCCAGCCTCCGGGAGCCTTGACGAGTCGATTTCTCGGATGCGCGGGAAGCTGCCGCTTCCTGGGCCTTGAAGTCGCCTGTCATTTCCGCGGCTTCCGCGGCGCGCAAATCAATGCGCGGATCCTCTCCCGCGGGCCCGGGGATGCTCCTCAGATCGGAAATCGTTGCCAGCGCTTCCTTGGGCTTGCCGCCGCGGACCTGCGCATTTGCCTGGCGCAAACCGTAATCAAGATCATCCTGGTAGAGAGTTCGCAAAGAGAGATAGTAGGTTGCCGCCTTGTCCCACTCCGACGCGAACTCATACAGCCGGCCCTGGATCAGTCCGCGGTCTTCCGCGGAAAGAGCGCTCGCAAACGAGAGCGCCTTTTGTTCTTCGGCCAGCGCGCGATCGTCGTAGCCGAGAAGCGACCAGGCTTCCGCCAGGGCCGAATGCGCAAGTGCGTACTCCGGCGCCTTCTGAATGGATTTTTGCAAACTCTCGATCGCTCCTTTTGCATCCGTACGCCGCAACTTTTCGATGCCCTCCGCGTAAAGCTGCGCTGCCGCGGAAGAAGCGGGAAGGGAAGCTTTCAACGCCGCCTCGGCCGCGGGCGGATGCCCTTCGATTCCCAGCTTTTGCCGAAGCTGGCCGCCGGCGCGCCCGATCAAATCCACCAGGTCGGCCAATTGTTCTCCCTTGCCGTTTACGCTGATGGTGTCCACCGTTTCGCCCGTCTGCGCATTTTGCAGGCGCAAATCGAGCCGCAATTGGCCGTTTCCCGGTGCAAGATACGATCCGGTGACAATATTTTCTGCGCCCAAAATCTTCCCGATCCGCTGCAGCGTCTCTCCGCCATACCCGTCCGCTTCCGGCAATCCCAAGTCCGATTTCATGCGGGTGACATCTTCCCCGGCAACCGTTCTCAGATTGCCGCCGGCGCCCAACTCCGTCGTCAACATCTCGGGCAGCGTGGTCGCAAGCCATGCCTGATCCGGCCGCTTGGAGACATTCTGGAAGGGCAGAACTGCAATCGCCCTCCGTTGGGCCGGCGGCAGAACCGCCTGGCGCGAAACAGGCTGCTCTGAATTCCGCTGCCCAAAAAGCAAGCTTCTTACGTGGCCAGCGTCAAGCACGAACGTCAACGCCAGTGCCGCTAACAGACTTCCTCCTGCAATCCACGCCCAGGTTTTTGCAGTTGCCGGGCCAACTCTCGCGGCCGCGCTCGACGATCGCGCTGCGGCTGCGGACCAGTTTGCCATTCCGCTCACGGAAGAGCTTGTCAGCGTTTCCAGCGCTGTGCGCAACTCCCCTGCGGTCTGGTAGCGCTCGGAAGCCTCCTTGTCGAGCGTCTTCATGATTACTGCCTCAAGCCCGGGCGAGAATCGCTCGTTGTGGGTTCGAAGCGGCACGGGTTCTTTGTGCAGAATGGCTCCGATCAACTGCACGGAGCTGCTTTGCGGAAAGGGACGCGAACTGGTGGCCATTTCATACAACACCGCCCCCGCGGAGTAAATATCGGCTCTCGCATCCACGGGCTCACCACGCAACTGCTCGGGTGACATGTACGGAAGAGTTCCGACCGCCTGGCCCTGCTCTTCCGACAACGTGCGTGCGACGTCAGCTTCATCCTGGTGTCTCAGCAGGCTGGCGAGGCCGAAATCCAGAATCTTCAGCCTGTTCTCCGGAGTGATAAACAGATTCGAAGGTTTCAGATCGCGATGGATCACCCCCTGGCTGTGCGCGGCCGCCAGTCCTTCGCACATTTGCGACCCGAAGCGCAGCACCTCCCGCTCCGAGAGGGGCCCGCTCCTCAGCTTCTCGCCCAGCGAGACCCCCGGGATCAACTCCATCACCAGGAAATCGAGTCCATCCTGGCTGCAAAATTCATAAATGGTCTCGATGTTCGGGTGATTGAGCTTTGCCAGGGCAAGCGCCTCTTTGCGGAATTGCCTTCGAGCTGTCTCATCGGCCAAAATACCCGCGGAGAGAACCTTCAAAGCAACTTTGCGATCCAATTTTTCATCGAGGGCGCAATAGACCACACCCATCCCGCCGGCGCCCAGCTGATTAAGAATCAGGTAGTGCTCTAACTTTTTTCCAATCATGTGATTTCGCTGAGCGAAATGTTAGGTGGCAGGGTATCGCGAAGTCAACATGCGTAAAAATCCCATCAGCAGTCAATCTGCCGGCAACATCCGCATCTGTCACTCGCTGGCTTTCTTAGCCAATGCTGGGAGCGCCTATGGGGAAATTGGCCGCTCCGGCCCCGCTCTAAAAAATCAGCTTCAGCGAAAACTGGATTTGCCGTGAATTTCCCGCCGTTCGGCTGATGACGCCAAACCCGCTCCCCAGCACGGTATTCGACGGCAACCCAAAATTTACGTTGTTGAACGCATTAAAAAACTCCGCCCGGAATTCCACCAGCCCGAGGTCGCTCTTCCCCCGCCGCCCGAATGGCGTGTTCTTGATCAGCGCGAAATCAAACTGCTTGTATCCCGGTGCGCGAAAGGTATTTCGCCCCAGTGTCCCGAACTGCCCGGCGGGGAGCGAGAAGAATGTGAAGTTGTTGTCGCCGCGCCCAAAGTAATCTTCCCGTCTCGTCCGGCTGGTCGAAAAATCCGGCATCGCCAACAAATCGGGCCGGTCCGCTCCTCCGGAACCCGCGCTCGTTTGCTGCTCGCCCGAATACACCGAAAAAGGTGGTCCGCTCAGGAATGTCGTGATGTTCAGCAATTGCCAGCCGCCCGTCACATACCGGCTCACCGGCTGCAGAAAGCCCACCTTGTCGAACGGCAGCGCCTGAAACACGCTCACCGAGAAAACATGCTTTACATCGAACGTGGATACGGCTTTCTCCGCCCGCTCGTCCAGCGGATTCTGCGCAAACGTCTGCAGAATTGCTCCCGCGCCGCCCGGAATTCCTCCCAGCACCGCGCTGGTGTCGTCAATCGATTTTGAAAACGTATAACTCGCCGCAAAGTTCAGTCCGATCTTCGCCTTCGTTCCACTCACGCTGGTTTGCAGCGCGTTGTAACTCGAATGCGAATCGCTCACCATCACATACTCTGGCCCAAATCCGCTGATCGCAGTGCCTGAAGCGTCGAATTGCGTGAAGCGTGCAAATTCCGGCCCCGCTCCGTTGTACCCGTTTGGAGCAAACACGCGCGCCAGTTGAATTCCCGCTGTCCCTACGTAAGCCGCGTTCCACCGCACCCACCCGAACTCGTGCTCGACTCCCGCCGTGTACGTGCCGATGTACCCATTTTTAAAATGCCGCGACATCACGCTGACGCTCAACAGCTGCGTTTCATTTCCCGGCGTCAGCGCCTCCAGGTCCTGCTGAAATTTCGTCAGATCAATCGGCGTGTTCGCGGCAACATTGGACGTGCTTCCCGACGCAAATAGCGGCTGCCCGGAGGTTGTAAATGGCTCCGGCACCTGTAAAGGCGTAATCGAGTTCGAGAAGGGAACCGGCACCCCCACCTGCGCCGTCACCAGCGGCTGGGCCACAAACGGCAATCCACCCGTCACGAAATTGTCCTGCCACAAATTCGGCAGAATTGTGGTGAGTGCCCCGCCCGCGTGAACCGTGGTCTTTTTCGTCAGCGCGTAGTCCACCGCCACGCGCGGCGCCCATCCGTTCCAATCGATGGGATAAATCGGCTGTGGATTGTACAGGAATTCCTGCGTTGCCCCCGGTGTCAGAAAGTCCGACGGCTTCCCGTCCGGTCCCACCGGCGTCGCCACCGACGTCCGGTGATTCGCTTCCTTGATCCGGCTGTTCACTTCATAGCGCATTCCGTAATTGATGCTTAGCCGCGAAGTCGCTTTCCACGTGTCTTGAAAATAAAACGCATAGGCTTCCCGCCGCACGGCCGCTGCATCGAAACGGTCCCCCTGGGGCGTCAGGCGATACGGAGCGGAGATGCTGTACAAATACGGGGTGGCCGTCAGCAATCCCAGCAGGGAATTTGGCAACCTCTCGCCGGGAAGAATGTCGTGCGTCCCGCTGGCGGACGGAATGAACACCGGCGAATACGCCGGGCCTCCCCCAAAGGAATACGCCCCATTCGGATTCGTTCCGAACACCGAAGTGTCGCGGTTCCAGCGGATATCCACTCCCCACTTGAAAATGTGCCCGCGGTGCACGTAACTCAT
>Ga0247691_1000290_pt1 | contig 11077 bp, 9 predicted proteins | sample CNK32_metaG_FD_182721 | JGI IMG/M metagenome (GOLD analysis project Ga0247691, IMG submission 182721) | Soil microbial communities from Purdue University Martell Research Forest, Indiana, United States - CNK32 | ecosystem: Environmental > Terrestrial > Soil > Temperate forest > Bulk soil | place...
AAGGTATAGATTCCCTGGTATTGATCATTCAGCACCAATTCGCAGAGAATAGTGCGTGAAGCATAATGATGCATCTTGTTTGCCAACTCATACGTGAGAATATTGCGCATGCAGCTTTTGTCGTTGTATGGAGCGTAAAGGATCCAATCGTGTTCATCGGGCATTCCTAAGAGTGTGGTGTCCTTTACAGTGCCATTGATGTCACGCGTTTCAAAACCATACGATTTTTGAGGGAAATCTCCCGATGTGGAACCTCTTCGTTCAATCCCGATCTTGTTATTGTATGCATTTGGAAAATCGGTCACCTGGTTGAGGTTTCCCCAGCCGTTGTCGATCATCTTCATTTGGGCCTCGATCTTCGGTTCATCGGGAATGCCCTGATTGTTTGTATTGAGGATCACGATGGGCAAATTGCTGCTTACAAATGGCTGATAAGTGGCAGGAGTATTTCCGAAAGTAATGGACCAGGAATCCAAAGTTCCCTCATCGCCACTCGCAGAATCGAAAACTCTCAATTTCCAGGTCCCATTCGGGTTTTGATTGTTGTTTGCAAAACCAAGTGAGTTTATTGGCTTAAACACGCCGCTAAACGGAGCACTTCCCGTAACAATAGAGGTGCTTGCATCTCCTCTTAAACAGGTTCCGTCAAAGTCATCATCGCTTCCTCCGATAGCAGAGAAAAGCACGATTTGTGTTCCATCGGGAGATTCAAGAGTTGCAGTCACGTCCGCGTCCCAACTGTGCGTGATCGATAGGCAAACTTGTTCCAGTCCGAAAGTTGTTTGGTTGAGGGAAGTGGGCAGGCCACTTACATTCATGGATAGTACCAATTCCTGGTTATCCTGGATATTTCCGGAAGTTCCGGTGAAAGTTTGGCTATAGGAGATAACACTTATTACAAGTGCCAGAGAGGAGAGTGTAGTTTTCATTCAATGTTATTGAAACATTAAATTACTATTAAATTGTTTAGTAAACAGTTAGTGTGAAAATTCTGACAATTCAGCCGGATTGTGTTTGTGTTTGAAGAGGAAGGCGAAAAGAATTGCAACCACCAGGGAATAGGCTGCAAAAGTTAACCAAATCGGCTGCCAGTCATTCATCGTGTAAGGATGTAGAAAGGAACCATCCGGATTAACCGGATTACCTTCTATAATCTTTTGGAATTTCTCGTTTGATGGATTGAAACCTAAGTGCTTCGCTAGTTTTTGGACCGTGTCAAATTTTAACGTGAAGAATTGCTGAATGATCTTCGCACTTACCAGGCTCCCTATTATCGCCCCTACACCGTTTGTCATCATCATGAATAAACCCTGAGCGGAGGACCTGATTTTGGAATTGGTGGTTGTTTCCAAATACAAGGAGCCTGAAACATTGAAAAAGTCAAAAGCCATTCCGTAAACGATACATGATACTATGATCATCCATAATCCTTCTACCGGGTTCCCATAAGCGAGCAGACCAAAGCGAAGTACCCAAGCCAGCATGCTCATCAACATGACTAGTTTAATGCCGAACCGTTTCAAAAAGAAGGGAATAGTTAGAATAAATAAGGTTTCTGAAATTTGGGAAATTGACATGACGATGGTGGAATACTTTACAATTACAGAATCCTGATAGAGTCCAAATTTTCCAAATTCACCGATATATCCGTCCCCATACATGTTTGTAAGTTGCAAAGCGGCTCCCAACATAAGTGAGAACATAAAGAACAGAAACAATTTATAATTTCCGAACAGTTTGAATGCATCAAGTCCAAGAGCTTTTGACACTGTGGAATTGGATGTGTTTGTTGGTTTACATTTTGGCAGGGAAAAAGAGTATAGACCTAAAACGATAGCGCTAACTCCTGATATAATGAATTGATTAACCGATGCTTTGTTTCCAGTTAGATTGACAAACCACATGGCAGCAATGAATCCGACTGTTCCCCAAACACGGATCGGTGGAAAAACTTTCACGACATCATAACCACTTCCTTTGAGTATAGTATAGCCTACGGAGTTTGAAAGGGAGATGGTTGGCATATAACAGAGCATTGCACCAAGAATGATCCAAAAGAACGTATTGGGATCTTCTACAAATTGAAGAGAGCATAAAAAGATACCTCCTGAAACATGTAAAACCCCATACAATCTTTCAGCATTAATCCACTTATCTGCTACAATACCTGTAATTGTAGGCATGATTAAAGAAGAAATACCAAGAGTGGTGAAAATTGCACCGAATTCTACTCCGCCCCAGTGTTTCGTTTCGAACCAAAAATTATAAATGGTAATCAACCACGCTCCCCAAACAAAAAATTGGAGAAAACTCATAACGGTCAAACGAAATTTGATAGATTTCCCCATAGTAGTGTAGCTGCTTAATACGAATTATGCTCCGCGCTTGTTGATTTCGTCCCGGATTTTGGAAGCCAGTTCATAATCCTCATTATCAATGGCAATCTGAATCTGTTCTTCCAGTTCCTCCTTGGTCATTTTGGTGAATTCATTCTCGTCCGAATCGGAAATTTCGATTTCATCGTCCTCTTCCATGAATTCATCTGAAAGGATGCCTGCGGATGAAAGGATGGACTCAAAGGTATAGATCGGGCAATCGAACCGGACTGCTAAAGCAATTGCATCGGACGTTCTTGCATCTATGTCTGAAAACACACCTTCTTTTTCGCAAACCAATTTTGCAAAGAAGATTCCTTCCTGCAAATTGTAGATCACCACTTCTTTTAATTGGATTGCAAAGGTATGGGCAAGTGATTTGAATAAGTCGTGAGTCAGTGGTCTTGTCGGAGTCATTTTTTCCAGTTCAATGGCAATAGCCTGGGCTTCAAAACCGCCAATAATGATTGGTAAACGACGTTTTCCGCCGGATTCGGCTAAAACCAAAGCGTAAGCACCACTTTGAGTCTGACTGTATGACAGTCCAATGATATCGAGTTTAATCTTGTCCATTCGAACGTTTTCCTTACGAAGGGTTTAAATAAGGAGGGAAGCATTTTAACGTGCTTCCCTCCTAGGATTTACTTTCGTAAAAATAATTAAATAGATTAATCTTAGTGTGGTGTTGAACGGAATTTTTTTACAGCCTCCGTTAATTTCGGAAGTACTTCGAAAGCATCTCCGACTACACCGTAATCTGCAGCCTTGAAGAAAGGTGCTTCCGGGTCCGTGTTTATCACTACGATTACCTTCGAACCATTTACACCAGCTAAATGCTGAATAGCTCCGGAAATCCCGGCAGCAATGTATAAATTCGGACGAATGGCAACACCTGTTTGTCCTACGTGTTCGTGATGAGGTCTCCAACCGATATCGGCAACCGGACGGGAACATGCTGTTGCAGCACCCAAAGCTTTTGCCAGGTCTTCCACGATTCCCCAGTTTTCAGGACCTTTCAATCCACGACCTGCGGAAACAACCAATTCCGCTTCCGGTAATGGAATTTCACCTTCCGGCATTTTCGTTTCAATAACCTTGATTGCTGAAGCACCTGCAGCTCCGTCAAATGCTTCTACCGGGCAAGCAGATCCTGATTGTTCCGGTTGAAATGAATTCGGAAGAAGAGAGATGATCTTTTTCGCAGACTTAACGGAAACAAATCCGAATGCTTTTCCTGAGAATACATTTACTTTTATTTGTCCGTTTGCATTTGGAACATCAACAGCTCCGGAAATCAAACCTGCTTTCAAACGAACAGATAAACGTGGTGCTACAGCTTTCGCAACCAAGTCATGAGAGAAAACGATCAGTTCTGCTCCAGTCGATTCTGCTGCTTTTGCAATCAGGCGAGTTACTTGTTGGGAATCTTCAGTAGCTACCGAACGGTCAACCAATACTTTTTGAGCACCGTATTCACCTAAAGTTGCTAATGTTGAATCGTCTACCGATCCGGTAGCGACAACTGTAATTGTTCCTCCGATCTTCTTTGCATAAGCAACCGCCTCAAGCGCACTTTTTGCCAAATGATTCGATGAATTGATATAAACTAAAATATTCATAATTCCTTCTTGTCTATTAAATAACTTTAGCCTCGTTGTGTAACAAAGCAACTAATTCGTCCATGTTGTTCGGATCGATCATTTTCACTGCAGATTTTGGAGCAGGTAATCCATATTCCATATATGCAGTAAGATCTTCTACCGGAGCAGGAGCAACAACTGTAAGCGGTTTTGTTCGTGCTGCCATAATTCCACGCATGTTCGGGATACGTTGTTCAGCCATTCCTTTTGCACAAGAAACCACTAATGGAAGCGTTGCTTCAACAACCTGAACACCTCCAACGATTTCCTGTTCCATACGTGCAGTAGTTCCGTTGATCTCCAATTTTGTCGCTAAAGAAACAAAAGGTAAATCCATCGCTTCAGCAATCATTCCGGCTACTTGTGAACCGTTGTAATTGATTGTTTCCTTTCCTGTCAGGATCAGGTCGAATCCGTTTGATTTTGCGTACTCTGCAATTTGCATTGCTGTGAAATAAGCATCTTTCGGATCAGCGTCCACTCGAACTGCATCATCGGCACCAATTGCCAATGCTTTTCTGATAATTGCTTCATCAGCTGCGTTTCCCACGGTGATAATTGTCAAGTTTCCACCTAATGTTTCTTTCAATTCCAAACCACGAACAAGTGCATACCACTCATCGTATGGATTGACAATGTATTGAACTCCGTTTTCATCGAATTGCTTGTTCCCATCCGTGAACGCAATTTTCGAGGTAGTATCCGGAGATTTACTGATACATACAAGAATTTTCATAGTTATATTTTATTTAAACGTGACCGCATTTTGTACGAATTGACACCACACAGTATTTGCTTGTTAAACTTTAGTTTCGGGAACAAAAATAATCAAATCATCGGATGAAATAAAATGTTATGCATACATAATAAGTGAAGGTTTTAAACAATTTGTTCACTATTTGCTGAAAATCTGTGTTCTTCCTCCTTATTTTGGTGCGCTAGAAACGAATTTTGATTAATTTTGGCCTTGCTTTAAGCGAAATAAAAAACGATAAGAATGAAGACTGTTCAATTTAGAGAAGCCCTTCGTGAAGCTATGTCAGAAGAAATGCGCCGTGATAAAGGTGTTTTCCTGATGGGTGAGGAAGTTGCTGAATACAACGGAGCATACAAAGTATCTCAGGGAATGTTGGATGAATTTGGTCCAAAACGTGTCATTGATACCCCGATTGCCGAATTGGGATTTGCTGGTATTGCTGTTGGAGCTTCCATGAATGGCCTTCGCCCGATTGTTGAGTTCATGACATGGAATTTTGCGATTTTGGCTGCGGACCAGATCATTAACTCTGCTGCGAAAATGTTGCAAATGTCGGGTGGTCAGTACGGTTGTCCGATTGTTTTCAGAGGAGGTAACGGAACTGCCGGTCAGTTGGCCGCAACTCACTCACAAAGTTTTGAAGCATTTTATTCGCATGTACCGGGATTGAAAGTGATCACTCCATCCAATCCGTACGATGCCAAAGGTTTATTAAAAGCGGCTATTCGCGATAATGATCCGGTGGTTTTCCTTGAATCTGAGAAAATGTACGGTGATAAGGGAGAAATTCCGGAAGGTGAATACATCATTCCAATCGGTGTTGGAGATATCAAACGCAAAGGAACAGATGTAACGATCGTTTCTTTTGGTAAGATCATTAAAGTGGCTTACGAAGCGGCAGAGCTTTTGGAAAAAGAAGGTATTTCTCTGGAGATTATCGATTTGAGAACTATTCGCCCGATTGATTATGCTTTGATTGTTGAATCAGTTAAGAAAACAAATCGTTGCGTGGTATTGGAAGAGTCCTGGCCTTTGGCTTCTATTTCTTCTGAAATTGCATATCACTTGCAACGTTATGCATTCGATCATTTGGATGCACCGGTGATGCGTGTGACACAAACAGATACCCCATTTGCATTCTCGCCAACATTGATTGAAGCTGCATTGCCAAATGTGGAAAGATTAGTGAAAGCGGTGAAAAGCACATTATATAGAAATTAATTAGTACGTAGTTAATATAAAAAAGTAGGGGTGGAAAATTTTCCACCCCTACTTTTTTTGTTTTATGCTGGGACGCGATGCTTCGCGTCCTTACTATTTAAATCTCGGCGCTGGATGTCGGGAATGCACGGTCAACCTTTTTGAAAAGTCCTTGTAACACTTTTCCCGGTCCAACTTCAATAACCTCAGTTGCGCCGTCAGCAATCATTTGCTGCATTGTCTGTGTCCAGCGAACAGGAGCTGTCAATTGGTCGATCAGGTTCTTTTTGATCTCATCCGGATTTGTAACCGCTTTTGCAGTGGTGTTTTGATAAACAGGACAAATGGGATTGCTGAATGTGGTAGATTCGATTGCTTTTGCCAATTCTTCTCTTGCAGGTTCCATCAACGGTGAGTGGAATGCTCCACCAACGGGAAGGATCATCGCGCGTTTTGCACCGGCTTCCGTCAATTTAGCACATGCTTCTTCCACTGCCGGGATTGCACCGGAAATCACCAATTGTCCGGGACAGTTGTAATTTGCTGCAACCACGATACCATCAATGGATTTGCAAACATCTTCTACGATCTGATCTTCCAATCCTAAAATCGCCGCCATGGTGGAAGGAACCGCTTCACAAGCAGCCTGCATTGCAAGAGCTCTTTTGGAAACCAAACGCAAGCCGTCTTCAAACGAAAGTGTTTTGTTTGCTACCAGGGAAGAAATTTCTCCCAATGAATGTCCGGCAACCATATCCGGTTTGAAACTATCACCCAGGCATGCAGCAAGGATGGTTGAATGCAAGAAAATTGCCGGTTGTGTCACTTTGGTTTGTTTTAGCTCTTCATCAGATCCTTCAAACATGATTTTTTGAATATCAAAACCAAGAATCTCATTCGCCCGTGCGAATAATTGTTTTGCTAAATCAGAGGAGTCGTAAAGGTCTTTTCCCATTCCTGAGAATTGAGCACCTTGTCCGGGGAATACATATGCTTTCATAATTTGTTTTTTCGAGGAGCAAATATAGTAACAGTTTAGAAAGTTCAAAGGTTGAAAGGGTTCAATGAGTTCAATATGTTTGAACCTTTGAACTTTTTGAACATTTTCTACCAAATCAAAAGACCCCGGCTCCATTTCTGGAACCGGGGTCTTTTGATGTTATAATGAGTTATTAGTTCTTAACAACCATTTTCTTAGTAACTGTTCCTGCGTTTGTAGAAACGTTTACAGTGTAAACTCCAGCAGAGAAGTTAGCTGTAGAGAATGATACTTTAGAAGTACCTTCTGCAGCATTTGTAGTGTAAACCACTTTACCTGCCAAGTCAAGAACTGTAATTGCAGATGCAACTGCTCCGTTCACTTCAATTGTAGCTTCACCTACAACCGGGTTAGGGAATACGTTAACATTTACGTTAGCAGCATTTTCAGAAACTGATAATGAAGCGTTGAAGTTCATACGTACCATTGGAGTAGAAGTGGAGTAGTACCAAGTACCTGTGTTTTCGTTTCCATCCAAATAGTATGTTGTTTGTGCTTCAGAGATACCAGAAGTTCCAACAACGAAATCGTCAGTTGCACCACCGTCTCCGTAAGAACCAACAACCAACAAGTAAGAATTACCAGAAGTTAAAGGGAAAGAGTTTGTAAGAGGAAGTGTAATCATTGTTCCCAATTCACCTGAAGTAACTGTGTGTAATGCTGTAGGAGCACCATAAACGAAGTTACCCGTACCATCAATTGTATACAACAATCCGTAAATCTGGCAGTTTGCAGTTGAAGTTGAAGCAACAAATACATCAACACCTGTCAATGTTTGGTTTGCTGTGATATCGAAAATGTTACCCATTTCGTATCCTTCACCTTGATTGTATGAACCAGCCTGAACCACTTGCGCATCACGAGCATAAGTTGTTTGAGTTGTAGCGAAAGCCAATGCAGGAGCTGCGTTATCTACAGGGTATGCATCCGTAGCACTGGAATTTGCTCCACCAACTACTGTGAAGTTAGCAACTGAAGCTGCAGGTGTGAATGTTGCAGCGATATCGAATGTATCCATTGCATTTGGAGTTAAAGTACCCATTGGGCTTGTTCCAGTGTAAGCAGCAGAAGCGATTCCAGCAGTGAATGTTACATCAGATTGTGACATTGCACCTTTGTTTTCAATTAATCCAGCGAAATGGATCGGGTTGATCTGAGCAATTGGAGTTTGGTAGTACGGTAAACGTGCTCCCCAAGTTCCTTCAACACCCCAGTAGTATCCGTTTGCTGCCAAATCGTAATTGTCTGTTTCAACTAATTGTACATCATCTACAGCCCAGAACCAGTCATAAGCTCCAACGTATTTGAAACCAACTTTCACGTTTGCCTGGTTTGCTGCAACTGAAGAGATGTTCACTTGAGCAAGAGCAGGGTTAGCTGAATTCGTGTTAACAGCCATGGAAGTGTTCACTTGGAAATCTGTCCAAGTTGCTCCGTTGTCATTAGAAACAACTACATAGTACAACTCCTGGAAGTGACGTGTAGATTGTTGGAAAATGATAGAAACATTTGCTTTTCCAGTACAGTTGATAACTGAAGAAGTAACAATCGTTGCATTTTGTGTTTGACCACTACCTGCAGCATCTGAGTTGATCAATGCATAACCGGTTGCTGCTGTTGTATGACCAGCTGGTTTCAATGCAGCTACAGGAATAGCATTTACATCCGTTACGATAGCCCAATCACCCAATGTGTGAGCAGGAGATCCTGCACCACCAGCATTTGCAATCGTCCAATCAGAAGCAGTTGTGAAATTGTTTGTCCAGAAAGGAACCGCTTTCTCTAAATTGTGAGTTGCTTTCGCAGGAACTTCACCAATGTTTTGGATTCTTTGCGCTTCACGCAAATTTTTGTTCATTAACTGAGCCGAAGCCGAACCAGCAAGAACCAATGTAAATAAGCCTAAGTATACTTTTTTCATAGTTTTTTTATTTGACGTAAAAATAATCAATCAATTACTAAATAAAAAATTTTTATGACCTTATGAATGGTTAAATGTAGGGATAACAGGTTTTTCAACTAGTTGAACAGGCTGTATATTCTTGCAGAGCACTAGGATTTACGTTGAAATGGAGCTTGTAGTAAATTTCTACAGAAAAATCGTGAAATGAGGATTTTTAAACTTGGGAGATGTTTGGGAGTAGATTTTCGGGATTGATTCGGACGATATGCTCTCGAATATCTTACTTAATTTCTTGTGCTGTTGAATATTAACTGAATAGTTTAATGAAATTTATCATTCCGAGTAATAAAACCTTGTTTTAACCCCTTTCATAATTTGTTTCAATTTATTCTGATGCTTCTCTGTGAATTCCCGTTCAAGAGATACCGTATGAAACTGAAATTCTTTATAATTATATGTTTTTTTCTTTGTAACTGGATTAATATAGCATCCTTCTTTCCCTGCGTCTTCTCTTTTTAAAGGTAGTTTACATTTGTATTTATAACGGGCAATTTCTGCATAATGAGGAAGAGTAAGGAATATCCTCTGTTTTTTGTTAATGTAGACTGTATCTATCTCTCTTCTTTGTGATATTTTTTTATCTAATTCATTCCAAATAATCGTATCCATTGAAACACGCATAGTCATTATTGTCCCTCGAACAAATTTTATTTCAGATGAGATTTTTTCCTTTTTATAAAAACAAGTCGAATAATTTTTTATTTGGTACTCGTATACTTCACGAGTAGTATACTCCTTTTCCTTTGGGATTAGTTTTTTGAATCCAAAATTGATAAGACTCTCTTCTGAAACATTTTCAGGGATATCGAAAATGCTTTTTATTTTTTTTACCTCTTTTTTTTCAGAACAGCTGATTAAAAAAACAAGAAGGATATAAGTGATAAATAATTTCATACTGATAGATCTCTATTAAATAAAATGAAAAATCCCGCTAGTGTAAACACCAACGGGACTTAACTTTCCTGTGAAAGGTGGAAGCCAATTCACAAGCTTTTTAGAATAAAAAAAGGAAGACCAAAGTCTTCCTTCAATTCTCTTGTACTCGGAGCGGGACTTGAACCCGCACGCCCATACAGGCACAGGATTTTAAGTCCGGCGTGTCTACCAATTCCACCATCCGAGCATCTTCTCTCGTGGCTACCATCCCATCCCGTACGTACGGGATCGGGACCACCATCCGAGCGGACTTTAAAGAATAAAGGCCATTTCAAAAATGACCTTTATTTCTTTGAGCGGGAGACGAGATTCGAACTCGCGACCCCAACCTTGGCAAGGTTGTGCTCTACCAACTGAGCTACTCTCGCGTATTTTAAATTACCGTTCCTCTTTTGGAATCGGGTTGCAAATCTAACAATTCATTTATTCAATTCGCAAGAATTCACTGACTTTTTTTATTTTTTTTTAATTTTCTGCCCGATTCCCAAAATGGAAATACGATCATCCACTTCTTAACCTCTTGATTTTGTTCCATTTCAAAAAAAACTTAAATTGAGTGATGTAACGATTCCAATGGTTATTAATTGGTGGTGAATTGCTCTAAAATGGTAACTTTACTTATGAAATTTTCATACTTCAACTTTTGGCTACGGAACATTGTATTGTACTTGTTCTTTTGTTTGTTAGGATTGATCATGGTGCTCGTCGACGGGACACATCAGATCCACGAAAAAGGACGGTTTTTCCATGTAGTCATTAATGGAGGAATGATGTTTGCCATAGCACATGTGCAGGTATACATCCACAACCGCTTTTTATATGAACGCTATTTCAGTAAGCAGAATCTCAAGTATTTCCTCGGAACGGTTTCCCTTTTTACCAGTTATTTCCTGATCAATTACTTCACCCCATTTTCTTTTGTTCCGAATGGAGATGTGATAACGATGTGTATTTCCATTTTCCTGATTTATTTGGTGGGACTCGGCTTTTACTACATGCATAAGAATATCCTGGATCGAAACAGGCGGTTTTTGACGGATTTGCTGGAGAAGGATGATGAGATCCGCCACTTGAAAGCACAACTAAACCCACACTTCCTGTTCAATTCCCTAAATAACCTGTATGCCACAGCTCTTACGGACCCGAGCCAGACTCCGGATAAGATCC
>Ga0247691_1000291_pt1 | contig 11048 bp, 8 predicted proteins | sample CNK32_metaG_FD_182721 | JGI IMG/M metagenome (GOLD analysis project Ga0247691, IMG submission 182721) | Soil microbial communities from Purdue University Martell Research Forest, Indiana, United States - CNK32 | ecosystem: Environmental > Terrestrial > Soil > Temperate forest > Bulk soil | place...
CCCATCCCGCGGAAAGGATTTTCTGAAGTGCTTCCGGTTTGAAGAAAGGATCGGTCGCGTTGCTTGGCACGCGATCAACGGTTGAGCCAAGTGCATACGGCGGACTGAAGGCGTTGGCGACGTGGCTGGGAGTAGCGTCGACTCGAATCGTCTGCGCCTCGCTTAACGCGGGCCAGAGTGGCGCCAACGCAATCAGCACCGCTAAAAGTTTTCGTGCTTCGGCCCAAAGCCCCTGCCATGTTCCTTCTGCTCCCGCTGCGTGCATTTTCTTTTCCATTCGCTGCCTCGACTTCGTTTTGATTCTATTGGAACTCGGCCCATTCTTCTTCGCCTGGAGGGATGAGGACATCATGCGTCTGATATGATGTCAAGGCGATTGGCCAGGATTTTGTGGTTTGCGGGCCGCAGCCGGCTTTTGTAGAGATTCGCGAAGCACTTTAGCAGGGGAGGCCTGAGAATGCTTCTGAAGGTGTTCGATGACAAAGTTTCGCTGGGGGCAGCCGCCGCCACTCAGGCTATGGCGGCGATTCGCTCCGCCATCGCGGAGCGTGGCCAAGCTCGCATAGTGGCCGCCAGCGCGGCCTCCCAATTCGAATTTCTGGAAGCACTCACCGCGGCGCCCGGCATTGACTGGAAGCAGGTCGAACTCTTCCACCTGGACGAGTATATCGGCCTGCCCATGACGCACCCCGCAAGCTTCTGCAAGTTCCTGCAGGAACGCTTGATTTCAAAGACGGGCATCGTCAACTATCACTTGTTGGACGGCAGCCAGGATCCCGCCGAAGTTATCCGCAGCGCGAGCAAGGCCATCGTTGCTTCGCCGATTGACGTCGCCTTTCTGGGCATCGGCGAAAACGGGCATGTTGCGTTCAACGATCCTCCCGCCGATTTCGATACCGAAGAGCCGTACATCATCGTGACCCTCGACCACGCTTGCCGCGCGCAGCAGGTGGCCGAAGGCTGGTTTGAGAATCTCGACGCTGTTCCCAAGCAAGCGGTCTCGATGTCTGTTCGGCAGGTTCTGAAGGCCAGGGAAATTCTCGCGGTGGTTCCTGGCCCGCGCAAAGCTTCTGCAATCAAAGCGTGCTTCGACGGACCCATCAGTCCGATGGCGCCTTCGTCCATCTTGCGAAACCATCCCAACGCTACCGTATATCTCGATCGCCAATCCTCGGCCTTGCTCAGCCCCGGCACGCTGTCCGCGCTTACGGCTTCGGCATAACAAATGACGGCCCACCGTTCTTCGCTTGCCACGGCTTCCTGATGGCGCGTGACGCCAACTCCGGCCAGCAGCCCACTGAATCCGGCGGGCCGCGCAAGATTCCCCACCTCCGATGGTGGATTGGAGGATTGTTGTTCGCCTCCACGGCGATCAACTATGTTGACCGGCAAACCCTCTCGCTGCTCGCTCCGTTTCTCAAACGCGACTATCACTGGACCAATACCGATTACGCCGCCATCGTCATTGCATTTCGCGCGGCCTATTCCATTGGCCAGACCCTCTGCGGGCGCATGATGGATCGCGTTGGGACGAAACGCGGTTTGACCATCACTGTGCTCTGGTATTCGCTGGTTTCTCTGCTTACACCACTGGCCCGCGGTTTTTATTCTTTTCTGGGTTTTCGTTTTTTCCTCGGCGCCGCCGAATCCGGCAACTGGCCCGCCGCCACCAAAGCCGTATCCGAGTGGTTCCCCAAACACGAACGCGGCTTGGCCACCGCCTTGTTTGACAGCGGCTCTTCCATCGGCGGAGCGATCGCGCCTTTCATCGTTCTCGGGATTTATTTCCGCTACGGCTGGCAGACGGCCTTTATTGTTCCCGGGCTCCTCGGCATTCCGTGGCTGCTGGCGTGGCGCTGGCTCTACTACAAGCCTCAAGATCACCCACGCATCGAAGACGTCGAGCGTGCGATGATTCTCTCCGAGACGACCGGCCAGGACTCGCCGGGCAGAGTGCGCCCCCGCTGGCGGGATCTTCTGAAGCTGCCTCAGACTTGGGGAACCATCATTGCTCGAAGCTTCACCGACCCGGTCTTCTTTTTCATTGCGGATTGGTTTCCCATCTATCTCGTCGCCAAAGGCATTTCGCTCAAGAGCGGCTTGATTGCAGTGTGGATTCCATTCGTAGCCGCCGATCTTGGGAATTTTTTTGGTGGCGGAGTCTCCGGTTATCTCATCAAGCGCGGCTGGTCCGTGGGGAACGCGCGCAAGGCTTTGGCCGTGTTTGGAGGTTTCGGAGTTACCCTGCTGATCCCAACGATCTTTACCGTAAACGTGTATCTGCTTGCGCTCCTCTTTGGTCTGGCAACTTTTTCATACGCATCCTTTACCACCATCGCGAACGTGCTCCCTTCCGATTTATTCCACAGCGATTCGGTCGCCTCCGTCAGCGGGTTAAGCGGAACAGGCGCGGCGATCGGAACCATTATTGTGTTTCTGCTGGCCGGTAGGCTTTCCGACGCGCGGCTCTCCACCGGGACGCATCTCTTCGACCCGCTGATGATCATCGCTGGCCTGATTCCTTTCACCGGGATGCTTCTCGTTTTGCTTCTTGTTCGCAACACGGAAGCAACCGACCGTGGCCTGGTCCGCAGGATCTAAGCACAACGATCTGGGCGACAATTTCTTTCGAATCCGGCACTATTGATTTTCGCGGGAGACCAATTCAATGAGCTTTTCTGCATTTCAACTCGACGGCAAAGCGGCCTTGGTCACTGGCTCGCATCGGGGTCTGGGCGCCGCCATTGCCTTCGCCCTGGCACAGGCTGGCGCCAATGTAGCGTGCCACGGACGTGGTTCAGATTCTGGAACCATCTGCACCGAGATTGAAGCGCTCGGGCGGCGGTCAGCCTATTTTCCCGGCGACCTCGCCGATTCCGGGGTGTGTTCCACTCTAATCGAAAAGACCGTGGCGGAATTCGGCTCACTCGATATCCTGGTCAACAATGCTGGAATTATCCGGCGCTCTCCCGCCGCCGATTATTCCTCCGAAGATTGGGATCAGGTGATTTCCGTTGACCTCACGGCCGTGTTTCGGCTCTCCCAGCTTGCTGCGCGCCAGATGTTCAAGCAGGGCACGGGCGGAAAAATTTTGAACATTGCCTCCGTGCTTTCCTTTCAGGGCGGAATCCTGGTCCCGGCCTATGCTGCGGCGAAGGGCGGCGTAGTCCAACTGACCCGTGCATTTGCGAATGAATGGGCCGCCAAGGGGATTAATGTGAACGCCATCGCGCCCGGTTACATGGCCACTGACAATACGACCGCCCTTCGCGACGATCCCGTGCGAAATCGCGCAATCCTCGAGCGCATCCCAGCCGACCGCTGGGGACAGCCTGCCGATCTTGCCGGCGCGGCAGTCTTTCTTTGTTCCCCGGCCAGCGATTACGTTCACGGCCATGTTCTGGTGGTTGATGGCGGTTGGCTCTCCCGCTGAGTGGCGCCTATTCCCGTGCACCCGCCTCAGCGCGCCAGCCGCATCGGTAGAACATTCATCCGGTCTCATGGACGGCGATTAAGAGGTATGGCGGCATACAACTCGCCGTTCCGCTTCCCACAACGAAAGACTAAGTAAGGATATTGTGTCCAGCCGTATCGGCACAGTCGTACCCGCGCAAGAGCCTCGATTGATGCCAATATTCAGCCACGCCCCAAAAATCATGGCAGCGATAAACTCAACGTTTTCTATGTAGAAACTACAGGCAAAATGCGCGGAATTCTTCATTTCTACGTACTGGAACTAATCCCCCGCAAAACCGTCCTCTCTCGCAAGCTTCTTATTACTCCCGACTTAGCTATCTTGGCGAACCAAATGCTCATCCTTCTGCTTGGGTTTTACTTTATGCGCGGACAACTCTTGGTCGAAAACATGGTCTGCAGCGAGTATCAAAGATTGCTCGAAGAATCCGAGTGCGCATTGAAAACCTGGAGCGAACGTCGCTCCAGGATTTGCCGGTCACGTCTGGTCGAAAAGAAAGAAGGCGACGGGTTGCTCTTGCTTCAAGCGAGGTACGCTCGAGCCTACGCACGCTTGCGGCGCCACGCTCACAATTGCCTCCGCTGCAATTGTGACCTGCCAATGGCTCGATTTAATTCCGGCGCTGCTTCGGACATCTACGCTGACGGAAAAGCATATTTCTAAATGATGCCGTTCGTGTGGGGCCCAGCATTAGTCATATCGGCAGTACCCACGTAACCCGTGGGACATAATTTTAAGGAGAATCTCATGAACAACTCAGGGCGAGAAGCCGCTTATTTTCTCACCGGGCTCGGAATCGGCGCTGTTCTCGCGGTCTTATTTGCCCCCAAGTCAGGTGAAGAGGCACGGGAATGGATTGCTGATACGGCGGAGCGAGAGTTCAAAATTCTGCGGCGCAAAGGCGCCCGATCTGTAAAGCAGTTTCATGCGGCTTTATCCAAGGGCGAAGAAAAGGTAGCGGAAATTTTGCGGAGCGGGAAAGATTCGCTTCAATCGGTAGTCCCCAGGCTCGATTGACAAAGCGTCTAGGCAAGCTTCCGGCCGGCGCAAACGCTCGAAGCATTCTGCAACTTAAACGGAGGTCCGTTATGAGCCAGGCGCAGATGAAGCGCTCTTACGTCCCTGTGACTGTTTCCTGCATTCATTGCAAACAGGATCAGATCGTCCATGTGCAGCCCCGCGGCGGATGTTGGTCCAAAGCCCATCAGTGTGTATTCTGTGTGAACTGCAAGCGGGAGTTCGAGGTAATGGTCCCCGACGCCATTGTCGCCGGCCCATATCTTTCTTAGATTTCCTTGTTCTTGGAGAGCAACGGAAATGCCGCGCAGGAAAATCCTCAAGTAACTCAGTATGTGGTTCGTCGGAGAATCCGAATTTGAACGGGGCGCCTCCCGCCTTATTCCTCGGGGCTTAGCCGTTGGCGGGCGTATTTCTTTTTTCCGCCAGTAATCCACTCGCGCGAACCATCTCTACCGCATCATAGCGGTTGCCCGCTTCCACCTGCCGCATGACTCGGCGGAGGTGGTTCTTTACCGTGTACGGTGACAGGTTCAAACTTGTTGCGATTTCCTTGTTGGACAAACCATCCGCGACCAGGTTCATCAGTTCCACTTGACGATGAGTCAATCTGCCACTGTTCGCTCCTAGAGAACCGGGCAACCGAATCGTCTTCCGTTCCTCATCCCAAATATGTTGAATCAAAACCATGCATAGACTGGCTGGGCAGAACGCCTCTCCCCGCCCCACTCGCCGGATCACCGTCACAATCTCTAGTGCCGAAGCGTCCTTCAGCACATAGCCCCTGGCTCCAAGCCGCACGGCATTCATAAAAATCTCCGGGTCGTCCTCCATGCCAATCAGGATCATCTTTAGTTCTGTGTTTTCCTCGTGCAGGGCCCGGAGCACTGGCGCATGGCTCGAGGCAGGAGAGAAATCAGTCAGCACCGTGTCACAGGCGGACTCTTGGATCTCTTTCGCAATGTCCCCGGGATTAGCGGCCATCCCGGCGACCCGAATTCCAGACTGCTTTCTTAGCAGGCGCGCCAGGGTATCCCGCAACAAGCGGTTTTCTGTGGCCAGGAACACATTTGATTCGCTGGAATTGGCGGAACTGTTGGGACACGACATACGACCATTCCCCCATCTCGAAAATGGCCTTGGCCGCTACTCAATTTCGCAGCTTTGAGGGCCGTAGTAACTAAGACTCCATGAGACTGTAATGTTAAACACTCGAAGTGTCAACACTTACCACAATATTTACCCCCCCGGGAAGGCTCCCCGCACACCGGCTGAATGACGTAAGTTGGACGATAATTAACAGCAATTGGATTCCTCGGCGCTGATTTTTGACAGTTTGTTTACATGGCACGGGTTGGTACTTTTTGGCCCTCCGAGGCTAAGCAGCGATAGTCCTTTGTTGGTACTTCAGATCCGCAGAACACCAACTGCTCTTAGTCCATCCCAGCCTCTTTCGGCTCTGCCCGACTCCATCCAATCCTGATTTGTCTGTGATTCCTCTTTGATTCCTCATTGAACCTTTTCAACTTCAACATTGCGTTGATACTTATTCCCCAAGACTGGTCCGCCGTGAGAGGACAAAATGGTTAGAACGTTTCGGGTCTTGATCGCGAATAAACCCAAGCTAATGCGCGAGTTACTTCTGGAGACACTCGCCGAACAACCTTGGATCGAGATCGTGGGCGAGGTGGAGGATGAAGCGGCCATCCACGACCAAGTTCAAAAGTCGTCGCCCGACCTCCTGGTGGTTACCGCGGAAGCGCGCGGGAAACGCCCCGACATTTGCGACACACTCTTCCGCCAGTTTCCGGAACTCCGCATTATCGCCGTCGCCCCTCATGAGAATCACACAGTTTGCTATTGGGCTTCCGTGGACATTCATTCCGGAGATATCGAATCCTCCGAAGAAGGGTTGCTCACCGCTGTCAAGCACATGGCGGAAAGTCAGAGCGCTGTATCGGAATGACACAGGAGCGAAATTTTATGACGCCGGTAAGCACAGCCTGGACAACTTGCTGGACAAATGTTCTGCGCCTCAGTTTGAACATTGCCGCCGCGACCCTGGTTTGCGCCGTTTCCCTCCCTTTGAAAGCGCAGCAGCCCGTTCAAAAACGAAGTTCTGAAAATGAACCGGTTATCCAGCGCCAGCAGCCGGGTCTATCCGAACTTGAAAAGGAAAACTTGAATTTCGTTGCCGCGGCTCCGGCCCAGATCAAAGAAGTGTTGATCAAGGACCCGGGCTTGCTAGTGGAGCTGAAGCGTTGGATTGCCCGGGAAGCGAGCGACAACGGACAGGTGGTCAGCGAAGAAGACCTTACCGACAATGCCGTATTTGACCGGCTGAACGTCGACGTGGTCTTTCGCTCTGTCGCGACGAGGCTCGTTCAACGCTATGGCTACCTGCGCCCAAACTTTAATCCTGACTCCGCGTTGGGGAAGGAACAGGAACTCCTGATCAAGGAGCGGGTAAGACACATCGTGCAAATCGAGGCCCAGGAGGACGCGGAGGCCATCAAGCCGCCTAAGGCGGAGACTCGCGAAGCCAAATCTGTGCCCTGCGAGTCGAACGAAACCCGTGACTGTGTCCCGGAAGCCCCATCGCGTTCGCGAGGCGCATCCTCAGTTCCCGAGGAAAACGTTCCGCAGAAGGAACTTTCGCCCAATTATCCAAATGAAGGCCAACCGCTGCCCGCTTCTCCGCGAACGATGCAGACGCGCGGCATTCCTGACGGGACGCTATTAAATACGCCCACCGACGGCAACGATTCCTTTCTGAACATCTCCGAACCCATGAAACAGTCAGGTGATCCAAGGTCCGCTGGGATTTCACCTTCCGATCCTTTGAGCAGTGCTTTGATGGACCAGGCGCGTACCGGGTCCATGCAAAATTCGGGCACTGGGAGTCTCACCGACCAGACGGCTCCCTCGCTAACCCCCAAATCCGACTCGCTTGGAGAATCCTATTCCCGTCGGAAATCCAGACTAGCTGCGGATCGCACGTTGGCGGCTGGAATGCCGGTTCATCGGCCGAACCCTTATGCGGACATTCCCTCTTTGTACGACCTTTATGTTCAGGCGCCCGCCCAGGACCGTACGCCGCAACGATTCGGCACGGAAGTTTTCCGCGACGGCTTGCGCGATCCGCGCAGCATTCCCATGGATCTGCCAGTGGGCCCCGACTATGTCGTCGGCCCCGGTGACAGTTTGACGATCGACCTTTGGGGAGCCATTTCCACAAAGCTGGTGCGCATCGTTGACCGGCAGGGAAGAGTCACGCTTCCTGAGGCCGGCCCGGTGCTGGTAAGCGGCAGGTCGCTTGGCGAAGTCCAGCAAGCGGTGCAGAGAGCAATCGGGACGCAGTACCGGGACACGTCGACAGATGTCTCTGTGTCTCACTTGCGCACGATTCGCATTTACGTTGTCGGTGAAGTGGAAGAACCCGGCGCGTATGACATCAGTTCGCTCTCGACGGCGCTGAACGCGCTGGTGGGAGCGGGAGGGGTAACGCCGAAAGGCTCGTTGCGCTCTCTGAAACACATGCGTGGAAAGCAGGAGATTGAGCAGATCGATGCGTACGACCTGCTTTTGCACGGCGTTTCGCCCGACGCAAAGCGTCTCGAGAATGGCGACACGCTGATGGTACCGCCGGTCGGGCCACAGGTTACGGTAACAGGAATGGTGCGCCGGCCCGCGATTTATGAACTGAACGGCGAGGAAACCGTCGAGGATGCGCTCGAACTCGCGGGCGGGATTCTGCCGGCGGCCGCTTTGCGCCACGTTGAAGTGCAACGCCTGGAAGCCCACGAAAAGCGCACCATGCTCAGCCTCGATTTATCCCCGGACAATTCCGCATCAGAACAGCTTGCTTCGTTCAAAGTTCAAGAGGGCGATGAAATCCACATTTTCCCGATTGCTCAATACAATCAGGACACTATCTATCTCCAGGGACACGTACAGCGGCCGGGTCGGTACTCCTATCACCAGCAGATGAAGCTGACCGATCTCCTCGCTTCCTACAAGGACATTCTTCCCGAACCCGCGGCACACTATGGGGAAATCATCCGGCTGAATCCGCCGGATTTTCACCCCACTGTAGTCAGCTTTGACCTCGCCGCGGCGATGGCCGATCCCGCCGCCGCTCCGTCGCTGCAGCCGCTGGATACGGTCCGGATTTTCAGCCGCTTCGATTTTGAAGCCGCGCCAACTGTCTTTGTCGTTGGTGAAGTGCGCTCGCCGGGTAACTACAGAACATCCGGGCAGGCTTCGCTGCGGGATGCCGTTTTTCTCGCCGGAGGACTTAAACCTGATGCGGCCCTGAACACCGCTCAACTCTTTCGTATCAACCCGGACGGCAGTTCCAAAGTCTTCAGCGTGAACTTGGGCTCCGCGCTGAACGGTACCGCCGCGGATAACATTTTGCTGCAGCCACGCGACCGCCTCCTGATCCACAAGAACACATCCCGCGTGGAACCCGGCACGATCGAAATTACTGGCGAAGTCGCAAAACCCGGCCGCTATCCCTATACAGAAAATATGCGCACTGAGGATCTGATTCGCGCTGCGGGCGGCCTGAAACGCAGCGCCGATACAACCACCGCCGACTTGACGCGCTACGCCGCGTCTGGCGGCTCCTCGCAACATCTCCAAATCTCGCTCGCCTCACTCAGCAACGGGAATGCCAGCGAGGATTTGCTTCTTCGCAGCGGCGACGTTTTGGCAATTCGTCAGGTTCCCGGATGGAGCGACATCGGCGCCGCGGTCAAAGTCAGCGGCGAGGTCATGCATCCATCTACCTACGGCATTCGGCCCGGTGATCGCCTGAGCTCGGTGCTTGAACGGGCCGGCGGATATTCAAGCCAGGCTTATCCATACGGCGCCGTGCTGATGCGCCGCGAAGTTCGTGAAATGGAAGCCAGAAATCAAACGGAACTTATCAATCGTATGAAAGCGGAGAGAGCGCAGCTGAAAGCCTTGCCGGAAGGGAATACACAAGATGAGAAAAACGCCAGGCTCAATGCAATCGCCCAGACCGATTCAACGATAACCCAGCTTGCCTCAAATCCTCCCATCGGTCGCGTTGTCATTCACATTCAGTCCGATATCAACCGGTGGAGGAACACTTCTGGGGATGTGGCCCTGCGCGATGGCGACGTTTTGATGATTCCAAAGAAGGCCAATATCGTGACCGTGAACGGCCAGGTGTTCAACCCCACTGCGATCAGTGCGCAGACGGGACGTTCAGCGAAGTGGTACTTGAGCCAGGCTGGCGGACTCACTCCACTTGCAGACAAGAAAGCTGTTTTCGTCATCCGTGCCGATGGGTCCGTCCTGTCGGCGAAGAACAACGGTGGTGGCATGTTCTCGGGTGACCCCTTAAGTGCCACGCTTCGCCCGGGAGACGCGATCGTCGTCCCTGAAAAAGCGCCCAAAATCGGAGGCACGAACTGGGCTCTCATTATGCAGTCAGCTCAGTTGGCTTCGTCGGTTGCTCTTGCAGTGGCTTACATCCATCCGTAGATGAGCCAGGGATGACGGGGAGCAAAAAATATTTGGTTTGCCTGCTGGTGATGGACTTGTTCGCCGCGGTTGCGGTTATGGCTCGCCCGCAAGCGGTGGACAATCCAGATCCGGCGGCAGAAGCAAAAGAAAATAGAAAAATGCCTCTAGACACGATTCTCAAACCCAAAGCGACGGCTGACGAGGCGGATAAGGATACGTCTGTGGAGCTGTCGCACAACTTTCGCGGACTCGGGGGGAGGTTTTTGCTTGACCAGAAAGAAATCTGGGTCAGCCCCGCGAAGCTTCGGTTCACCGATTTGGGATGGATTGTTCCCTATGGGGGCGTTACGTCGACTCTTTTTCTCACGGACAGGGATGCAAGCACGCACATCTCTCACGTTCCAAGCACAGTGAGCCACTACACCAACATTTCGAACGCCGGAATCGCCGCCATCTTGGGCGGTGCCGCGGGAATGTGGGTATTGAGCTACCCGAAGCACAACGAGCACTGGCGCGAAACCGGATTCCTGGCGGGTGAAGCGGTTCTGAATAGCCTTGTGGTGACTGAAGCGATGAAGTATTCGCTGGGTCGCCAACGGCCGAACGAGGGTAATGGGAGCGGTCCCTTTTTTCACGGTGGCGTTTCGTTTCCTTCCGAGCACGCTTCAGCGGCATTTGCCGCGGCCGGTGTTATCGCCCATGAGTATCCGGGGCCACTCACGAAGATTGCCGTGTACGCGTTGGCGGGCTTGGTGGACTATTCGAGGTATCGCGCTCTCCAGCATTTCCCCTCGGATGTATTTGTCGGAAGCATGCTGGGCACCATGGTGGCGCAAAGCGTTTACAGCCAACACCACGACCCGGAATTGGGTGGCGAGGCTTGGCTATCAGCCTCGGAATACATGCGCCGGCACTGGAAACCGGAATCGGAAAGCATGGGATCCCCGAATGTGCCGCTCGAGTCCTGGGTCTATCCGGCAATCGAACGGCTCGCTGCACAAGGTCTTGTTCGGTCCGAGTTTTTGAATTTACGGCCATGGACGCGCCTCGAGTGCTT
>Ga0247691_1000292_pt1 | contig 10972 bp, 9 predicted proteins | sample CNK32_metaG_FD_182721 | JGI IMG/M metagenome (GOLD analysis project Ga0247691, IMG submission 182721) | Soil microbial communities from Purdue University Martell Research Forest, Indiana, United States - CNK32 | ecosystem: Environmental > Terrestrial > Soil > Temperate forest > Bulk soil | place...
GGGAGGCCGGTTTGCTTTGTGATGGTGCGGAGGAGTTTGTCGGCTGCGGCGAGGGGTGGGCCGTGGAGGCGTTCGGTGCCTGAGAGGTCGAGATAGGCTTCGTCGACGGAAACCATCTCGACGATAGGAGAGAATTTCGCGAGGATGGAAGCGATGCGATCGCTCCATTCGGAGTATTTCTCGTGGTGGCCGTCGAGGAAAATCGCATGAGGGCACAGACGTCCCGCGGTGCGCAGGGGCATGGCAGAGTGGATTCCGAATTTACGGGCTTCGTAGCTGGCGGCGGAGACGACTCCGCGCTGGTCGGGGCGGCCGCCGACCACAACCGGCTTGCCGCGGAGATCGGGACGGTCGAGGAGCTCGACGGAGACGAAGAAGGCGTCCATGTCAACATGGAGGATGGAGGACACCGATGGGGATTCGGCGGCGTCGGGGGCGTCATGTTTGGCTCGGAATCGCGCCAGGTCTGGCATGGGAGTAGGGTACGGCTTTGAGTGGGCAGAGGCAATGCGGAGGAAATCGGAAATCGTTAGGAGTCCGAAATCGTCCATGAAACGATGGAGCGACAACATCAGGGTGATGAGATGAATAGTTTCTTGAGGGTGCTGTGGCGAAGTATTGGAGCAGCGATGGTCATCGCGCTTGTGGCTTGTATTGCTGGGATTCCGCTGAACGCGCAGGAGCTTTCGTTGCAGGCGGTGGTAACGCCATCTACGGTGATTGAGAAGAATGGCGAGTCAGTGAAGTTTGCGATTCATGGACTTATCGAGTTCAATTCGCTGGCGGAAGTGTTTCCGTATATCGAGGCGCAGAAGCAGCGGTGGAGCGGGGATATCAACGAAGAAGGGAAAAGGGAACTTGGACGGCGATTGCTGCGCGAAGGGATTGAGAGCCGGGTGGTTTCGATGACGGACGAGCGACCGCTGCAAGCGTTAGTGACGCACACGAGTGCAGAATTGCGGGAAGCGATTGGGAGAGTGAAGGAGCCGGTGCCATCGGGTTACGCGGAGACGTTTTTGGCGGTGCAGGAAAAGTGGAAGCATTCGGTGAATTGCTGGAGCGCTTCCCCGGCGATTGCGGGGCGGGTGCTTTCGAACTGGTATCCGATTGAGGAAGGTATACGGCTGCACGGAGCGGTTTACGACTCGACGGAACATTTCTGGCAGGCGATGAAGTATCACCCGGAGATGAAAGTGGGGGATTTAGAGGAATTGATCGCCACACTGAAGGATCGGGATTGGAGCGCCTGGTTGAACCGGCTGGATAACGATCCAAAGATTTATTTGCCAAATGCGTTTGCGGTGGAATTTCTGAGATACAACCTGCGGGCAGAGCGGCTGAAATGGTTTGCGGAGGAGCTTCAGAAGCATGGGCTAAAAGCAGAAGATCGCGCGCGGACGATGCAGCAGCGAGGAGAACGAGCGTTCCGGTTCAGTGCGCTTGAGGAGAAGATTTTGTGGGGAGACCTAGCGGATTTGCTGCACATGGTTTATGTGTTTTCGCGGAGTGATGATCCGATTCGGAAGAGTCTGGAGGAACACCATTTTGACTGGATTTATCTGGATGAAAAGAAGATCGCATTCATCAGCGAAGAGTTTCGCGCCGAGATGCTGGAGATCTGGAAGGTGAAATTTCTGGAGATGCCGCGATTTCGAGAGGTGATTGCAGGAATACCCATAGAGATTCGGCTGGAGCATTTTTTGAATGATGGGGATTCTCCGGATATTCCGATTCCAGTTTATGTTGGGTATTTGAACCGAATTCGAGAGATGGCGAAAATTCGACAATAGAAAATGAAAATCGGGAGTCAGAGGCAAGTTCTGTGCCACCAAGAAAACTCGGATAGTCACAGATTGCTGGCTTGAAAACCGGCGCTACATTGAAAAATGAGGTCGAAGCACGAGGCGACTTGAAAGTCGCCGCTACGTGGAGGTGCGTTCGGCGGAGAGGACGCGGGGGATGCCGGCAAGGTCGTTGGTTACGTGGAGATTGGTCCATTGGGGAGTTTCGAGGAGCGGGCGGACGGCTGGGAGAGAGTCGTGGCCGAGTTCGAGGACGAGGAGGCCGCAGGGTTTGAGATGTTGCGCGGCCTGAAGAATCAACGGACCGTAAAGTTCATAGCCTTCTTCGCCGCCGTAGAGGGCGTAGGCGGGTTCGTGGTTGCGGACTTCGATGGGGAGAGAGTTGGATTCTTTGCGGGCGATGTAGGGAGGGTTGGAGATTAGGAGATCAAACAGGGGTGATCGGTGATTGGTGACTGATGACTGGCGAGAGGAGTGGCTTGGGGCTGGTTGGTTGCCAAGTTCGGGCACGGTGTATCGTGCCCCTACATCGGAGAAGGCGGAGAGAAGATTGGATTCGAGAAATTGTACGCGATCAGAAAAGCCTAGTTGGATGGAGTTGCGTTGGGCTACGGCTAGCGCGGCTGGGGAAATGTCGGTGGCGTAGATTTTTGCGTTGGGGAGTTCTTTGGCGAGAGCAATCGCTATACAGCCGGAGCCGGAGCCGATGTCAACGATTGTGAGGCCCTCGCCCGTGAGTTTTGGGCCGCGGACGGCGCGGAGTTCGCCGACAGCGAGGCGATCAAGGGCGACTTCGATGAGGTGCTCGGTTTCGGGACGAGGGATTAGGACGTCTGGAGTGACTTCAAATTCGAGGCCCCAGAATTCCTGTTTACCGGTGAGGTGCTGGGTGGGTTCACCGGCGGCGCGGCGGCGGAGGAGAGAGAAATAGGATTCGATGATTTGCGGATCGAGGAGAGCTTCGGGATGGGCATAGAGCCAGGTGCGGTCGCGGCGGGTGACGTGGAGCAGGAGGAGTTCGGCGGCGAGCGTGTCGGAGGAGACGTGGGCTTCGCGGAGGAGATGGATGCCTTTTTTCAGCGCGGTGCGGACGTCGAGGGAGTTGGATTCTAGCGAGGGCATGGATTCATTCACAAGAGAAGAGTTTAGCGCAGAGACGCAGAGAGCGCAGAGGGAACGCAGAGAAGAGAAAGCTAAGATCACAGGCAGGAGTGCCTGTGCCACAGGGGCAGCGGCTTAGGCTTCGGCTAGCTCTTGCTTCAGGCGGGCGGCTTCGTAGTGCTCGACTAAGCCGTCGACTAGCGGGGCCAATTTGCCGTCCATGACTTCGGTTAGCTGGTGGATGGTGAGGCCGATGCGGTGGTCGGTGACGCGGTTTTGAGGATAGTTGTAGGTACGGATTTTTTCGGAACGGTCGCCGGTTTTGATCTGGCCGCGGCGCTCGGCGCCAATGGCGGCTTGCTGCTTTTCAAGCTCCATTTCGTAGAGGCGTGAACGAAGGACGCGCATGGCCTTGGCGCGATTCTTAATCTGGGATTTCTCGTCCTGCTGAGAGACCACGAGCCCGGAAGGCAAGTGGGTGATGCGCACGGCGGAGTAGGTGGTGTTGACGGACTGACCGCCGGGGCCGGACGAGCAGAAAGTGTCGATGCGCAAATCCTTGGCTTCGATTTTGATGTCGATTTCGTCGGCCTCCGGAATAACGGCGACCGTGGCGGCGGAGGTGTGGATGCGGCCCTGGGTTTCAGTGGCCGGGACACGCTGCACGCGGTGGACACCGCTTTCGTATTTCAACTTGGAGTAGACTTTTTTGCCCTGGATGGCGGCAACGATTTCCTTTACACCACCCATTTGAGCGGGCGAACTTTCCATTACTTCGAGTTTCCAACCCTGGGATTCAGCGTAGCGGGAGTACATGCGGAAGAGGTCGCCGGCGAAGATGCCGGCTTCGTCGCCGCCGGTGCCGGCGCGGATTTCAAGGATGATGTTTTTGTCGTCGATGGGATCGTGGGGGAGGAGGAGAAGCTTTAACTCGCGCTCGGTTTGTTCTTTGCGGGTGGCGAGAAGCTTTTCTTCTTCCTGGGCCATGTGGCGCATCTCGGCGTCTTCAGACTCAACGACCATCTGATGGGCGCCAGCAAGGTCTTTTTCGATCTGCTTGAACTCGCGGTGTTTGTTGACGATGGCTTCGAGATCGGCGTGCTGCTTAGCGAGTTTCTGGAAGCGAGCGGAGTCGGTGACAACTTCGGGAGTGGAGAGTTCCTGGGTCATTTCCTGGTAGCGGGCGTCGAGCTGATCGAGTTTTTCAGAAAGCGTGAGAGCGGCCATTGCGATTCCTTTTCTCCATGAGATTTTCGTCACTGGAGGGGGTGACTGGTGATTGATCAATTGTGGATCGTGAAATGGTGGGCAGCGCCTGGTTAGGCGCGGGAATGAGAGCGGCTAATGGAAGAAGAAATACATGCTCTGCAAGTAGTATAGCAAAACCGTCCAGGATTTGATGCGGTGGGGGTGAGCGGGGGTTCGGGGAAACGAGTTGAAGGTGGTTAGAGTGGACTCAGGGTGTAAGAGCAAAGGGGCCCGCCCCGCAAAGTCATCCGGGGCGCAGAAAGCGCGCCTCAGACCCTTCGAGTACCCTCAGGGCAAGCGGCGGCCGCCACATGTGGATTGCCCATGATTGGCGGGTGTACTAGGATGCGATTTGGAGTTGTATGGAAAGGCGAAGGGTTGCAGGCGGGGCCACTCATTCCTTCGTCAAGGCAAGCCTGAAGGTGGCCGCTACAAAGTCAAGAGGGTGGCGGAATGAGCGAAGCGGTACGGGCGGCGTTGGAGAATTCGGTGGAAGGGTTGGCGGAGGGCGCGCCGAAGACGGATGCGGGATTTTTGTGGGACTTCTGGTATCCGGCACTGCGAAGCGATGAGATTTACGGAAAGAATCTGGCCAAGGCGATGCTGCTGGAGGTGCCGCTGGTGCTGGGGCGGACGAGCGAGGGAAAGGTGTTTGCGATGCGGGATGCGTGTCCACATCGGGGGATACCGCTTTCGTACGGACATTTTGACGGAAAGAATTTACAATGCAGCTACCACGGGTGGGAGTTTGAAGCGTGCAGCGGGCGGTGCGTGGAGATTCCGTCGCTGACGAGCCATGACAAGCTGAAGGTGGAGCGGATCAACGCCGCGCATTATCCGTGTGAGGAGCGCGACGGATATGTGTGGGTGTATATGAACGCGCCGGGGACCCGGTTACCGGAGACGATGCCGGCCCCCCCGGAGCTGGAGAAATTCAGCGCGAGGTTTAAGATCACGCGGCTCGATTGCGAGCTTCCGTCGCACATCGACCACGGGATTATCGGGTTGATGGACCCGGCCCATGGGCCGTTTGTGCACCAGTCCTGGTTCTGGCGAAGCAAGGCGAGTATTCACGAGAAAGCGAAGCAGTTTGAGCCGATACCGAATGGGTTCCGTATGAGCCCGCACCAGCCAAGCGCGAACAGCGCACCGTACAAGTTGCTGGCGAAGATGACCGGCGAAACTGTGACGACGACAATCGATTTCTTACTGCCGAACATCCGGACGGAGATCGACCGGAGCGGGAAGTTGTGGTTTTCGAGCCGCGCGACGGTGACTCCAGTGCGGAGGGATTTGTGCCGGATCGATTTTGTGGCTGCATGGAATTTGCCGTTTCCCGTTTCAATCTTTCGTATTTTTGCGAAGATATTTTTGCGGCAGGACCAGGAAACGATGATTCAGCAGTCGGAGGGATTGGAGCACAATCCAAAGCTGATGCTGATTGACGACGCGGACCGGCCGGCCAAGTGGTATTTCGCGTTGAAGCAGAATCTGATCGAGGCCAGACGCAGCGGGCTGCCGATGGAGCATCCCATGGATGGGCCGGTGACGCTGCACTGGCGGAGCTGACCAGGAAATTCCCCGCCAAGAACCGAAATTTCCCCATCTTTCAGGTGTATACTCGCGGTAATTCCTCGGGAACGCGCATTTCGGACCAAAACGGAGGTAATAGCATTGAGTTCAATTCCGCGCCTGTTGTGTCTCCGTGTGTTCTTTCCAATTTTCTTCATGGTGCTTTTCTCTCAATCAAGCATCGCGCAGCTCAAATCTCCCGCGGCGAACCTCGCAACGGATGCCACCGTGTTCCGCGCTCTCGCATCACCGGAGCGGCTGGAACGCGGACGATATCTGGTGGAAGGCGTGGCGCATTGTTTCGAATGCCACGGCAAACAGGACTTCAAGCACAAGTTTGGACAGCCGAGACCGGGCACGAAGGGCGCGGGCGAGATCGTCAAGAATGAAGAATTCGATGGGATACCGTTTCCCGCCGGCCTGGTGCACCCAAATATCACGCCGGACAAAAAGACCGGGGCGGGCACTTGGACCGATGCTCAGTTTGAACGGGCGATCCGCCACGGGATCGGAAACGACGGCAGGGAACTTCTTGACTTTATGCCGTATGCATTTTTCCGAAGCATGACCGACGAGGACGTGAGTTCGGTGATTGTGTATATTCGTTCGCTGCCTGCGGTGAGGAACCCGCTGCCCAAAAGAAACCTCCCGTTTCCCGTGAAAGTGAATCTGCATCCAGAGATGGAGCCGCCGCTGCCGCCGGATGCGAGCGAGCAAGTGAAACACGGCTGGTACCTGGTGCGAATCGCGCAATGCAACGATTGCCACACGCCAAGCGACGAAAAGGGGAAAGCGCGGACTGACCTGATGTTCGGCGGTGGGGCCCGCCTGAAAGGGCCGTGGGGAGATGTGGTGACGCCGAACATTACCTCTGATCCATCCGGAATCAGCCACTATGACGAGGCGATGTTCATCAAGACAATTCGAACAGGGCGTGCGTCGGGAGGAGTGCGGCAGTTGAATCCGCTGATGCCGTACAGCTATTTCAAGAATATGACCGACGAAGATCTGAAAGCGATTTTCGCTTACTTGCGGACAGTGAAACCCGTGAGGCACCACGTAGATAACGCGGAGCCGCCCGTTTACTGCAAGCTTTGCCGGCAAAAACACGGATTCGGGGACAAGGATTAACGGAACGAAGTGAGATCGAAATCCACCTCGACGGGGTCGCCCGCTGGCGGGTCGATCTGGACGGTGGCGGTAGAATCCGTGAAAGCTGCAGCGGGATATTCGAAGGTCAAGGTGGCGCCGGAAAGAACGCAGCTCGTGTCGTCGCAGCGATAAGCAGGCTCGCCGCTTGCCTTGGTTGGGATAACCAATTCATCTTTTTGAAAAACGCGGAGTCGAAAATCGCGCCAGAAGTCTGAGGGGCGAAGTAGGAATCCTTTAGGCGAGCGCGCATCAGGGCCGACCGGAGCGGAGACGTAGGCGCCATAGGAATCCGTTAGCAAAATTTGCACCGTGATCCGGACGACTTCAGGGGTTTTGAGGTGGTCAAGTTGAGCCTGCTGTGCGCTATAGATGCTGACCTGCTGGCTGGAGTAGAGCGCCGTCAGGATATAGGGGGTGAGAAAACCAACGGATTGGATATAGGGTCCGGTTTTGGGCGGCTGCAAATATTGAACGTATTTGTCCAAGAGTTTGGGGAGAGAGTCGTCGTGGCGCTGACCCAGAAAATAGGCTTCGCGAACAGCGGTGTCGGAGAGAGGCGTGTCGAAAGCAATGGAGGATGGCGCAAAAATTACCAACGAAGCTAGGGCGAGAGAGTTCATGCGGAGACGGTTGGGAGTCACGGCAGGCCTCCTTACTAGTAGTTGGACGTAATGTTGGCTTCAACAGGTTTCAAATACGGCGAGGGGTGTTGGGGAAGTCGAGCCAAACTTTTATGCCGCAGAAGTGGGAGCCTTCAGTGCAGATGGGCGTGGTGATTCCGGCGCGGAGGTGGCAGGGTGGGCCGATGTAGCGGGAGAGTTGCGGATGGACTTCGCGGAGTTGGGCGATTTCGTCCATGGAGGCGGCGTAGATTTCTTCCTGGGCATTGAAGCAGGTGCGCATGGTCCATTTATGAAGGAGATGGAGGAGCGAGCCGGTTTCAACCAGGCGGATGGATTTGGAATTGGGGAGCAGGTAGAGGGCGATTTCTGGAGGAACGCCGCGGTCGAGGAGTTGGTTTTTTGCGGCCCAGGCCTCGTGCATGGCGCGGTCGTAAAGTTCTCGGGCGCGGGGATTATCCTGAAGAAGTTTGGGAGTGATGTAGTCGGGATCACGAGTGTCGGCGAGGGTGAGCAACGGGCGTGAGCCGGGAACCATGCGGTGGCGCTGGTCCTGGCTGTCGGCGGTGTGGCTGATTTTCTTGGCGAAGGTGTAATTGGCGTGCTGGAGTGCGCGCATCATGGGCGCGTGGACGCCGATGTTCAAGGTCTCTAGGCGGTAAAGATTGCGCGCGGGATTGAGTAGGCGGTCGATAGCTTCAGCGTCGGAGCAGGCGGATTCAGAGAGGCCGACGACGGCGCGGTAGGATTCGGCCATGACGCGGGGCGTGTTCGGGGAATAATCGGCGAGGCGAGAAGTTTTCCCACCGAGCTTGGCGTCGAATTCAGCGGCGAATGCGTCAGCTTCGGATTTTGCGGGAGCAACATCTTTCCATTCAGGCAACTCTTCGAGCGGGGAGAGGCCAAAGCGATCAAAAAACTGAGGGTCGACTTGACGGACCTGCGCAACCATATCGCCGATAATGGCGCGCGCTTCGCTGGGCGTGTCGGAAGCGGAGCACATGCGCCACAGGCGATGGAGGACGATGCCCGATACGGTGTGGACCATCGTGGTGAAGGCAGCAACCGGCAGGACGTATCGCGCGATTTCGATGGAGCGCTTTTCGGCAGAGCGCTCGATTTTCTGAATGCGCTTCGGATGAGACATCGGGCTGATGTGCCAGATGTCGCTGAGAATGCTGCGCGCGTCAGTAGTAAGCAGAGCGGAGAGTTCCCGGTAGCGGGTCCAGGCCCGGGCAATGGCATTTTCGTAAATTTCACGGGCTTGCGGATTGAAATATAGATCGATCGGTGGGACGTAGGCCTGGGCGCGATCGAGACGGACGTAGCGCTGGCTTTGTTGCTCGGAATTGTAGAAGGGATGTGCGTGGAGAAAAGACCAGACGAACTGGCGACTGACATTTTCGAGGCCAAATTCGAAGTGAGCATGCTGGAAGACGGTGTGATGGCCGCTATAAAACGTGGCGGCGCCAATATTCAGGCGCTGTTTGTCGGTGATTTCGTCGTGGTTGATTAGATGCGAGGCGTAGCAGGTGCGGGCGGCGGCGATGGCGGAATCGAAGGGATGAAGGAAGGCGTTACGGAGGGTGACGCGGGGCGCGCCCGTTTCCACCAAACCGGCGTCGGGTGCGCCATCGAACATGCGAGATTGCGTGGCCACGTTGGGAATTGATTCTACACGGAGAGATGGGAGCGAACAAAAGGATAGAAAGAAAAAGCGGACCGGCCAAGGACCGGTCCGCTGAAACGGAATTGTCTGTCAGGCAAAAATTACTTTTTGTCGGCGGCGGCAGGGACGTTGGCGTATTTCTTGTTGAAGCGCTCAACGCGGCCCGCGGTGTCCACAAGCTTCTGCTTGCCCGTAAAGAAAGGGTGGCAACTGGAGCAGATTTCAACGCGGAGCATGTCGCCCTTAATCGTTGAACGAGTCTGGAAGGTGCTCCCGCAAGCGCAATGGACGGTAACGGGATGGTAGTCAGGATGAATACCGGGTTTCATGGATCTCCAATCTAGTGTGGCCGGTCTGCACGGCATCCCTGGGAGGGAGATACAGCCGCGTCGCTAGGTCACAGGCAATCTCTGATTATACGGAAAGGGGGCAGATTTTCAAAATCGGGGACTGGGGAAGCGAAAACAGCTTAAGGACTAGGGACTCGGGATCACAGCCGTGGCTTCGTTCGAGAAAGGGCTTTCCTCGCCATTGGAGTCAACGGCTGTAACGGCGTAGCGGTAAGTGGTTCCGGAGACGACGGAACTATCCGTGAAGGAAAGGTCGGCGAGAATGGAAGTAATAGGCAATAAACCGGAACCGTGGTCCCGGTAAACACGATAGCCCGTGACGAGAGTAGAACTCGAACCCCAGGAAAGAGCAACACTGTGGGGCACAGGCGGAGGCGAGGTGGTCCCGGAGGTCACGCCAGCCCCGGATACATCAATGCTGGCAGGTGAGGCGAGATTGGAACTGAGGATAGATATATGCCCGGAAGCGGAACCGCTAGATTGGGGACGGAACCATACTTGAAAGGTCACGCTTTGGTTTGGTGCGAGCGATGTGCCTGGAGCAAGATTCGCATAGCCAAAACCCGCACCTGCCACAGTGATGCCGCTGACGGTAAGGCCGATGTCACCGGTGTTTTTGAGAGTGACGTTTTGACTCGCGGTGGATTGCAGAGTGTGATTGCCAAAACTGATTGCGGCGGGCGACACCTGCACAGCGGCGAGGGTTTTTTCCGCCACCCCGGCGAGCGAGACTGAGGTCGGGGAATTCGTTGCATTGCTGGAAATCTGAATCGAAGCGGAAGCATTCCCAGCGATACTTGGCTCGAACAAGAGAGTGTAGTCCACTGTCTGAGAAGGAAGGATCGTTCTGGGCACGGAAGGGCCGCTAACCGCAAACTGGGAACTCTTGAGAGTCACAGAATCGAGTGTCAGAGGAGCGGAGCCCGAGTTGGTGATGTGAAGAACCTGGGTGAAAGAATGGCCGATTGCGACGGATTTAAAATTGAAGCTAGAGGCGGAGAGAGTAATGGCGGGTGCACTCGCTGTTGAACGAGGGGCATAACTTGTGCAACCCGAAATGCCCAACGCAATAATCAATGGGAAAGCAGCGGAAACGAGGCTGCGGATGAACCGATTTTTGGAGAAACACGAAAACACGCTGCTAGGAACCCCCTCAGATTCGGAAACTTCAAGGTACTGTCTGAGGAACGGTAGCCGCAACCTGTCCCGGGTACAGTTGTGGGACAGCTCTTACAGATAAGAGACCTGTACGAAAGAGCAGGTGGATCGAATGGTGCGGGAAATCGAGGAAATGCTGGCTGTGCGGTAGGAGTTAGTTCTCACCGAGAAGCACTGGATTGGGAAAGCAGGGGTAATTCCAACGGAACAATTCGATTGGTGCTTGTCAGGCGCAGTCAGGATACGAAATGGCAGCCAAGGCGGAAGGTGCCTTCCGCAGTCCGGCGGGACCAGACAGGG
>Ga0247691_1000294_pt1 | contig 10925 bp, 7 predicted proteins | sample CNK32_metaG_FD_182721 | JGI IMG/M metagenome (GOLD analysis project Ga0247691, IMG submission 182721) | Soil microbial communities from Purdue University Martell Research Forest, Indiana, United States - CNK32 | ecosystem: Environmental > Terrestrial > Soil > Temperate forest > Bulk soil | place...
CGAGGCGATCACGACCCACGAGCAAGCCTCCAAGTCGGAGGCGAAGCGGCGTGCAGTCGAGTTGCTGCGCCAGGTCGGCATCCCGAACCCGCAGGTCCGGGTCGACGACTACCCGCACCAGTTCTCGGGCGGCATGCGCCAGCGCGCGATGATCGCGATGGCGCTCTCGTGCAACCCGGACGTGCTGATCGCCGACGAGCCGACCACGGCGCTCGACGTGACGATCCAGGCGCAGATCCTCGAGCTCCTCGACCGGCTGCGCGCGGACTTCGACTCGGCGGTGATCCTGATCACGCACGACCTGGGCGTCGTCGCCGAGGTCGCCGACGACATCCTCGTCATGTACGCCGGCCGAATCGTCGAGCGCGGCGGCAAGCGCCAGCTCTTCTACGACCCGCAGCACCCGTACACCTGGGGCCTGCTCGGCTCGATCCCGCGGCTCGACCGGCCGAAGCCCGAGAAGCTGCACTCGATCGAGGGCACGCCGCCGTCGCTGATCAACCTGCCGGAGGGCTGCAAGTTCCGGCCGCGCTGTCCGCATGCGTTCGAGAAGTGCAGCGAGGAGCCCGAGCTGAAGAACCGCGTCGAGGCGCCCGGGCATCTCGACCGCTGCTGGCTCTCGCTCGAGGACAAGCGCCACCTGCGGGAGTCCACGATCGCGGGCGAGGCGAGAGTCGCGTGACCGAGCCGCAGACGCAGAACGGCGCCCTCGTGCAGATCGAGAGCCTGAAGAAGTACTTTCCGATCCGGAAGGGCGTGCTGTCGCGCGAGGTCGCCCGCGTCCACGCCGTCGACGACGTCACGCTGAGCGTCGCCGAGGGCGAGACGATGGGCCTCGTCGGCGAGTCCGGCTGCGGCAAGTCGACGCTCGGCCGCTGCGTCGTGCGCCTGCTCGAGCCGACGGCCGGCGACGTCGTCTTCGACGGCAAGTCGATCGGCCACCTCAGGGCGCGCACGCTGCGGCCGCTGCGGCGTGAGATGCAGATGATCTTCCAGGACCCGTACGCGAGCCTGAACCCGCGCAAACGCGTCGGCACGATCATCAGCGACCCGATGCGGATCCACGGCATCGGCGACCGCAAGGAGCGCAAGCAGCGCGTCGAGGAGCTGCTCCAGGTCGTCGGCCTCTCGCCCGAGCACTACAACCGCTTCCCGCACGAGTTCTCCGGCGGCCAGCGTCAGCGCATCGGCGTCGCGCGCGCGCTCGCACTGCGCCCGAAGCTGATCGTCGCCGACGAGCCGGTCTCCGCGCTCGACGTCTCGATCCAGGCGCAGATGGTGAACCTGCTCGAGGACCTGCAGGACGAGTTCCGCCTGACCTACGTCTTCATCGCGCACGACCTCGGCGTCGTCCGCCACGTCTCCGACCGGATCGCCGTCATGTACCTCGGCAAGCTCGTCGAGCTCTCGCCGGCCGAGGAGCTCTACACGCGCCCGATCATGCCGTACACCGAGGCGCTGCTCTCGGCCGTGCCCGTGCCCGACCCCGACCTCGCCGAGAAGCGCGAGCGGATCGTGCTCGAGGGCGACGTGCCGAGCCCGATCAACCCGCCGTCCGGCTGCCGCTTCCACCCGCGCTGCCGCTACGCGACCGAGATCTGCTCGGAGGTCGAGCCGCCGCTCGTCGACTACGGCAACGGCCACCTCGCCGCGTGCCACCACCCGCTCAACGTCGACAAGGAGACGCTCGCGCGCGTTCAGGCCTCGCCGGCGCACACGCCGGAGGCCGCCGACGCGACCGCATTGCCCGAGGAACCCGGCAAGGAAGTGTCGAAGCCGGTTCCGCGCCGGGACTGATCCCTCGAACAGGGTAGGACCTCAGGCTAAAGACGGCCGGTTTCCAGGCCGATACGCCCACTACCGTGGACGCTGCCGAGCGCAAGGAGATCCTGTCCCGTTACGTCGACCATTCGCGGCGCTTCGACGCTGTCGCGAAACGGCGCGGCGCCGGCGCCGAAGTCATCCCGTTCGCCGGCCCTCTGCAGGAGCTCGAGCAGGAGCCGACGGCGCGGGAGATCGAGGTGCTCCAATTGATCTCCGACGGCCTCGTGAACCGCGAGATCGGTGTTCGCCTCTTCCTCTCGGAAGAGACGGTCAAGTCGCACGTCCGCCACCTGCTCGCAAAGCTGCAGGCCCGCTCCCGGGCGCACGCAGTCGCGGTCGGCTTTAGACGCGGACTGATCGCCTAGTTTTTTACAACCGATAAAGCCCGAACACAAGCCGGTTCGGTGTCTGTTTCCACACCCCTGTGGAAATCACTCAACAGGGTGATGTGGACAGGCTGGGGAAAACAGAAGCTGTGGCGGCTCTAGAACGACTTCGAATTTCCCACGATCGCGGCGAGGGCAACCAGAGTGCCGACAAGGCCGATAACGCGAATGCGGAATCCCGTCATGCCGGGAAACCTCCTTCAGGGGGAGACTGACGACGCAGCGAGTGTATACCCCTTTTGGGGGAGGTACAACTCCCGCGTAGACACACGCAACCAGTGGAGAGTTGCGCGGGCGTTCGTCCTACGCGAGCGCGTGACGCTTCTTTGGATCGGGGCACTGACCGTCGCGTGCGTTGCTATGGCTGGCGCACTGCTGGAGGAGGGGTACGAGCTGCCTCCATTGTGGGTGTTCGCAGCGCTTGCTCTCGTGACGGCGGCGGCTGAACGCCAGAGCGTGCGCGTGGCGCGAAACGTCGAAACCTCAGTGGCTTTCTTGCCGTTCGTGTTCGCCGCGGTCGCGTACGGACCGCTCGGAGCCCTCGCCGTCGGTTTGATGGCCAACGCGCTCGATTTTCGACGGCCCTATCTCCGCTGGGGGATCTACATGCCTGCCCGTGGACTAACGGGTGCACTGACTGGTCTGGCTGCCGCTGAGGCGATGCCGAGCCATTCGACCTTCGCCCGTATAGCAGTCGCGACAGTAGTCGCGAGCGTGGCGAACGTGGTTTTCGATGGCGCGTTCAATGTGTCAACGCTGCTCGTTCGCCGATCGGCGCCTGTCAGCGTCTTCGTCAAGTCAGTCGGCCCGTTCGCGCTTCTCTCGCTTCCGCTCTATGTGCCGCTTGTCGCGCTGATGGTTTACGCGTCCGAGCGCTATTCGTTTTGGACGGCTGCGATGTTCCTCGGCCCAACAGTCGCCTTCCAGCGGGTCGTCCACCTTTATCAGAAGCAACGGGATGTCTCCGAGAAGCTTGTGACAGCTAACGCGCGCCTTGAAGCCGCCAACCTCTCGTTCGCTGCCGCACTCGTTACGACACTTGACGCAAGAGATCGCTACACGGCAGGGCACTCCGCGTCAGTTGCGACATACGCGCGCGACATCGCGGCGCGACTCGGCCTCAATGAAGACGACCAACGGCTCGCGCACATCTGCGGGCTCGTACACGACGTTGGGAAAGTAGGGCTCCCCCCTGGCTTGCTCGAAAAGCCTGGGCCCTTGTCTCTCGAGGAGAGGCGTCAGATGGAACAGCATCCGGCTATAGGTGAGCGAATACTCAAGAACGTCGCCGACTATGAGCAAATCGCACAAGTAGTTCGGCACCATCACGAGCGGGTCGACGGCCATGGGTATCCTGATGGGCTTCAGCACGATGCCATACCCCTTACTTCTCGCATCATCGCGGTCGCTGATGCTTATGACGCGATGACCTCTGACAGGCCGTACCGAGACGCCATGCCATCACAAATCGCACGATTGAGAATGGCTCAGGCAGTTGGAAGCCAATTCGATACAACCGTCGTCGCCGCGTTCGAGGCGATCCTGGCTCAGGCAACTGAGGACTATCGGGTCGGCATCGGGGAGGAGTTCGTCTTCGAGACTCTCGCCGAGCGAGAAATCGCTACCTATCCGGCTTCAGGTCAAGATCTTCCGCTCCGGAATCTTCGCGTGCAAGCCTCGTAGCGAGGATCGCGGCCTCCGTTCTCGAGCGAACTCCTAACTTCCTGAAGATCTGTCTGACGTGTACCTTCGCGGTGCCCTCTTCAATGACCAAGCGCGAAGCTATCTCTCGATTTGTGAGCCCGAGTCGAAGAAGCGAAAGCACGTCCGACTGGCGCGGTGTGAGTGTGTCTAGTGGCCCGCGGAACCTAACGCCGGGATTCGCTCTAGTTTTGAGAAGTGCCGCCAGTTCCGGCTGAAGATCGGCGCGAGTCAATGCCTCGATCAACGCTGACGATGCTCGCTGTGCGATGACCAAGGCGTCGACGGCTCCGACATCGCTGATCTCTCTGAGATAGCGAACGACTAACGCATCGTCGTCCGCGTTGGCAGCCGCGACAGCTTGGGTCGCAAGAACCAAGGCCGCCGCATCGGGCAGGGACGACAGCTTTGGAAGTTTCTGAATCAATTCGGCGGATCGTGAGTTCTGGCCGGCGCATGCGCATGCCAACGCCTGTGTCGCGCCGAGTTCGGCTGCCAAGCCGCTTGTAATCCCGCGTGGTACCTCTTCGGTCATCTCGATAGCACCATCCACGTCCCCTCTGCAGAGCGAGAGTTTGGCGTGAACGATCTTCACGTCGATGATGTTGTGTCGATCGCGAATCCCGACCGCCAGCTTGTCAGCCTCGGCGAGCACGTCGGCGGCACCGGCGTAGGCACCGAGACCCAGTAGTGCGACCGCCCGCGCGACTAGCCCGTGTGGGCGGACGAAGCTCAAGCCGGCGTCTTCCGCGAACGCGAGGGCGCAATCGGCGGTCTCGAGAGCCTCCGCGTACCTGCCGGCCAAACTAAGGAGTCGGCTGAGCGCGTTCAAGAAACTTGTCGACACGAGCGGGTCGCATTCCAGAGCGAGATCAATGACCCCAAGGCCTTCATCGAGCACCGATTCGATGCCGCCAAGAACCGCAGACGCGTAAAGACCAGCGTTCGCTGCGCGGATCACATCATCGGGAGAGCGCGGGACGTACTCAAGAAACTCACCGAGGCTACGAGACAACTCATCCTTGTCGTGCAACGCGCTTGCGCAAACAAGGGCACCCCAGCGGGCCTCTTGCAGGTCTTCCTCGGACGTGGCGAGTCCTTCCGCTTCGCGAAAGTGCTTCAGCGCCGCAGCCTCTCGGTTGTTGAGGTGCGCTGCTCTTCCCGCTAGGCACAGCGCTTCGAAACGAAGTGCATGTCCGTCCAGATTGGCGACATACAAAGCCATTCGCTCGGCATGAACCGCGCGGCCTTCGCGTGCGGCGATCTCGGCTTTGAGCAGCTCGATGCGTGGCGAATTCATCCGTTCACTGGCGGCTGCCGCCACCCAGTCTGCAAGCGTCGCCGTTCGACCGCGGCGGAGCAGGGGTTCCTGCCCCGTCTCGATAAGTTGCGTGAGCCCCTCCTTATCGGGGCAGTTCTGCAACACGTGAAAGGCACTGTCCCATCCCTCCTCTCGAACGTAGAAGTTCACGAGGTCGCGTGTGACGCGGATCGCCGCAGGATCTTCGGGCTCGACCTTTGCGAGCAGGAAATCCTTGAGAAGTGGGTGAAAGGACGCCTGCTCGTGAGGCTCGGTGAAGTATCCAGCGGCTGTAGCCTCTTCTAGAAGACGTGTGGAAGCGCTTCCGGAAACGACACGGGCGACGTCCGGGCGAACGCTGGGGGCTAGCGCAAGCATCGGCAGAGCCGTTCGGAGACCCGGTGAGCTCCTGAAGAAGAGCTCCTCCGCTAGGTAGTCATAGAGCATGTTCGGGACGACGCCCGAGATATCCGTTGTTGACTGCATAACTGCCAAACCCAACACAGCGGGCCATCCGGAAGCGGCGCGCACAATCTCTCGTGACGCGGCAACGTTGGCTGGGCTCAAGACACGGTGTGCCTCCTCGTCGCTCATCCTTAGGAGCCCTCGATCAAGGACGGCGAAGTCGCCGTAGATACGACGCCGAGCAGTCGCCCAGGCTGGTTTCCGACGGCTAGTGATGAACAACCGCATCGACGATTCGTCAATGAGGAGACGCACGTACTCCTCGCAGGCTGGCGATTCTGCGAGCCACTCGTACTCGTCGAGGACAAGCCAAGCTTCCTTCGGCCACCGCGCAAGGTCTTCACCTTGTAGGGCGGCGAGAGCGTCGAGTGAATCGGCTGGATTCGATGTGACCTTCAGCCAATTTTCGATGCCGCGGCTCTCTTCCCCCAGGACCGACGCGAGGCTCGACGAGATCCCTGCTGCGAGGGCTGCCACGTCCGCGTACGCAGCCGTACCGTGGAGCCAAGCGTGCCTCCGCTGTTGCATCCATTGCCGGGCGAGCGTGGTCTTCCCGTACCCGGCGGGAGCGACGAGCATGATCACGCGAGCCGTCGTTTCGTCGAGCAGGCGCGTCAAGCGCGGCCGCTCGATGATGTGGCGGTTCGCGACTGAGATTGCCTGCTCTTGCAATTCCGTCATGCACCGCGGGCCCCTTTCCCGCGCCGCTAACCCTACGCCCCCGATTCCGGCGGGCCAAGGTGTCCGGAAGGACTCCGCGCCCGCGACCCTTGCGGGCCGCGGGCGCGGGTGCCGTCAGTCCCCCGGAGTCGGTTGTCCCGCTCCGAGGCTTTGTGGGAGGGGATCGCGCCCGGTGATGGCTCGATACGCGCTCGGAATCTGCCGACGTCGAGCGCAACCGAGCTTCTGCCGGAGCACATCCGAGTGTGCCTTCGCGGTCCTCGGCGAGATGCCGAGCCGCTGTGCGACCTCGTCGTTCGAGCATCCGGCGGCGATCAGCTCGATCACCTGAAGCTGCCGATCGGTGATGACGGGCGGCCCCTCGTGCAGGACTGTGACCATGCCGGCGACGCTAACAGCGCGATAGCGCGACGCCTATTGACTCTACGGCGTGTCTTTCCCTATACGCCGGAGGGCGTAGGCCTAGCCGGTTGACTGGTCAAACGTGGAACCAACACGGGCCAGCGGTCGGCCGGAAAGGTTGCGCGAATCCCGCACGACGACGGTCACGAGCTTCACCGAACGGCCGTTCGTCGGTGTCGTCGTCGTGATGTACGTGTCGACGCGATAGCTCTTCCGGTCGGCGCCCGTCACGGTGCGGCTCGGGTTGCACTCGTTCGGAAGCGGTGAGCCGCAAGTGGTGGTGACCTCGCCCGAGGTCGAGTTCGGGCACGAGGTGCCGAGCGCGACGTCGCACTTGTACGTGTTGTCGGTCGAGCCGAGCGTGGTCGAGTCGAGCGCGATCGAGTCGTACTTGATCGCGCGGAAGAGCTCCATCTGGGAATCGGCGAGCGCGGAGGCGGTCGAGATCTTGCTCGCCCGGTTGAGCGCGATCTGGCTCGAGCTGAAGGCGGCCACGATCGCCAGGATCCCGATGTTCAGGATCACCATCGCCATCAGGAGCTCGATCAGGCCGAAGCCCGCCTCTGAGCGGAGCCGCATGCGCACGGGAGATCTATCGGCAGGCCCGGCGTGTCTCTCAAGCGGGGCAATCCCCCTGCCGATACGAAGTTCGTATGGCGGCGTACAGCTACAGCGCGATCAACGCTGAGGGCTTCCAGCTGACCGGAGAGGTGCACGCGCCCGACCTCGACGCGGCGCGCGAGCAGCTCCGGATCCGCGGATTGCTCGCAGAGTTCATGGAGGAGCTGCCGGCGAGCGGCGAGGACGGCGTCCGGACCGTCTTCAAGAAGATCAAGCCGAAGACGCTCCAGATCTTCTCGCGCCAGTTCGCGACGATGATCGAGGCCGGGCTGAACGTCGTCAGCGCGCTGGTCATCCTCGAGGAGCAGACCGACGACGCGTACTTCGCGCTCGTGATCAAGGAGCTGCGCGCGGACGTCGAGGGCGGCCTGCTGCTCTCGCAGGCGATGGCGCGCCACCCGAAGATCTTCAGCCGCCTCTACATCGCGATGGTCGAAGCCGGCGAGGCGGCCGGCATCCTCGACCAGGTGCTCGACCGCGTCGCGCTCCAGATCGAGAAGGAGACGCAGATCAAGCGCCGCGTGAAGGGCGCGATGATGTACCCGACGATGGTGCTGATCTTCGCCACCCTCGTCCTGATCGGCCTGCTCATGTTCCTCGTGCCGGTCTTCGTGAAGATCTTCGCCCAGCTCAACGGCCAGCTGCCGACGCTGACGCAGTGGGTCGTCGCCGCATCGAACCAGCTGCGCAGCCACTGGTTCATCATCTTCCCGGCCGTGGGCCTGACGGTCTGGGGCGTCAAGCGCTTCAAGAAGAGCGAGCCTGGGCGCAAGCTCTGGGACCGGATCAAGCTGAAGATCCCGATGAAGATCGGCGACGTCGTCCTGAAGGTGACGATGGCGCGCTTCTCCCGGACGCTCTCGACGCTCGTCGCCGCCGGCGTGGACATCATCAAGGCGCTCGAGATCACCGGCCAGACCGCCGGCAACTGGGTGGTCGAGGAGGCGCTCTCGGACGTGCGGCAGAAGGTGCACCAGGGCGTGCCCATCGCGCAGCCGCTGATCGAGAACCCGGTCTTCCCGCCGATGGTCAGCCAGATGGTGAAGATCGGTGAGGAGACGGGAGAGCTCGAAAAGATGCTCGGGAAGATCGCCGACTTCTACGAGGACGAGGTCGACGCGGCGATCGCCTCGCTGACCGCGATCATCGAGCCTCTGATGATGATCGGCGTCGGCGCGATGGTCGGCGTGATCATCATCAGCATGTACCTCCCGATGTTCAAGCTGCTCTCGCTCGTCAAGTAGCGCGTTTGCCTTCGCTAGCCCGAAGTCCGCGGCGTGGGTCTCGGCGGACTCGGAATCCCAATTTGCGGACTTTTTCGCGTCCGCGGCTCTTGCGCTGGCCTTCAGCATCACCTAGATTTCCTCGCGCGCCGAGCACGGAGCGCAACTAGGTCGAAGCCGATCTCGAAGGCATTAGGCGGAAGCCGAAGGGTCAGCGAGAGCGGTGGACGAAAGCGACATCGGCTCGGCGAATGAAAAGGGCGCCCGCGGGCGCCCTTTTCATTTCTGCGGTTGCGGCGCGACTGCCACCTCCTGCGCCTGTTCCCTTCTTGGCGGGCGCGAGATCCTGAGACGCAAGCCCCGGCATGGAGGTCACGTGGTCACATCCGCGAGTCTCGCCGCGAGTACTCTGACGCGGGTCTGCGTGATGCTTGCCACAGGAGGCTGAGCGGTGAACAAGCCGGTGTTGTTTTGCGACGACGGATCGGACGGCTCAAGGACTGCGCTGGCCGCCGCAGTCGAACTGATCAAGCCCGCCGATGCCGTGGTATTGGTTGTCTGGATGCCGGCAGCAGTGCAGTTGGCCCGAGCAGGGTCGTTCGTAGTCGCCGTCGCGAACGAAGGCGAGATCGACGCCGAGGAAGCGGCTATCGCGCGACAAATCGCCGAAGAGGGCGCCGCGGGTGCCCGCAAGCGCGGCTACAACGCGTCCGCACGAATCGCGCAAGCCAACGAATCGGTGGCCAAGACGATCGATGAGATAGCCCAGGAGATTGACGCCGGACTGATTGTCTGCGGCCAGCGCGGCCGGGGGGCCATCCGCAGCGCTCTCCTCGGTAGCGTCTCGCACGCGCTCGCGGCACACACCAAGCGGCCGCTGCTCATCGCTCCGCAGCGCCCGTCGTAGCCCCAAGCCCGGGCCGGGTGCCGTCCGCCGCCTCGAAGTGGCAGTTGCCGATCGCGAGACGGGCGAGCGCAGCCCTCAAGGTGGCAACGCGAGGCTTGGCCGGGCCGGGGAGGATCACCAGCGCCAGAAGGAAGCCGAGGGCGAAGATTCCGACCGACCACCAAAAGGCCGTGGTGTAGCCGTGCACGGCCGCGGCGTTAGCCAGGTCGGGGGTGCGGAGATGACCGACCGTGTAGCTAGCGACGGCGCTGGCGAAGATCGTGCTGAGCAGGGACGTGCCGACCGAGCCGCCGACCTGCTGGGAAGTGTTGACCATCGCCGAGGCGACCCCGGCTTCGCTTCCCTCCACGCCCAGAGTCGCGGTCGAGAACGCCGGCGCGAAGATGCAGCCCATCCCGACGCCGAGGACGAGCAGACCAGGAAGGACATCGCCGGCATAGCTGGAGGTGGGCGTCAGGCGCGTGAACAGGAACATCCCGATTGCCCCGAGCGTCAAGCCGGCGAGTACCAGCGGCTTGACGCCGGTGTGTTGGATCACGCGGGTTTGCACGGTGGTCGAGGTGACCACCAGGACGCCGGTCAGCGGCAGGAACGCCAGTCCGCTGGTGAGCGGCGAAAAGCCGAGCTGCTGCTGCAGGAAGTACGTGAGGAACAGGAATACGGCAAAGATGCCCGCGCCGGCCAGCGCGAGGGTGGTGTAGGCGCCCCCGCGGGCGCGGTCCCAGATGATGTGCAGGGGCAGCAACGGATGCTTGGCTCGGCGCTCGATCAGCACGAAGGCTGTCAGGAGCACGGGGCTGGCGATGAGCGCCACGATCGTGGCTGTGGCAGTCCAGGAGTGGGTCTCGGCGTTGGAGAACCCGTAGACGAGCGCGAACAGGCCCAGCGCCGAGGTGAGAACCCCCGGTATGTCGATCGGGTCTCGCTCCGGGGCACGGCGATTGATCAGCAGCCGCAACGCGACGATCGTCGCCGGGACGGCGATCACGAGGTTGACGTACAGGCACCAGCGCCAGGACAAGGCCTGGGTGAGCGCACCGCCGAGTATCAACCCGAGCGAGGCGCCACCGCCGGCGATCGCACCGAAGATCCCGAACGCCGTGGGCCGGTCAGGAGACCCCTCGAACGTCACCGTCAGCAACCCGAGCGCTGAGGGTGCGAGCAGTGCTGCGAATGCCCCCTGGAGCGTTCGGGCGGCCACGAGCACGCCGAAGGACTGGGCCAGGCCGCCGATCGCCGAGGCGATCGAGAACCCGACCAGTCCGGCGATCAAGGCCCACTTGCGTCCGAACAAATCGCCGAGCTTGCCACCCAGCAGCAGGAGGCTGCCGAACGCCAGCGCGTAGGCGGTGACGATCCACTGCCGGCTCTGCGTCGAGAAATGCAGCGCCTCCTGTGCCGAAGGGATCGCGATG
>Ga0247691_1000295_pt1 | contig 10922 bp, 11 predicted proteins | sample CNK32_metaG_FD_182721 | JGI IMG/M metagenome (GOLD analysis project Ga0247691, IMG submission 182721) | Soil microbial communities from Purdue University Martell Research Forest, Indiana, United States - CNK32 | ecosystem: Environmental > Terrestrial > Soil > Temperate forest > Bulk soil...
CCCCACATCTGCAGCAAAAAAATGTAAGTGCTCCAGATTATTGCGTTTCGCATTGCGCTTGGCATCTTCTATTGCTTCTTCCACAATGTCCACACCGATGATCTCACCCGCATTTACGCGTTGTGCAACCAACTGGCCGATCGTCCCCGTTCCGCAAAAAAGGTCCATGATCACTCCGCCATCCTTTGCGTGATCGCATACGTAATCGATTGCTTTGGTGTATAAACGTTCAGCACTCTTTGGGTTTGTCTGGAAGAAACTTTCCATGCTGATCTCAAACGAAAGACCAAGCATTTTTTCAACCACCACCGAATCACCGAAAAGCAGGGTACTCGTACCATTCTCAATTTTCGCCCGATCGGCAATATTGTCGTTGATCGTGTGCCAGATCCCAGCCAGGCGATTCCCTAATTTCTCTTTCAGAAAATCCACCACTTGTTTGGTATCGAATTTTTTGATTCCTGTAGAACTCGTAACTATATGCAAGAGGATCTTATCTTGTTCAAATGATTTCCGAACGACAATATGCCTGAAGAACCCTTCCTTCTTTGGCGGATGCCAGGCCGGAAGTCCGAAAGTTTTTAATAAATCCCTGAATTGGGGAAGAATGGTTTCCCATTGTTCATCAAATAAACCACTTGGTTTATTCAGGTTCTCCACTTTCCACCAGGTTCCCCTACGCTTGAAGCCCAAAGCAAAAGCATCGTCAATTTCTTCACCGGTTTCCGGAACATGTTCGATACAGGAAAAGCTGTACTCCATTTTATTTCTATAAAAGAAGGCTTCAGGAGAAGAAATAAACGTATCAAATAAGGAATTGGGATCCTGGATCCGTCCAATTTTTCGGTAAACGTCCAATGTGGACTTTTTCTTGTATTCCTGCTGAATTTCAATCGGAACAAACAAATAAGGAGCACCTGAAATCTCTTGAAACGGCAATTGTTTTTCCAAAGGAGAACGCTCTAACACTTCCAGTAATTTGCATTCTGCATGGCGCTTCCGTTTCTTATCGACACGCGCTCTTACAAATTGACCCGGAAAGGTGTTTTCAACGAATAAAATAAAATCGCCTCCTTCTTCCGATTTCATACGGGCAATTCCCTGACCGCCAAACGCAAAATCGTCGATCTTAATTTCAATAATCTGATTTCTATGTACCACTTTGATTGTTGTTCTTTTTCAGCCGGGCTGACTGATTACAATTCCTGATTTACGATATCCTGAATTGATTTATTTTCTAAAATACGCAGTGTTTCGTTTCGAACATCGATAAACACCTTGTTCAATCCACACGTTTTTTCATCCGTGCATTCATCACAGCGTTGGTAATAATTCAAACTTACACACGGAAGTAATGCAATCGGACCATTGAATAATCGGATGATCGTGGAGATTTGGATCTGGGCCGGTGTTTGTCTTAAAAAGTAACCTCCACCCTTTCCCATCTTTGAATTCAAAATCCCCTGCTTTTTCAAATCCAATAAAATGGACTCCAGGAATTTTCTGGGAATGCGACTGTTTTCGGCAATTTCCAGGATCAAAGTTGGCTCATTAGCATCCTTCTTCGCCAAATAGGTCAAAGCATGTAATGCATATTTTGTCTTCTTTGATAACATGAACCGCAGTCTATATAGCTAATTTACAATTAAATTCGAAAAAAGAGCAAATACCGTTTGTGAGGGTTACATCAACCCTTTGATCACACCTTTATCGGAAGCTTCTATGAAAGATAAAATCTCTCTTCTGATCGGAGAATCCGGAATGGTCTCTCTTACAATATCCAGGGATTTTGTAACATGATTGTTCTGTACAAAGATGATTCTATAAATATCCTCGATCTCACGCACCTGCTCATCCGTATAACCACGTCTTCTCAACCCAACGGAATTGATTCCTGCATAGGTAATCGGCTCACGTGCACACTTCACATAAGGAGGAACGTTTTTACGAATTAATGATCCACCTGCGATGAATGCATGTGCTCCAATGTGGATAAATTGTTGTGACCCACAACGTCCTTCCAGGATCGCATAATCACCAACCACGCAATGCCCTGATAAACCGGAGTAACTTGCCATGATGACATTATTCCCGATTTGACAATCATGAGCAACGTGCACATAGGTCATCAACAAACAATCTTTTCCAACAGTTGTTTTCCACATGTCTTTTGTACCACGATGAATCGTGACACATTCCCTGATTACGGTCCTGTCACCGATCTCAACAGTGGTATATTCACCATCAAATTTCAGATCCTGTGGAATAACAGCAATTACTGCTCCGGGATAAATCTCACAATTTTCTCCAATTCTAGCTCCAGGATAAATGGTCACATTCGGATGGATCTTTGTTCCTGCTCCGATGACAACATCATCGTAAATCGTACTGAATGATTCTATAATTACCCCTTCTCCTATTGTTGCATTGGGAGAAACATATGCTAGTGGACTTATCATACTTCTACTTTATCTTTAATGACTTGTGCAAGCATTTCAGCTTCCATCACGTGTTTTCCGTTTACATACGCATTTCCATGCATGTGTACCAGTCCACGTCTAATAGGTGAAATTAATGTTAATTCAAATACCAAAGTATCACCAGGGACAACTTTTTGTTTGAATTTCACATTGTCGATTTTCATGAAGTAGGTGGAATACAAATGTGGATCTTCCACTTGACTCAAGGCAAAAATACCTCCGCACTGGGCTGTTGCTTCAATTTGTAAAACTCCTGGGAAAATCGGATTCCCCGGGAAGTGGCCTTGAAACATCGGTTCGTTCATCGTCACATTTTTCACGCCGACAATTTTCTGATCGGTGATCTCCATGATCTTGTCAACCAACAAAAACGGATACCTGTGTGGAAGCATGCGCTCAATGTCATTGATATTGTATACAGGTTCACGTTCCAGGTCAAATGAACGAGGGGCTTTTTCCTGTCTTTTAATCTCTTCTTTTAAAACTTTCGCAAAACGTGTGTTTCCCGAATGACCCGGACGAGCTGCCAGGATATGTCCTTTGATGAATTTACCAACCAAGGCCAAATCACCAACGATATCCAATAACTTATGACGAGCCGGCTCATTTTCGAACTGTAATTTCAAACTGTTCAAAACACCGATTCCGTCGTAGTTCACTTTCAACTTGTCTTTTCCAAGTAATTTCGCCAAACGGTCCAATTCCTCTTCTTTCACATCATTCCGTTCAACCAAAACGATTGCGTTATCCAAACTTCCACCCTTGATCAGGTTATTCTGAGCAAGAAATTCCAATTCACCCAAAAAACAGAATGTTCTGCAAGCTGCAATATCTTTTTCAAACTCACCCAAGTGGTACATGCTTGCGTGTTGTGTACCCAATGCCGGCGAGTTGTAATCCACCATTACGGTTACACGGTATTCCTTATCCGGAACAGCCAGGAACTCAATTCCTCTTTCGGCATCTTCCCACTTGATATTTTCAGTAAACTCCAGGTATTGGCGCTCTGCATTCTGCTCTTGTTTTCCAACACGTTGAATTTCACGAACAAACAATAAAGAAGACCCATCCATAATCGGAATCTCCGGTCCTGTAAGCGTGATCAATGCGTTATCCACTTCCATCCCGTACAATGCTGCCAGGACATGCTCTGTAGTATATACTTTGGCACCATTTGACTCCAATGTGGTTCCACGTTCAGTAGAAACCACCAAATCCGCATCAGCTTTAATTACCGGTTGACCATCTACATCCAATCGTTGAAATTTATATCCATGATTTTCAGCCGCCGGATGAATTTCCATTACTACTGACTCTCCTGTATGCAAACCAACACCAGTGAATGTAATTTTTTCTTTAAGGGTAAATTGTTTTTCCGACATATTATTCTGCAGATTTTGAAAGTATTTTGATTTTATCTTCTAGTTCTGATAATTTCTTGATTATGATTGGAAGTCTTCTGAATCCGACAAACGATTTTTTATAATCATCCATTGGAATGGCAGGTGAGCCCATGAGTACTTCCGCTTTTTTGACTGTATTTGGAATTCCTGATTGTGCTACGATCTTGGTTCCGTCGGCAATATGAAGATGTCCGCTGATCCCCGCCTGACCACCAACCAACACATGCTTACCGATCTTAGCTGATCCTGCCACACCCGCCTGAGCGGCAATAGCAGAATGATGTCCGACTTCTACATTGTGGGCCAAATGCACCAGGTTATCGATCTTAACTCCCTGGCGAATAATTGTGGAACCCATTGTAGCGCAATCAATCGTTGCATTCGAGCCAATTTCCACATCGTCTTCCAAAACAACATTCCCGATTTGTGGTACTTTTGAAAAAACACCTTTTTCATCAGGGGCAAAACCGAAACCATCGCTACCTATCACCACACCAGCATGCAATATACAGCGATCACCGATTTTGGTGTCCGCATAAATCTTCACTCCAGCATGAATGGTACAATCGTCACCGATCACCACACCATCGCCGATATATGCTTGCGGGTAAATCTTTGCATTCTTTCCAATTACGGTGTTTTCCCCGATGTAAGCAAACGCTCCCAAATACAAACCTTCACCAACTTTAGCCGATTCCGAAACAAAAGAAGGAGTTTCAATTTTCGGTTGTTTTTGACGCATCTGATTGTACACATCCAATAATTTCGCAAAACAGGCGTAAGCATCATCTACCTTGACCAAAGTCAATGTTCCGGGAAGCTCTTTTGTAGGGTTGAATGTTTTATTTACGATACAAATACTTGAGTTTGTCGTGTAAATGTATTCCTCATACTTGGGATTGGACAGGAATGAAAGTGTACCTGAAGTACCTTCTTCAATTTTAGCCAAGCCTGAAACTGTAACATCCGAGTTACCAACGACTTCGCCGTTCAGGATAGTAGCTATTTGTAGCGCTGAAAATTCCATTGGACAAAATTAGTAAAAACCTTTAGGTTACGTGTGTGTTAAGGTATGTTTTATTAACAGAACATTGTGATGTAATGCTTGGACCCGAAGCTAATTGCGCTCAAATTGATAAAACTCAATGTGATCTTTAAACCAACTGGTTCTGGCAAACAATGTATCCCCTTTTTCACGAGGTAAAACAACAAACTGTTCAGGCATCGGTTCAGCTTTCAAATTCGATTTCGAAAAGTCGATCAATCCCGATTTTTTCATCAAATATTGAATATACTCCTCGTCCTTCACTCCCAGTTCGCTCATCTGCTTGGTCAACTCATCGTTTTCTTTCAGGTAAACAAAGCTTTTTACATTTGGAAAATGGATCATACGTCCATATCCGGTAGTGGTACTTTTAAATTTTTGAATAGATCCTTTCGGCCATACTGCTTCAGCAATAAAAGCATCTTCCGGGATTGAGAACCAAAGCGCCACATTTTTGCCGTTTATTTCTTTTTCAATCTCATAAACTTTGGTATCCCCTTGTTTTTTGCTCGATCCAAAAGAAATTGATCCGTCATCCAGGAACGATACGATCATTGAATCCGTCAAATGATGTTCATCAAAGATTCGCTGATTATCTTCCGAAACAACAACTACTTTCCCTAAAAAAGTGTTTTTAACCCTGTTTTCAGGCAACCAGGTGCATCCTCTGTTTCTAAAAAAGAAAAAAACAAAGATGAGCCCAATCCCAAAACCTACTCCGTATAAACGTAAGCGTCTCCAAAAATTCTTCATGTAAACTAGTTGTAAATTTCAAAAAAAAGGCCCGACTAGCGGACCTTCATTCTATTGAATTTTTAATTAAATCAGTGCATCCAACTTAGCAGTCAACTGTCCTTTCGGAACAGCTCCAACTGATTTGTCAGCAATTTCTCCACCCTTCACAAAAATGATTGTCGGGATGTTACGAATTCCAAATTGAGCAGAAACCCCAGGGTTTAAGTCAACATTTACTTTACCTATGATTGCTTTACCGTCGTATTCATTTGCCATTTCCTCAACGATAGGACCTATCAGTCTACATGGACCACACCATTCTGCCCAAAAGTCTACCATTACCGGTTTGTCTGATTTCAATACAAGCTCTTCAAAGTTTGCATCTGTGATTTCTAATGCCATAATTGTTTCAATTTAATGTGACTTCTTTCGTCGGTCTAAAGTTACTATTTGTTTTTCGTTTGCAAAAGCTTTGCCAATACAAATTACACTGTCAGATTGTCATGCTGAACGTGCATTTTCTTCATTGTTTTTTGATTATCCGTTTCCAGACAGTAGAAATAAGTCCCATTGTCCAAATCATTCGTATCAAACCGGACGATGTGTCCACCGGAAGAAAAGGGTTTGTTTTGAATGACCTTGATCGCTTCCATTTTTGCATTCAAAATTGAAAACACAACGTTCTTCTCCTGTTCGATCGTAAAATAGAATTCCAACTCACCACTTTGTACTTTGCTTTCCAGGTCAAACAGTAAGGCGTAGTCCTCTTTCTTCAAAGTACCTCTCGAAAACCGTTTGATCACAGCCTTGTATGCGATATACAACATCATTATTGCAGCTAATGCAATCAGTGTCCCCAATACCTTACTCTCCCAGGAACGAATTCCTTTTACAAAGTTTACACGGAATAAGATCAACAAGGTGATAGTGAGACTAAGACCAACAAGGGTCAATACGGTTCTTTTCTTCATAGTTAAAGGGAAATGATTCCCGGGATTATTTGTGCTTTTTCGTAAACTGCAATAATGGAGTCCACATCCAACATCATCTCTTTCACACTCACGCTGACAAATTTGCCATTACTCGATTCATGGAACGAAATCTGCGCCGTTTCATCAAACAGGGCGGTAGTTTGAGCTAAGGAGTGAGGAGTGTTCGGTACAATAAACTTAAAAAAATAGACATTCGGCCATTCTTCCAGGCTCAATTGCTCTTTCAACTTATCAAAGGCTCCTTCATTCATGGTTTTAAATATTTCGGCAACAAAGATAAGCGCTTTATGGCTAGTAACAGGTCTTTTTTGAGTTCACTTTTATTCTTTTCCAGATCACGGAAGGTAATCCATCCGTTTTGGGAAGCTTCTTTCAATCCATTTTGAATCAACATCGGATCCGGCTCAACACCAAACACCGGTTCTTCATCTGTCCAGTCCAGGGTTTCAAATTGAGTTGAAAAAGCGATTTCCATTTTCAAGCCCTCTTCCAGGATTACCAACAATCCCTGTGGTGATTGGGTTTGTGTAAAGATCATCTTCCAGTGACTTTTGGCTTTCATGTATGCTTCCCATAAAATCAGGACCTCATCGGATTCGACCAGGTTGTAGTTGAATTCCGAATTATTCTCGCTTTGAAAAAGCTGTCTGCTATCCGCAACCTGTGCCAATTGGTTCAATCGGACCAACTTTGATTTCAAAGTCAGTCGCAATAAAGGTTTGGCAAGAATGGATTTTTTGAGTTCAAAAATTTCCAATTCCAACGCTTCCTCCACTTCATCTGGATTTTCAACGTGAAGAATTGCAAGAATCTCTTCTTCTGTCACTGCTCTGGCTCCTTTTGGTTTTTACGCATACGGATATTGAGGAACTCAACAAGCAAGGCATATACCATGGCGAAATAGATGTATCCTTTCGGGATATGCTGACCGAACGATTCAGCGATCAACAATACTCCGATTGTCACAAGGAAACCCAACGCGATCATCTTGATGGTAGGTCGCGCATTGATGAAATCAGCAATCGGTCTGGCAAAGATCAACATGATGATCATGGAAACAATTACTGCCAGAACGATAATTACAAAAGGATTATCCCCATGTGCTTCGTGACGAATATCATTGGTCATACCTATCGCTGAGATGACGGAGTCGAAGCTGAAAATGAAATCGATCACTACAATCTGCATCACAACTGCACCCAGCCGGACTTTTTTCTTCTTTTTCAATTCTTCATGATTCCCTTTCACACTGGAGTGCATTTCCCCAACCGATTTGTAGATCAGGAAAAGTCCTCCGATCAGCAGGACCAATGAATGTGCTGTGAATTTGATATCGAAGACGGTAAACAAAGGAGTTTTGTCCAAAGTCATGATATAGGAAACCACGCTCAGGAGAAGTAATCGAATGATCAATGCTAAACTCAGACCTAAAAGACGTGCTTTTCGCTGGTCTTGCTTTACAAGCGAATCCGTAATGATCGAAATGAAAATGATATTATCAATTCCCAATACGATTTCCAATAGTGTTAAAACAACTAAATAAAAAATGCCGATGCCTGTAGTTAAAATATGAAAATCCACTTCTCTTTTTTTTGGGACAAATTTAGTGTCAATTAAACTATAAAAAATGGATTTGTGATTTTTTTCATTTTTAACAGAATTTTTGATTTTTAAATTTTGTTTTAAACAACTGATTTACTTACATTAGCAATATTGAACCTTGCCCAATTAAGAGGCATTCAAACCAATCAGAGGGTCCAGCTGTCTTTTTCGTAGTAGTTTTTAGCAGTTTGGGCTCTCTTTGTTTTTTAGAGAGTTCAAAAAAGGTTCAACTGGTTAAAAAAGTTCAAAGGAAAGGATCAAAAGAGTTCAAGCCAAGTGTTTAAAATCAAATTTGAACATTTGAACATTTGAACATTTGAACATTTGAACATTTGAACATTTTAAACTCTTTTCCTAAACGATTTAAAATACGCCTCCAGGATAGCACTATTCTGCTCATTCATCGTGTTGATCTCCAACAATTTCGGTTTACCATTTACACTTTCTGCAAAAAATGATTCCAAATGTGCATCCAGGTCCGCTTGACTAGAAGCATGAAAATAGTCCAATTGATAGGTCTTTGCAATGTCTTCTGTTGATAATTCCTGTTCTGCAACAAAGATCTTTTTCCACTGTTTTGTTGATTTCGGTCCCGGAATGATATTGAAAATATCCCCACCTCCATTATTCACCAAAATAATTCTCAAATTGGCCGGAAGGTGCTTACTCCACCAGGCATTGGAATCATAGAAAAAAGATAGATCACCCGTTACCAGGATATGTCCTTCATTCGGAGAAGCAATCGCCGAACCTACTGCTGTTGAGCTACTTCCATCAATACCACTCGTTCCTCTGTTGCACCAATAACTCACCGTTTTAATCGGATCAAATAACAAGGCATAACGGATCAATGAGCTGTTTGAAATGTGTAAATTACACTGATCAGGAATCACATCCATGACAAATTCCATCGCTTTCAAATCACTCCAGGGTTGAGCAGCGCAGGTTTGTTTTTGGTCGTCTGAACCAAACTGGTCCACTTTTTTCCAGGCAAAACCAAAACGCGATTTGTGCGGGTTTTTCTCTACAAACTCCTGAATAACTTCCAATCCTTTCAATGCCGGGATCGGTGCTGTGAAACGTAAATTCTGATAGGTATCCATGAATGGGAAATCGGCCCCAAAACGGATCACGGGTGCTTTGGATTGACGCAAAAACACTTTGATCTTCTTGGAAATAATCGCCCCGCCAATTGTAACAATACAATCCGGGTGGAAGTTCTTTATTTCAGACTCAGGAATGAGATTCAGGGTTCGATCTATAGTGGAAACAAAATAAGGGCTGTACATGTTGGAAGTATGTTCTACCAAGACTGCAATTGAACCATCCAGTGCCAACCGCTCCAATTGCTCCTGCAAATCCGGATCTTTTTGATACTGTCCGACGATGATCAGTCTTCTTTCGGAATTCCCCCATAAAATCTCCAGCTTACTTTTACTGTTCCTGGATAAGTTCGATTCTGTTTCAGCTAATTCGATCCAGTTCTTTATAATATGGATATCCTCTGTAGTCTCATACAAGGGTTCTGAAAATGGAATATTCAAATGAACAGGTCCTTTTCTTGTTCCGATTGCAGTTTGCAACACTTCCGATAAATTGCGTTCAAAATACCAGCGTTGGTTTTCCGAATGGATCTCATTTAACTGAGCACTTTTCAAAACCAGTTGGTCGAATACCCGTTCCTGACGGATGGTTTGTCCATCTCCCTGGTCCACCCATTCAACAGGTCTATCCGCTGAAATAACAATCAATGGTGTTTCCTGGTAAAATGCTTCCGCAATGGCCGGGTAATAATTCAGAGGTGCAGATCCGGAAGTACAGGTAATAACAACCGGTTTCTTTAGTTTCTGAGCCATTCCATGTGCATAAAACGCAGCAACGCGCTCATCGGGAACGACAAAAACCTGGAAGTGAGGATCCTCATCAAAAGCGATACTCAATGGAGCATTTCTAGATCCGGGAGAAATAACAACATGCGTTACCCCTACTTTTTTACAACCGTCAACCAAGAGTTGCACTTCCAATTTTGCACTTGAAATCATGGTGTAAATTTAGCTTCTTTCGAGGTTCAAAGAGTTGAAAAGGTTCAAAAAATGTTCAAAGGGTTGAAAGTGTTTAAACAAGGTGGTTTTGAACTTTTGAACTTTTGAACTTTTGAACTTTTGAACTTTTGAACTTATTAATTAAAAACTTTCCTGTCTTTCAACAATTTCAAGAGGTCCTTCATATTTTCCTGACTAAAATGGATTCGTTTATCCAACGATTCGGATTTCAGGATCAATTCTTCCGCTTTCCGGTAATTTTTCAGGTAAAACTCCACACATGCCTTTTGGTAATAACAAACCGCGGCAATTTCATTATCCACGCGTGCCTTTTTATCTTTCGGTTCGTGTTCCAGCAAGGCCTCATCGTAAAGTTGCAATGCTTTTACAACGTCCGGGGCCAAAGCATCCGTAGGATTTGTTGCAAACCATCTGATTAACAGGTCTCCCGCATTATTGATATCCGAATAATCCTGTTTTTTAGATTTTGCACCGATTGCATACAAATCGATATACTTGTTGCCAATCAGGTAATCCGCGCACATTTTATTGTAAACTCTTCCAACGAGATCCTCTACGGTACTTGCTACCTTTTTTGATTTATTGTTGTAATACTCTGTTCT
>Ga0247691_1000296_pt1 | contig 10900 bp, 13 predicted proteins | sample CNK32_metaG_FD_182721 | JGI IMG/M metagenome (GOLD analysis project Ga0247691, IMG submission 182721) | Soil microbial communities from Purdue University Martell Research Forest, Indiana, United States - CNK32 | ecosystem: Environmental > Terrestrial > Soil > Temperate forest > Bulk soil...
CATTGATGCCGCACGCAAAGCCGGCATTGTAGTCGCCATCGGTCACACCGACGCCACTTACGAACAGGCCCGCGCCGCCATCGCGCACGGCGCGCACCACGCGGTCCACGTGTACAACGCCATGCGCCCTTTTTCTCACCGTGATTCCGGCGTCATCGGCGCGGTACTCACCACACCCGAAGTTACGGCCGAATTGATTGCCGACGGCGTGCACGTGGACGAAACCGCCATGCGTCTGCTGCTGCAGGCCAAGGGCGCCGCGGGCGTGATCCTGGTCAGCGACGGGATCTCCGCTACAGGAATGCCCGACGGTAAATATACGCTCGGAACTTTTGAAGTTACAGTCAGCGGGGGGGTGGCTCGCAACACCGAGGGAAAACTGGCGGGCTCAACGCTCACGCTCGATCGCGCACTGCGGAACATCGTGAACCTTGGCGTGCCCCTTGGCGATGCGCTGCGGATGTTGACGCTGAATCCGGCTACGCTGCTGGGCATAGAATTCAAAAAAGGCTCGCTGCGCTGTGGCGCCGACGCGGACATCCTGTTGCTCGATGAAAGTTTGCACGTAACGCAAACCTGGACGCGCGGCTTTTCGAACTAGCCGCAGGGCGTCACTGCTATCGGACTTCCACCACCAACTCTATCTCCACGCACGCCCCCAGCGGAAGTTGCGCCACGCCAACCGCGCTACGTGCGTGTTTTCCGCTCGCACCAAAAACCTCCTGCAACAATTCCGAAGCGCCGTTGGCCACCAGATGCTGTTCCGTAAACGCAGGACCGGAATTCACCAGGCAGAATAATTTCACGATGCGCTGCACCCGCTCCAGATCACCCAACTCATGATGCAGCGTCCCCAGCAGATCCACCGCAATGCTCCTCGCCGCTCGCCGCCCATCCTCCGTGTTCATGTTGACGCCCAGTTGCCCCGCCCACGGCTTCCCTTCGCGTTTCGCGATGTGCCCCGAAACAAAACAAAGATTCCCCGTCTGCACCGTGGGCACAAACGCAGCGACCGGGGGAGTCGCAACCGGCAGCACTATATCCAGTTCCTTTAGTCGTTCGTAAACGCCCATCATTCTCTCCATCACCTGGAAAAATCAACCGCTGTGCTGTTGCCCCCGCAGATCAATACGCCGACGCGCTCGCCAGCTGCGGGCACATATTTGCTCGACGTAAGCGCCGCAAGTCCTGTTGCTCCACCCGGCTCCGCCGCGACGCGAGCCACTTTCCACAGCTGCTCCTGTGCGGCGCAGATTTCGCGGTCGGAAACCAACAGTACGCGGTCCACAAATTTTTGCGCGATGGGAAACATCAGCTCGCCAACTCGCCGCGGCGCCAGCGAATCCGCCGCAATTCCCCCCGCTTCGGCATCTACGGGCCGCCCGGCCTCCAGTGCTTTTGTTAGTGTCGGCGCGCCTTCCGGCTCAACCCCGACGATTTTGATTTTGCCCTGATACCAGGAGGCAATGCCGCCAATCAGCCCGCCGCCGCCCACTGCCACCAGTAGCGTGTCCAGCTCGGGCGCTTGTTCTTCGAATTCCAGCCCGACGGTCCCTTGTCCCAGAAGTGTTTCCCGCTGGTCGAAGGCATGGATGGGCATTGCGCCCGATTCTTCTTGCCAGATCTTGCTGGCTTCCAGCGCGTCCGCATACCGGTCCCCCGCAATCACCAGCGTGGCGCCGTACTCCTCTATACGCTGGCGTTTTGCAAGCGAGGCGACGCTTGGAACAAAAATGCGTGCCGGGACATTGAATTTATGCCCGGCAAACGCTACCGCCACACCGTGGTTGCCCCCGCTTGCCGCTACGACCCCGGCCGACGGAATCTGCCGCGTCATCAGGTTAGTAAGCGCTCCGCGAGCCTTGAACGATCCTGTGTGTTGAAAAAGCTCCAGCTTCAAGATTATGGAAAACGAGCCAAGACTGAAGTCGCTTCCATTCAACGCCAGAATGGGTGTCCGGCGGGTATGTTCGCGAATGCGAGCATATGTGGCAAGAATGTGTGCCCGGTCAATCAGCGGATTAGCGGTGGCTGCCATGGAGTGATTATGGCATAATTTAGGCGTTTAGCTAAGTATGCAAGCGCCATTTTGGCTGGAATCTTATGAAAACCTCCGAGCAGCTCTTCCGCGCCCTCGCCAGTGAAAATCGCCTGCGCATCCTCGACTGGCTCAAGCGGCCAAGCCGCCATTTCCCGCCGCAACTCGACGGCGACCTGGTGAAAGACGGCGTCTGCGGCCTGCTGATCGCCCGAAAATTAAAGGTGAGCCATCCCACGGCCAGCGAGCATCTGAAAATCCTGGTGCAGGCGGGCCTGGTCCGCGGCAAAAGAATCAAACAATGGAACTTTTACAAGCGCAATGAAGCGCAGATCGCGGCACTGAAACGCTCTATTTTTGACAAGATTTAACGCAGGGGGATTTCAGGAATTCAGGGGAATTCTCAGCTCATCCGCCAGCTTCTGCGCATTAAAGGGGCTGCACGCAAAATATCGCTCGCCGACTTTCAGCGTGGGAACTTTCCGCTTTCCATTATTTACGCGGAGCACCAGTTCCTCGCTTTCCTCATCTTGATCAATATCTACTTCCTGAAATTTCATGCCGCGTTCTTTCAGAAAATGTTTCACCCGCCGGCAGTCCGGGCACCAGCCTGCGCTATACATCGTGATCGGTTCCATGCTTCACTCCGCAACATTGGATGCGGCGGAGAGGCTCACGTCGCATCGTTCCACCTGAATTCAAAAGCACAGGGGTTATCGGGATTCGAGAGGGACGCCGCGATATTTCCGGGCGATCTGCAGGCGGATCAGCGAGCGCTGCAAGGCGATATTCGCGCGGTCCCAATCAATATTCGGATCGCCGGCCGCCAGGCGCTTCTCTGCCCGCGCTTTGGCTTCTTCCGCGCGAGCCAAGTCGATCTCTTCGGCTCGCTCGGCGGTTTCCGCCAGCACAGTCACGCGGTCGGGCAGCACTTCCGCAAACCCCCGGACTACTGCCAACACCATGGGTTGGCTCAACGTGCTCGTCTTGTAAGAAAGCTCCCCAATCCCCAATTCCGTCATCAGCGGCGCGTGCCCCGGCAATATTCCCAGTTGGCCCTCGAGACCCGGCACGGTAACCTCCACCACGCTTTCGCGCAGCAGTTGCCGTTCCGGCGTCACCACGATCAATTGGATGGATTCAGGAAGCATTTCCGCCCTAAACGCCCGCCTTCATCTTTTGGGCCTTCTCGAGAACTTCATCGATTGTGCCGACCATGTAAAACGCCTGCTCTGGAATTTCGTCGTACTTGCCTTCGACGATCTCCTTGAAGCTGCGCACGGTGTCCTCGATCTTAACGTACTTGCCCTCAAGGCCGGTGAACTGTGCGGCCACGTACATTGGCTGCGAGAGGAACTTTTCGATTCGTCGCGCGCGCGCCACGGTGCGCTTGTCTTCATCGGACAATTCCTCGATACCCAGAATCGCGATGATGTCCTGCAAATCCTTGTAGCGCTGCAGCACTGACTTTACGGCGCGCGCCACGGTGTAGTGCTCTTGGCCAACAACACGGGGGTCCAGAATGCGAGAGAAGCTGGCCAGCGGGTCGACCGCGGGATAGATTCCGCGTTCCACGATCTGGCGGCTCAGGTTGGTTGTAGCGTCAAGGTGCGTAAACGTCGCGGCCGGCGCGGGGTCCGTGTAGTCGTCGGCGGGCACGTAAATCGCCTGCACTGACGTGATCGAACCGTGCTTTGTGGAAGTAATGCGTTCCTGCAACTCGCCGATTTCCGTATTGAGGTTCGGCTGGTAACCTACGGCGGAGGGCATGCGTCCAAGCAACGCCGAAACTTCCGAGCCGGCCTGCACGAAACGGAATATGTTGTCGATGAAGAGCAGCACATCCAAATGTTCCTGATCGCGGAAATATTCCGCCACGGTCACGCCGGTCAGGCCGACGCGCAGACGCGCTCCGGGCGGCTCGGTCATCTGCCCGTAAATCAACGCCGCACGCGACTTTTCCGAATTCCCCGGCACCACAACGCCGGATTCCTGGAACTCCAGCCACAGGTCGTTGCCTTCGCGCGTGCGTTCGCCGACGCCTGCAAACACCGACACGCCGCCATGCTGCATCGCAACGTTGTGAATCAATTCCTGAATCAAAACCGTTTTGCCCACGCCCGCGCCGCCAAAGAGCCCGATCTTTCCGCCCTTCAAGAACGGCTGAATCAGGTCGACGACCTTGATGCCCGTTTCGAACATCTCCAGCGAAGTGGACTGTTGGTCCAGCGCCGGCGATGGCCGGTGAATCGAATATTTGGTCTCGCTATTAAGCGGCCCTAACTGATCGACGGGCTTGCCGAGCACATTCATCACGCGCCCCAGTGTAGCGCGCCCCACCGGCACGGTAATCGGCTCGCCCAGGTCCACCGCCTTCATGCCGCGCACCATGCCTTCGGTCGGCTCCATGGCGACTGTGCGAACGCGTCCTTCGCCCAAATGCTGCTGCACTTCCGCAGTGACGTCCAGCGGTTCGGCAAGATCAAACCCCTCGCTGGTGATGCGCACGGCATTATAAATCGCCGGCAGGTGCCCTTGTTCAAACTGAATGTCGAGGACCGGTCCGATGACCTGGATCACTCGTCCGACTTGTTGCTCCGCCATTTATGCTCCTACGCGGTGTATGAAGCGCCGCTGACAATCTCGATAATTTCTTTCGTAATCGCCGCTTGACGTACCTTGTTCATGTGCAGCGTTAAGCCTTCAATCACTTCGCCCGCATTCTTAGTGGCGGCTTCCATCGCAGTCATTCGCGCAGCGTGTTCTGCAGCACAAGATTCCAGCATGCTTCGAAGTACCTGCGTCTCGACATACCTGGGCAACAATCGTTCCAATAGCTTTTGTACCGGCTGCTCGTAAATGTAATCCACTTGGGAAGACTCGACTTCTGGTTCCGTCTCTTCGCCTGCTGAAATCTTTTCCACTGGCAGCAACTTCTCCACTGCCAGGTCTGCGGAAATCACGTTCTTGAATTCGCTGAACACCATGTACACGGCGTCCACCTTCTCTTCCGTGTATAGGTCGGACACCAGTTTCGAAATCTCCCGCGCAATGCCGTAGTCCACCTTCGACAACACGTTTACGTACTCGCCCGCGAACTGGAATCCCGCCCGCCGCATCGCATCACGGCCTTTTTTCCCGATTGGAATCAACGTGAATTTTTTCCCGGGCTTGCTGCGGTAAAACTCCGCAGCCTTCTTCAAAATGTTCGTGTTGAACGCACCCGCCAGCCCGCGCTCTCCCGAAAGCACCAGCACCAGAATGTTGGCTTCCGGCCGCTTGGCAAGCAGCGGATGCTGCGGCGATTCGATACGTGCCATCGTCGAACGCAATACTCGCACCAACTCCTTCGCGTAAGGCCGCGCCGCAAGCGCTGCTTCCTGCGCCCGCCGCAGGCGCGCTGCAGCCACAAACTTCATCGCGCGCGTAATCTGCTGGGTGTTTTTCACCGAGCGGATGCGGCGCCGGAAATCGAGTAGTGTAGGCATGGTCTCTGCTTAAGCCTGGCTCCTGGGCTACTTTGCGGCTGCCGCCAGCGCGGCCGTGAAGCGCTCCTTGAATCCATCCAGTGCCGTCTTGATCGTCGCCTTGATGCCGTCGTCCAGCGCCTTCTTCGTCGCAATATCCTTCAGTACGCCAGGGTAGTTCGTCTCCGCGAACTGTAGAAACTCTTTCTCGAATCGCCGAACTTCGCTGACCGCAACGTTGTCCAGTCCGCCGCTCGTCGCCACGTACAGCACCAGCACTTGCTTTTCCACCGACAGCGGCAAGAACTGGTCTTGCTTCAGCACTTCCGTCAAGCGCTGTCCTCGCTGCAACTGCGCTTGCGTGACTTTGTCCAACTGGTCCGCGCCAAACTGCGCGAACGCCGCTAGTTCGCGGAACTGCGCCATGTCCAGCCGCAGGCTGCCTGCCACCTGTCTCATTGCCTTAATCTGTGCGTTTCCGCCAACGCGGCTGACCGAAATACCCACGTTGATCGCGGGGCGGATGCCGGCGTTGAAAAGATCCGACTCCAGGTAAATCTGCCCGTCGGTAATCGAAATCACGTTCGTCGGGATGTAGGCGGAAACGTCGCCCGCCTGCGTCTCAATCACCGGCAGCGAAGTCAGCGAACCCGCGCCCAGCTTGTCGTTCAGCTTGGCTGCGCGTTCGAGCAACCGCGAGTGGAGATAAAACACGTCGCCAGGAAACGCCTCGCGTCCGGGAGGCCGCCGCAGCAAGAGCGAAATTTCGCGGTACGCCTGCGCGTGTTTCGAAAGGTCATCGTAAAAGGTCACCGCGTGCCGCTTGTTGTCGCGGAAATATTCACCCATCGCGCAAGCCGCGTACGGCGCAATGTATTGCAGCGAAGCCGGCTCCGCCGCCGAGGACGCCACGATGATCGTGTACTCCATCGCGCCCGCGTCGGTCAGCGCCTTGATCACCTGCGAAATGGTCGAGCGTTTCTGCCCGATCGCGCAGTAGATGCAGATCATGTCGTTGCCCTTCTGGTTGATAATCGTGTCCAGAATGACGGCGGTTTTTCCCGTCTGGCGGTCTCCGATGATCAGTTCGCGCTGACCGCGGCCGATGGGAATCATCGAATCGATAGCTTTAATGCCGGTCTGCAGCGGTTCGCGCACCGGCTGGCGATCCAGAACGCCCGGCGCCAATTTCTCCAGCGGATTCCTGATCTTGGAAGTGATGGGCCCCTTATCGTCCAGCGGCAGGCCAAGCGGATTCACCACGCGACCGATCAGTTCCGGCCCCACGGGCACGGACATAATCGTGTTCGTGCGCTTCACGACGTCGCCCTCCTTCAACTCCGACGACTCGCCCAGCAGCACCGCGCCCACCTCTTCCTCTTCCAGGTTCAGCGCTAGTCCAAAAACATTGTGGGGAAACGCCAGCATCTCCCCGGCCATCACCTTTTCCAGGCCGTGAATGCGCGCGATGCCGTCGCCGACGCTGATGATCGCGCCGACCTGGTCTACGGAAACCGTCTGTTCGTAATTCGCGATCTGTTCGCGAAGTATCTTACTGATTTCGTCTGCTTTGATATTTGCCATGCCTGCTCCGTTCCCGAAAGCCTATTCCGCGGCCAACCGCGCGCGCATTTGGTTCAGCCGGTTGCGCACCGAGCCGTCGTAGATCGTATCGCCAATGCGGACTACCACTCCGCCCAGCAAAGCCGGATCCAGCGAATACTTGGCTTGAATCTTTTTTCCCGTCAGGCGTTCCAGCGTCTGCTGCAACTCTGTTTTCTGCGGCGCTGTAAGTTCGGCCGCGGAAGTGACTTCCGCTTCCGCCGCCCCCTGCCGCTGCCGGATCACGCCATCAAAAGCCTTGAAAATCTCGGGCAAAAGATGCGTGCGTTGGTTGTCCGCCGCAACGAACAGAAAATTTCGCACGATGCGGCTCGCGCCCAGGCGGGCGGCCAGTTTTTCGATTACACCGTGCTTCGCCGCGATATCCACCGCGGGGTTCGCCAAAACGTTGCGAAGTTCCGCGGATTCCGCGTACGCCGCGTCAAAATCTTCCAACTGCTTCTTCACCGGCTCCGCCGCGCCTTGTTCCAAGGCGATGTCTGCCAGTGCAGTCGCATATTGCAGGCTCGCCGACCTCAATTCCGCCTCCCCTGCAAGCTCTGCACGAAGCTGCTGATCATCGCTTCTTGCACTGCCGGAGTCATCTGCTTGGCCACCAGCGATTCGGCGCTGTCCACGGCCAGCGTCGCCGCCAGCTCTTTCAACTCCACGCGAGCCGCGCGCTCCGCCGCTTCAATCTCGGCCTTGGCCGCGGCGCGAATTTTCTCCACGTCCAGAACCGTGGCTGCTCGCAGACGCTCCACTTCCGCCGCCGCATCGCGCTGCGCCCGGGCGCGGAACTCCCCAATCTCCCGCTCCAGGTTTCCCATTTTCGTAACAGCTTCCTGTAGCTTGCGCTCTGCCTCCACTTTTGCCGCTGTAGCCTTGCTGATCGCGGAACTGATGTTGTCCGCGTTCCGTCGAAACGCCGGCGGCAGCAGTTTTCCAAAGACCCAATAAAGCAGACCGGCCAAAATCGCGAAGTGGATCCACTTGAAAATCATCTCGGAGGAGCTTCCCGCGGAGCCTCCGCCTTCTTCGGCCGCTAAAACAGCCGGCACCCAAAACAGCGCGAGCGCGCACACAACGAGACTGTTGGGAATCTTGCGCACCAGCTTCATCGCGCCTCTCTTGTCGGGGGCGCGGGGGGTGCTTGCAGGACCCGGCGCGCAATTTCCGCCGCCAGTTGCGCGGTCCCGCCTTCAATCTCTTTTTTCGCGCCGGCATATTCGCCCGCCACGCGTGTCTTAGCCACCGTTACTTCCGCGTCCGCCTTGCCTCGCGCGTCTTTCAACGTCGCGGCCCGCTCGTCCATCAGCTTTCGGCGGTCGGCTTCCTGCTCCGCATACACCTTCGCGCGCGCGTGCCGCAGCGCTTCCTCATACTGCCGTACTTTTTCCGCGGCCGCGGCCTGCGCCGCCTCCGCCGCCTTCTGCGCGCCGGTAGTGCGCGCGTCGCGCTCCGCCATCACTTTCAGCAAGGGCTGGAAGAAGATGGAACGCATCATGATGTAGAAAAGAAGGACGATGACCGCAACGGGCACAGCCCGGAGGAACAGTTCGCCTAATTGGTGAACCAAATCTGACATGAAAATGTTTCGCCTATAATTTCAGGAAGGCAGCCTGACCGACTCCCCGACCCGGTAGGAGCTTACGGTGGGCTTTGCGCCGCCTTACGGAACAATAATTTATATCATTCGCAGCGACTTTCCGTCAACGAATCGCCCCAGGAGCGCCCAGCTCAAAATCGCGTTCCTCGCTATAATTCTGATGCACTTCTAATGCGCGTCCCTCCACCCAATATGGCGCGCGGGAGTCTCCATGCCGAAAACCTGGCAAACGAAACTAATTCACTCCGACGCAAAAATTCCCAGCGGTTATAAATCTCTCGCCCCGCCCACCCACCGCGGTTCCACAACCGTTTTCCTATCTTCCGCAAGTGTTAAAGACACATGGGACCAGCACAAAGCCGGCTACACCTACGGCCTCTACGGCACACCAACCGCACTTGAACTCGCTGCGCGCATCTGCGAACTCGAATCCGGCAAGCACACCATCCTCGCTCCCGGCGGTCAAGCGGCCATCTCGCTCATCAATTTCGCGCTCCTCCAGGCCGGCGACCACATCCTGGTCCCCGCCAGCGTCTACTATCCAAGCCGCAAGCTCACCACGCATCTTCTCTCGCGCTTCGGCGTTACCTCGACGTTCTACGACCCGCTCATCGGCGCAGGAATTTCTGCACACTTCCAAGAAAACACCCGGCTCGTCTGGACCGAGTCGCCCGGCTCCATCACGATGGAGGTTCAGGACATTCCCGCGATCGTCGCCGCCGCTCATACGCGCAACGTCAAAGTTGTTCTCGACAACACCTGGTCCGCCGGCGTTCTGTTCGACGCCTTCGCCCACGGCGTCGACATCACCATGCAAGCCGTCACAAAATATATCGGCGGCCACAGCGATCTGTTGCTCGGCTCGGTCACCATCCGAGACGACGCCATCCACCAACGCCTCGGAAACGCGCAACAGTTGCTCGGGCTCGCCGTCTCGCCAGACGATTGCAGCCTAGCTCTCCGTGGCTTGCAAACGCTGGCCGTCCGCCTCTCCGCAATCGAAAATTCCGCACTGCAAATCGCCAACTGGCTCGCAGAGCGCCCCGAAGTCGAACTCGTCCTGCATCCCGCGCTTACCTCCTGCCCCGGCCACGAATTCTGGAAGCGTGATTTCCTCGGCTCTTCCGGCGTGTTCTCGCTGGTGTTCAAATCTGGTCCAACGCAGGAGCAGGTCTTCGCCTTCGTGGATGCACTGAAACTTTTCAAGGTCGGTTACAGCTGGGCAGGAGTCACAAGTCTCGCCATCTCTTATAACATCGGACGCATTCCCGGCCGCGCGCCTTACGATCACCGCATCGTCCGCCTGAACATCGGCCTCGAATCCACCACCGACCTAATCGCCGACCTCGAGCAAGCCCTCCCAAATTTGCGCGCGTGATCTGTGGCACAGGCACTCCTGCCTGTGCTGTTTGGGTCGAGGCTCGCGCGCCTAATCTTCCCGCGCCACCGCATCGTAGACAAACCGGAACCTCGACGGATTCTTGTCCTTCCCGATCACCATCTCCACCTCTTCCCAGAGTTGCAACCCGTCAGGCGAAACTTCATACGTCCGCGTCAGCGATCCTTTTTTCGGCAGCGGCGAAGTGGTCACCAGCTTCCCGCTGTCCCACTTGGCCTCCACCACGTCCGTTCCCACTCCCGCTGGCGTGTCGGGCTTGTGGCCATCGGTATAAAAAATCGTCTTGCGCCCCTGGTCGCCGTACATTTCCACGATCGGATCTTTCTCGGTCTTCTGCGCCAGTTTCAACCGGATCGAAGGATCGATCAATTCCATATACCGCTGGCGATCTTCCGAAGTGTCCTTCTGCGGCCCGCCGTTGCCACGTTGCCCTCCGCCCATGCCCGGGCCACCGATTCCACCGCCGGGCCAGCCCACGCGCGGCCCACTGCCGCCGCCACGGCCCTGGTTTGGGTCATTCACTTTTCGCTGGTTCGATCGTGACTTCGGATCGTCGCTTTCGTCGCGATTCAGTCTCCACGCCCCCAAAATATTTGTGCGTGGAACAATCTTCACCGGTGGCGGAGGCGGCGGCTCATTCGCTGACCGTTGCGAAGCCACCGGCGCAATCGGCCCCGGGGGCGCCTGTGCAAACAGCATTCCCGCAAGCAACAATCCCATCCCACTCAATACAAAAACTTTTCCGAATTGCTTCATAACCTTCATTCCTGAAAGGGCCCGAGCCG
>Ga0247691_1000297_pt1 | contig 10878 bp, 12 predicted proteins | sample CNK32_metaG_FD_182721 | JGI IMG/M metagenome (GOLD analysis project Ga0247691, IMG submission 182721) | Soil microbial communities from Purdue University Martell Research Forest, Indiana, United States - CNK32 | ecosystem: Environmental > Terrestrial > Soil > Temperate forest > Bulk soil...
ATCACGCCAACCCGCAGTGGATGCCGGAAGTGATTCTCGACCATTGGCCAGAGATGGTTTGGCAACGGTGGAGGTCGTGGTTACCCGGAGATCCGCGCTGGTCAGTTCCGGTCTTCGACACGTCAGGTGAGCCGGTCGAGGCGTCGGCATCGAGGGTCGCAGCGTGGATCCGCGAGCAGAGCAAAGCTCGCGATCGCGGAGAACTTGCGCTACGGCGCGGCAATTGGTAGGCGGAATGTGGTGGCCTGGTGCCGGAATGTCACATGAGCGCCGTGTGACGGCCGACCTACGCCTCACTTACTGCTTCAGCCTCGTCGAACGCGAGCGACGACGACAGGTCGCGGTATGCATCGACCTGCGCGAGTAGGTCGTTGGCCTTCTGCTCGACGGTCTCGACCGCATCTGCACCTGCCACCCAGCGAAGCGGCGGCTGTTCCTGTTCGACGACGGTGACCAGAGCCGTCGCGAGCTTCGCGGGGTCGCCGCCCTGTCTTCCGCTCATCGCCTCCCAGGCGGGCCGGGTCTGGGCGGTGCGCTCGGCGTAGTCGCCGATCGACACGTCGGCGTAGGCGGTCGATTCCTTCGTGAGCAGGTCGGTACGGAAGAAGCCCGGCTCCACAATCGTGGTCTGGATGCCAAACGGCTCGACCTCGAAGCGGAGCGACTCCATCCATCCCTCAACTCCGAACTTCGCGGCGGCGTAGGCCGAGCAGAACTCCTGCCCGACGATGCCAGCGGTCGACGTGATCGTGACGACGTTCCCGGAGCGCTGTTTGCGCATCACGGGCAGGACGGCGCGCGTGACGTTCATCGGCCCGACAAGGTTCGTCGTCAACGACCGCTCGATCTGCTCGGGCGTCAGCTCCTCGAAGAAGCCGGCATAGAAGTTGCCGGCGTTATTGGCCAGCACGTCGATGCGGCCGAAGCGGTCGAGCGCAGCCTGCACCGCCGCCTCCGCAGACGCCAGGCGCGTGATGTCGAGCTCGACCACGAGCAGGTCGTCAGCCTCGCCGACGGCGTCGGCCACGGCCTCGGTGTTGCGGCCGGTCGCGACGACTGCGTGGCCCGCGCCGAGCGCGGCCTGCGCGATGTCGACGCCCATGCCGCGGCCAGCGCCGGTGATGAACCAAACCCGTTTGTCGGCCATCTTCGTCAGTCCCTCCATGCTTGCTGCTGTGCGGGTGGAGAGGCTAGTGGTCTGCTGACCCCCTGGGCTAGCGTTGCGGGATCGAGCTGACGCCACCCGACGCTCCGCTGACCGACGGCAAGATCACGCTGCGCCTCCGCGAACCGAAGGACCAGCCGCTGATCGGTGCCGCGAGTCATGACCTGGAGACACAGCGGTGGCTGGAGGACGAGCCGACCCCGATGAGTGGCGCTCCGGCGTTCCGAGATCCCCGCGAGACGTGGGCGCGGGGCGAGCGGGCGCCGTTCGTGATCGCCGATCCTGCTACCGACCGAGCACTCGGACTTGTCTCTCTCCGCGTCGTCGCTGACGGCACAGGCTCAGTCGCGGTCTCGGTGTTTCCGGAGGGACGCGGGCAGGGCATCGCCCCGGCGGCACTGCAGTTGATCGCCCGCTGGGCGATCGCCGAGAGTGGATTTCAACGAGTCGAAGCCGAGGCAGATGTCGCGAACATCGCGTCCCGTCGCGCGATCGAGAAAGCTGGCTTCATTCGTGAAGGAATCCTCCGAGACCACTGCGAGAGGCACGGTGTTCGACATGACTGCGAGATGTTCGCGCTCGTTCGAGCCGATCTGACCGGCATGCCGAGGTAGGCCGTCGCCTGGGCCAGCGTGCGGGAATGTCACCCGACTTGTAGGGGCGACGGAGGGCCCACTAGCCTGAACGCGTGGACGTCAAGCGATCGAAGGTCTGCATTGTCGGAGCCTCCGGGAAGCTCGGGCAATACATGGTGCAGCACGCGCTGGATCGGGGTTACCAGGTTGTCGGGGTATGCCGGCAACAAAGCGTCGGCAAGCTCGTCGCCTTCAAGGAGCGCATCAGCATCGTTCCGGGAGCGACGAACGACCGCGAGGTCATCAGGCGCGCGGTCGACGGGTGCGATGGGGTGCTTACCGTACTGGTGCCGTGGGGCGTGCACGGGCATTCGACGGGTACTGCACAGGCGGTGCTCGACTATGCGCCTCCGGAGGCGCGCCTCGTCTTCTCCTGCGGCTGGCACATCACGCTCGACGGCGAGGACGTGTATTCGTTGAAGCTCAAGGCGCTCGTGAAGATCGGGGGTCCACTCGCGCGTCTAGCTCGCTTCGCCGATCTCAACGACCAAGTGGAGGCGTGCAAGAGGGTCTTTGCCAGCGACACGCGCTGGACCGTCGTGCGCGGCAGCGACCTCGAGGAAGGCGAGAGCCAGGGCCTTCCCGTGTGGAGCCGGCACGTCGGAGACCCGGTGCTCGAGAGCAACATCACCCGTCGGGTCGACTTCGCTCTCTTCATGGTGGCTGCGCTCGAGAACGACGAGCTCATCCACGAGGCGCCGGCGATCGTCAGCCGCGAGTCGTCCTCAGCGCTGGCACATGCCGCGAGGGAATGACCTCACGCGTGGGCCAGTGTTCCGGAATGACCCTTGAGCCTGGCCCAGGCGCGCGCGTGACGCTCGCCTGGGCCAGTGTTAGGGAATGACCTACGTGCCCGTGGTCCCGTTCGGCTGAGCGCCTGTCAAGCGCCCGTTATCGGGTGGTCACCGGCGAATTTTGGCCGGACTCTTGCGCGGCGAGCGTCCTCTCACCTGACGGGCTGGACCTCGGCCTGCCGAGGTCCTAGAATCCGAGTGACACCACTAAAGGCCCCCGCGACGACCGGCCAGAAGCGCTGGTCGCTCGCCGGGGCGAGTGTGCGGGAATGTCCCCCGAGGCGTCCGGCATGATCCGGGTATGCCTCGCATGGACGACGGACCGACCGACGGGCCACCTGGCAACGAACTTCGCACCGCGTGGGTCGAGTTGACAGGCGACGAAGCCGGCGAGCTTCTTGAGTCGCTGAAGGTCTGGGCAGAGGAGGTCGAGGACGGCCTCCTCGATCCCGGCTGGCACACGCATGTGACCGACGGCGAGGGCCGAGAGTTGACGATCAGCATCCGCCTGCCAGGTGAGCCGAGCACAAGGAGGGGTTAGCGAAGCTCGTCTGCGCCAGCGTGCGGGAATGTCACCCGAGTGTTTGGGTGGACTTGTTAGTCGCTGAATCCGCTGGTTAGTGTCGGCGGATGCGCGTCGCGCTTAGTGCTGACATGGAGGGGGTCTCGCAGCTCCACGACTGGCGGGCCGTCCTCGCCTGGGAGCCGGCGTACTGGCGCGATGGGCGAGCGCAGATGGAGGCGGACGTCGCAGCCGCTGCACGCGGGCTCCTGACCGGCGGAGCCGACGAGGTCGTCGTCCTCGACAACCATGCCAGCGGGAACCCGGTCAACGTCCGTGCGGAGTCGCTGCCAGAAGGCGCGCGGCTCGAGACATGGCACCCATTCGACCTGCGCGAACGTGGCGTCGACGCGCTGCTCCAGGTCGGGTACCACTCGCGCGCGGAGCTCGACGCCTTCTTCCCGCACACGTACGCGCCCGAGTTGGTACTCCACGTCGACGACGAGCCGATCAGCGAGAGCCACGGGCGCGCCTGGGCCGCGGACGTCCCGTTGCTCGGGATCTGCGGTAACGACGTCCACGGCCGAACGCTCGGCTCGCTGGACGGCGTCCCCTACCTCGTCACGCAGTGGACATCGTCGACGGTGGACGCGAGACCCGCTGCGACTCTCGACGAGATCGAGCGCTTTGCCGAGGATGTCGCGCGTGCGGGCGGAGTGCCGGTGCGGCCGCCGGAGCATGCACGGCTCGTGGCGGTCGTGCGAGGCGAGCCGTTGTACACGCCGGACATCGCGCGATGGAGAGACGCTCGACAGCCGATCGCAGACGCGATGGCGGCCGCAGTCGCACCGTGGCTGCCGTACTTCACCACCTTCGACCTGACCAGTGAGGATGCGATGACGGCCGTTGAGGACGAACCGCTCCTTCGCGAGGGCAGCGCCGTGATCGAGAAATGGCTGGCAAGAGCAGGCGGAGACTCGGCGTAAGACGCGAGAACACGCCGCGCGCAACGGCCTGGGCCAGCATGCGGCAATGTCCCTAGAGCGGAGTCGCTACGGGGCGCGCACTGCGATCGAGCGCGTCCGGGTTACTCCGCCCGACGAGATCGACACGGTCAGGTTCAGCCGCGTCCCCTGCTTCACCCGAGGCCCGGGATACCAGTAGAAGTTGTGTGCCCCGGGCCTGATGCTGCCGTCCGCCGTCCTCGCGACGTTCCAGACGACCCTTCCCCCCTTCCCTAGCCGGAGACGGAAAAGAGGATGCTTGACGTTCGCCGACGCGCGGACGACGACCCAGAGGCGACGGCGTGGGGAAGAGAACCGCTTCGCTGCGACGCCGTAGAGGCGCAGCGCGACCGGGATCGTGAACTCGGAAGGCGGGCTGTAAAAGAACGCGCTGGTGCTTGGATCGGTCGTCAAGACGTTCCACCAGTAACGACCTGCGTACAGCCCGCGCGACGGCGACCACTCGCCGTCCCCAGGGAGAACCTCCGCACCGTCGACCCAATTCGCGCTGTAGAAGGCTCCCGCCGGCGTGACGTCGGGCTTGTTGGCGATGTAGATCGCCACGGACTCCTCATTCAACGGGTCCGTCCAAGTGAAATCAGGATGGGCCGTCCTCAACGTCGCCCCCGGCCGCGGCGTTCTGGGTGTCGCGGCGGCGAACGCGGCGGCGGCGAAGATCGCTGCACCTAAGAGCGAGGCGAAGAGGAAAGTCCTCCTACGCGCGGCCACGAATCGAAGTATCGAGTTGAGATGCCTCCACGGCAATGCCCCAAGTCAGAGCCGATTCACGGAGATCCGCCCGGCGCAGCTAGGCAATCGCTGTCACTGATCTGGCCACCAGCGCACATAGGGCGCAAAGGGCGAGGCGTCACGCTCGTGATCTAACGGCAGGTAAGCCTGGGTTGGGCCAGCGTGCGGGAATGTCACCAGAGAAGCTAGGCCTGCTGTTCGTCGCTGCTTACGATCCAGGGCGTGAAGGCTGCTCTTCCCACTGGGACGGTCACTTTTCTCTTCAGCGACATCGAGGGATCGACCAACCTCTCCCGGCAGCACGGTGCGGCCTATGGCGATCTGCGAGCAGATCACCGCCGCCTTCTCGGCGATACGTTTGGTGCTCACGACGGATCAGTCGTCGACGCAGAAGGTGATGCGTTGTTTGCAGTCTTTGTGCGCGCGACTGATGCCGTGGCAGCGGCCGTCGCTGCCCAACGCGCGCTCGCAGGAATGGGAGCCGTACGCGTTCGGATCGGAATTCACACGACCGAGCCGCACATCCATAGCGATGGCTATGTTGGCGTCGGCGTGAGTCGGGCCGCACGTATCTGCGCGGCGGCCCACGGCGGACAGATCGTCCTGTCGCACGCAGCCGCCGGAATAATCGAGGACCAGGAGGTCCGAGGTCTTCGGTTACGTGATCTCGGCGAGCACCGCTTGAAGGACATCTCGCACCCGCAGCGGTTGTTCCAGGTTGAAGCCGAAGGATTGCTCAGCGAGTTCCCGCCTCTGGCGACGGCGGCCGCGGGCTCCATCGCGACGTTGCTCGTAACCGATCTCGTCGGCTGGGGCCGCATCATGCGGGAGTTCGGTGACGATGCTGCAGCTGGCGTGGCCGCCGCCTATTACAGGGTCGTCAATGACTGTGTTGACGCGCATGACGGCCGCGTGGTCGAGCGTGGCGGGGACCACACGCTGTCGCTCTTTTCGGCAGCAGAGGAGGCGGTCATCGCGGCAGCTCAGATGCGCGAAGCGTTGCGGAAAGGAGACTGGACCGCAGCCGGAACCGAGATGCCAGCGATCTGCGCAGCGATCCATACAGGCCGATTGGCACGCTCCGCCGAAGGCCTGCTCGGTTCGCCAGCGTTTCGCGTGCTTCGGCTCTGTGCGACCGCCGAGCCGGGGCAGATCTTGGTGTCGCACGCGACACACTCGCTGCTCGAAGGTCAGATCCTTGGCCAGCTCTCCCTCCGCGATCTTGGAGAGCGCGCGCTACCAGGCGAGAAGCCGGCGCGCGTCTATGAGCTGGTTGACGAGTCGCCTCACGTGGACTAGCCGGGAGGGCCTCTCGCCTGGGCCAGTGTCCCGGAATGTCACTAGAGCGCAGGCGCTACTGTCGGTGTCGTGAGCCGAGAGCAAGCGCAGACTGCTTCCGCAAGGCTGCGCCCGCTCGTCTCGCGGCGGGGTCGCTGATGCTGCGGTTTTCAACGGTGGCTCCGGGTCGGTAGAGGGCTAGACCCTGGTAGAGCACGGCTCGACTCTCGCTCGCCCTCTCACCGTGACCACTACAGCCGGTGGCAAGAACTACGAGCAAAAGGCGAGAGCAGCACATTTCACCGTCATGCTCCTGACAATGCGCCGCTGAGAGCCCAAATAGTCACGACGAGGAGTGTCCTCCCGACTGAGCCAGCGTGCGGGAATGTCACCAGAAGAGGTCGTATCATCCGACTCGTGAGGCGAATGTTGTTCGCGACGGTCGCGTGTCTGGCGGTCGTCTGCGCTTCGCAGACCGCGGCTGCAGCACAGGCTAGTACCCGCCTCGAAGTCCCGCCGCGGATTGCGACGGCGCTGCGGCAAGCGGGCTTTCCCGTTCAGAAACGCTGCGGCTTTGTCGGTGAACGCGGCGCCGGCGTTCCCGCTTGCTGGCTCAGCATCGAGCAATCGGGCTACTCGGTGCACGTCATCTTGCATCCCAGCCTCCGCGACGCCAAGGTTGTGTACCGGCGACTGTCGAACCCGTGGGCTAGGGGGACGCAAGTTGCGATGTTCGGGAAGCTCATCGTCTCGGGCTTTCGGGTGCCCCCACGTGAGTGGCAGACCATCGTCACAACCGTCAAACGCTCAACCCGTTAGGCGCGCGGCTCGCGTGGGCCAGTGTCCGGGAATGTCACCCGACCAACGGAGCGCCGCCCCTTGCCTGGTCGTGACGGAGTTCTCTTGCGTCGTAGGCTGTCGAGAGCGTGCCGCCCCAGATTCGATACGCCCACAGCGACGGTGTGAATATCGCCTACCAGGTCGCCGGCGACGGGACGGCCGACCTGCTGATGATTCCCGGCTGGGTAACGCACCTCGCCCTCGATTGGCACGAGCCGCGGTGGGTCGGGTGGTTCGAGCGGATGACCGCCTTCACCCGCATCGTCCGCTTCGACAAGCGAGGCACCGGTATGTCCGACCGCCCGCCGGGGATCCCGACCGCCGACGAAAGGATGACGGATGCGCTCGCGGTGATGGACGCCGCCGGGCTCGAGCGTGCGCATGTGCTCGGCTGGAGCGAAGGCGGACCGCTCGGCGTCATGGTCGCGGTCGCGTATCCAGAACGTGTGCAGAGCCTGATCCTCTATGGGACGCAGGCCAGATTCTCGCGCCGCGATGACTACCCCTTCGGTGACGAGGAATCTGAGGACCACTACGGGGAGCTGGAGCGTGAGTGGGGCAGCGAGATCCAGGCGCGCCAGTTCATCCCGGATGCCGATCCGGCGGCAATCAGGCGTCTAGCGGCCTACTACCAGGCCGGAGCGAGCCCAAGCGCTGCAGCGGCACTTGCACGCGCGAACGCGGCGATTGACGTCCGCGGGCTGCTCGCTTCGATCCGCGTGCCGACGCTCGTGCTCAACCGCGAGCACGACCCGGTCGCGCCCGGCGAGACGGGGAGATACCTCGCCGAGCGGATTCCTGCAAGCCGCTTCATCCAGCTTCCTGGCTCGGCTCATGCGCCCTGGCTCGGGGATGCGGAGCGGTTCTGCACCGAGGTCGAGCACTTCGTCACCGGCATCCGCCCGGTCGAGCGCGAGCCGGGTGCGGTGCGCACGATCCTCCACTGCGACATCGTCGGCTCGACCGCACGCGCGGTGTCGCTCGGCGACGAGCGCTGGAGCGAACTCCTCGCGGACTACGACAGGACTGCCGAGCAAGCCGTTGTCGCACACGGCGGTCGCATCGTCGACCGCACCGGAGACGGGTTCATGGCGGCGTTCGATGGGCCCGTCGGCGCGATCCGCGCCGCGCGGCGGCTTCAGCTCGACACGCAGGAACTCGACCTTCAGGTACGTGCGGGCCTCCACATCGGTGAGGTGCGGGAGGAGGGCGGGCTTCTGCGCGGGATCGCGGTTCACGTCGCGGCGCGTGTCATGTCGGAGGCCGCGGGTGGCGAGGTTCTCGTTTCCGAAACCGTCCGTGATGTCGTGGCGGGGGCGAATCTCGTCTTCAGTGACCGCGGTGCCCACGAGCTGAAGGGGATCGAGGGGCAGCGGCATCTATTCGCGGTAACGGTCGAATCCGATCGCGGATGACGCAAGAGTCGCGGCGTGATGAGGAAGCGCTCACTTGCGCCAGTGTTCACGAACGACCCCTGACCGAATGACGACCAGCCCCAAGGTGGGCACGGGTGTACCGGACGGCCGTGGCCAGCCACAGAGAGCCGCGCCGGTCCGAAAGCGACCGGAGATAGTCGTCGACTGCCGCCTTCGCCGCGTCGCGGTGCTCTGCCGGGATCGCGGCCCATGTGGCGCGCCAGCCGGTCGACCAGCTCCATTCATGGAAGCCGCGAACGTCGGAAACTCGACGCGATGTGTCACTTCTTCCATCGAGATGTCCCAGAAACCGTGCCGATGAAGGATCGAGCGTGTCGCAGTCGGGAACAACGACTGCACGCCCAGCTTCAGATCCACGACGCGGCGATCATGTCACGGAGCACAGAGCGTCGACCCTCGGCTGGGCCATTCCCGCTGCACCGCTTCAGCCTTGAGGACGCTGCGGAGGCACACGCTGCTGTGGAGAGCGGAGCGGTCGGGAAGGTGCGCATCACGGTCGGCTCGGAAGAATCGAGCCGCCGCACAGCTAGCACCGCCTGAAGTGCGGCTTCTCGCTGGGGCGAGAATGGGCAACCGCCTTCCGCGAGCAACTGCTGCAGGTCAGATACGTGCCAGTGTTGCGTCGGTTACCTACCGGGCAAGGACTTGCAGCCACAACGAGACCTTAGGGACGGTGCTCTTCACCGGGCACCACGAGCAGCTGATCGTGATGAGCCTGCTCTCGCGACGCACTGAGCCGGGCCGCCGTCGCCCGGCAGTCGGTTGCTACAACGCCTTGGGGTGAGGCTGGTGCGGGCATCGGTCGCGACGGTGGTCGCAGTGGTCGGGACGGCGACCGTGCTCGGGCTGCTCGACCGCTTCTACTGGCCGTTTGAGCTCGTGGACGTCTTCCGGCTGCAGTACCTGGTAGTCCTCGCCGCGGCCGCGCTCGGCGCGCTTGCGCTGCGGCGCCGACGGCTCGCGGCGCTCGCGGCTGTGCTGGCCGCCGTGAACCTCGCCGTGCTCGGCGTCTCGCTGATCCCGACGGCGACGGCTGCCTCGGGGCCGGCCGCCGGCTCGCTGCGGGTCGTCGTCGCCAACGTCGAGGTGGGGAACACCGACTTCGCCGCGGTCGAGCGGCTCGTCGCACAGACTCACCCGGACGTGTTCGGCGTGACCGAGCTGACGCAGCCGATGGCCGACCACCTCGCCCGCGGGCTGCCGGCGTACCGCGCGCGGCTCGTCCGCACGCAGCACGACGCCTACGGGATCGGGCTCTACAGTCGCCGCCCGCTGCTCGACGCGCGCGTCGAGCACCTGCCCACCGGCGGGCCGCCGACGATCGCCGCCCGCGTGCTTGTCGCCCGGAGGCCGGTTACGGTCGTCGTGACGCACGTGCACACGACGTTCGCCGGCTCGATCCACGCTCGGCAACTGCACGCGCTCGCGCACGCCTCGCTCGGGCGGCGCGTCGCCGTCTGCGGCGACTTCAACTCGCCGCCGTGGTCGGCGCCGATGCGCGCGTTCGCTCGCGCCGCCGGGCTGCGCGACCTCTACGGCGGCCGCGCGTGGGCGGCGTACAGCTGGCCGACGTGGAGCTCGCTCCTGCGCGTCCCGCTCGACAACTGCTTCGTCGGCTCCGGCGTCGTGGTGCGGGCGCATCGCGACGGCCGCGGCGACGGGTCCGACCACCGGCCGCTCGTCGTGGATCTCGCCGTAGTGCGCTGACGCCCAAAGAGACGTAGGGTCGTCCGGCATCCATGGCCACGCACGCCGCAACCGCAGGGGGATGGGACCGGCGCCGGCTGATCTACGGCGACTGGAGCTGGTTCATCCGCGACGGGCTGGACGTCCTGCGGCTCGTCTTCCTCGCCGGCGTCGTCGTCTTCGCAGTCCGGGGGGACCCGGACGTCGTCGCCCTCACCGCCGCCTTCGCGGTGCTGCTCGTCGCCCGGATCGTCGACCTGCCGCGCTGGTTCGACTTCGGCCTCGTTGTGGCGATGACGCTGATCGCCTACGGCACCGCGCTCCACTTCTATGGCCACTGGTTCTACTACGACAAGGTTGTCCACAGCCTGTCGCCGATGGCCTACTCGCCGGTGATCTACATCGCGCTCGTGCGGCTCGGCGTCGTGCCCGACCCCGGCGTCGCGATTCGCGAACGCCGCGTCGCGCGGATCGCCGGCATCTTCATCATCACGGTCTCGGTCGGGATGGCCGTGGGCGGCTTCTACGAGTGCATCGAGTGGCTCGAGGACAAGTGGGACATCCTCGGCGGGCACTTCGTCAAGGGTCTATGGGACACCGAGACCGACCTGCTCTGCGACGCCGCCGGCTCAATCGTCGGCGCGACCTTCATCACCATCTGGGCGCTGCGCGGCTGGTCGAGCCGCCGCGTCACCGTCGTCCCAGCGCCGGAGCCACGGATGACGCCGCTCGAGGCCGCATCGCAGCACGCCCAGCACCGGCACGGGGTCACGGCGGCCGAGCAGCGG
>Ga0247691_1000298_pt1 | contig 10873 bp, 4 predicted proteins | sample CNK32_metaG_FD_182721 | JGI IMG/M metagenome (GOLD analysis project Ga0247691, IMG submission 182721) | Soil microbial communities from Purdue University Martell Research Forest, Indiana, United States - CNK32 | ecosystem: Environmental > Terrestrial > Soil > Temperate forest > Bulk soil | place...
GGATAATTTCAAACGGTAAGCAAAATCGACATTCACCGCGGTATTATTTGTAGGACCGATCTTATCATTCATCAAGCTTAGTCCAAGCCCGATATTCTTTTTGGCAATTGGTGTATGGACGGTGAATGTTTGTGTTGTCGGTGCTCCCTTGAAGCCAACCCATTGGAATCTTCCCAATGCTGTAAATGTCAGCGCATCCCTGCTTCCGGCATAAGCCGGATTGACCACCAATGTATTGTACATATAATGCGTGTATGCTGCTTGTTGCTGTGCATGTAACTGATTTAATCCTAAAACAATCAATGCTATGAGTATGAATCTATTTTTCATTTCTTCTCTTTTTTAAGCTTCGCTTTCTCTTAACGTGTTAAGTAGATGTAACCTTTAACTATTTTATCTCCGTCTAAATCCAGGATGTAGAAGTAGGTACCTTCTGGCAACACATCTTTCCCAACCGCCATTTTACCTTGCATGGTTCCGTCCCAGTCGTTGTTATAAGGACTTGCCTTGTAGACTTCCATTCCCCAACGGTTGAATACTTTGAACGTATGATCCGGATAATCTTCCAGGTTAGGAATAATCAGTGTTTCATTGGAATTATCCCCGTTCGGAGAGAATCCTTCCGGAACAACAATACCAGGTCCACCACCGCCACCTCCAGGGTTACACGCAGGTGAATTTGGAAGCGGATCACATGGGTCCAAAGGATCGGATGTTCCTGTTGGAACATATGGTGTAGAAGGATCATCAATTCCATATACTTCCTCTCCGTCAGATACTCCGTCACCATCGGTGTCAGGATCATTCGGGTTCGTTCCGTTTGTTGCTTCGTCTCCGTTTGAAACTCCATCGCCATCACCATCACAAGCTACACTTGTCGATAGCGGATCACATGGGTCCAAAGGATCGGATGTTCCTGTTGCAACGTATGGTGTGGAAGGATCATCTACTCCATTAACTTCTTCTCCATCCAATACTCCGTCACCATCGGTATCCGGGTTATTTGGGTTGGTTCCTGCAGTTCCTTCTTCTCCATTTGTTAAACCGTCTCCATCCACATCACAAGCAACGCTCATGGTGTTCGGATCACACGGATCCAATGGATCTGTTCCTGTAGTAACTTCATATCCGTCATTGAATCCGTCCCCATCAGTATCGGGATTATTTGGATCTGTCCCATTTGTAGCTTCATCTCCATTATTCAATCCGTCACCGTCCGTATCACAAGCTGCACTTGTATTGATCGGGTCACATGGATCCAAAGGATCGGATGTTCCTGTTGCAACATAAGGTGTTGAAGGGTCATCTACTCCGTCTACTTCTTCTCCATCCAATACTCCATCACCATCGGTGTCAGGGTTTGTTGGATTTGTACCGGCAGTGCCTTCTTCCGCATTTGTCAATCCATCGCCATCCTGGTCACAAACCGGGTTATTCGGATTAGGATCACATGGATTCAATGGATCTGAGCCAAAAGTGACCTCGGCCCCATCTCCGTAACCATCTCCATCCGTATCCGGATTATTTGGATCTGTTCCGGTATTGGTCACCTCATCAAAATCAGTTAATCCATCACCATCCGTATCGACATTACAATCAACCATTGTTACTGAAACCGGCGATGATGCTTGTGAAGAACAGGTTCCATTGGAAACGGTAACTGTAAATATACCTGTTGCCAGAGACCAGATGGATTGACTTGTAGCTCCGTTTGACCATAAATAACCGGGAGCAGGAGAAGATGTTAACTGAACTGAATCACCCGCACAGAAATTGGTTGGACCACCTGCAGTAATAGTTGGTGTTGCAGGAGTTGGATTCACCGTAACTGTCGTTGAAGCGCTCGAAGCCGAACAACCTCCGGTCGTAACTGTTACCGAATAGGAACCCGAACCGGAAACCGTAATTGCTTGTGTTGTTGAACCATCCGACCAAAGATATGAGCCTGCACTTGACGAAGTCAAAGTAACTGAACCACCCAAACAGAAAGTTGTTGGTCCACCAGGGGTTATAACCGGAGTTGTTGGTGTAGCATTCACTGTTACAACTGTAGCAGCACTTGTAGCACTACATCCACTGGTTGTTACCATAACAGTATAAGACCCGGAAGTCGATGCTGTAATTGATTGCGTTGTTGCTCCTGTCGACCATAGATAACCTCCACCTGCCGAAGCGGTCAATGTCACTGAACCTCCCATACAGAATGATGTTGGTCCTCCGGGAGTGATGGTTGCAGTTGGTGCAGGATTCACTGTAATTGAAGTTGGTGTACTTGTAGCAGTACAACTACCCGAACCGACACTTACAGTATATGACCCACTTGTGGATACGACAATTGAATTCGTTGTTTCACTTGTTGACCAGGTATTCCCTGTCGGTGCAGATGAAGTTAAAGTCACCGAACCACCAGTACAAAAAGTAGTAGGACCTCCTGGATTAATTGTTGGAGTTGCCGGTGGTGCATTTACAGTGACACTAGTTCCAGCACTTGTTGAACTACATGTTCCATTAGATACTGTTACCGTATAAGTTCCGGAAGTTGAAACCGTAATCGCTTGAGTCACTTCCGCTGTTGACCAGGTGTTTCCAGTGGCTGACGATGAAGTCAATGTCACAGAACCTCCGGTACAAAATGTGGTTGGACCACCAGCTACTATAATTGGCACACTTGGTGAAGGATTCACAGTCACCGTCGTAACCGAAGAAGTTGCTACACATCCTGATCCGTTGCCGACAGTTACGGTATAGGAACCGCCTGCAGAAACAGAAATCGAAGAGGTTGTTGCTCCTGTCGACCATAAGTAAGTAGTTGCAGGTGATGATGTCAAGGTAACTGAACCTCCACTACAGAAAGTTGTCGGGCCACCGGGTGTTATCATCGGAGTTGCCGGCGCACTAGGTCCGGTGAGTGTTTGAGCCAAACTATTGGACGAACAACCTGATGCCAGTACCAGGGAAATAGTATAAGATCCTGAACCCAAATTCGGAATAGTAGCAGGAAGAGTCACTCCCATCTGACTTCCTGAAGAAGTCCCGATCCACATTAAGTTTCCTGTTGCAGAGCCTGTAACCTGGATGCTTCCATCTGTCGCCGAACAAGTCGTAGGATTCGAAACGGTTCCCAAAGCGATCGTTGTACTTGGATTAATGACAACCGAAGTTGAACTTGCGGATGAACTACATCCACTTGCAATGGTCGTTACAGAATAAGATCCTGCATTAACAGCTTGTGCATTCGGTATGATCGGGTTTTGATCCGTACTTGTAAATCCATTTGGTCCGGTCCATGAATATGTCACTCCCGGAACAGTCGTTGCTGCCAGGTTGATACTTGTATTCTGACAAACCGGTGAATTGCTTGAAGCAGTTGCGGCAGTTGGTATAGGAGTTACAACCACATTTGTTGTCGATGCTGTAATGGAAGAACAACCACTTACCGTAATCTGTAAGGAATAGGTTCCCGCCTGGATGCTTGTCGCTGATCCGATCGTTGGATTTTGAAGTGTAGAGTTGAAACCATTCGGTCCTGACCAAAGATAACTTGCTCCAGGAACGGCTGGTACCGACAGGTTAATCGTTGCACCCTGACAAACCGGTGAATTACTTGAAACAGCCGGCACTATTGGAGCCGGATTAACAATCAGTGAAGTACTTCCGGGAGCCGAACTACATCCGGCAATGGAAACCGTAACGTTGTATGTTCCTGCATCCGCCGCTGTAATACTTGGAATGGATGGATTTTGCAAGCTACTGGCAAAACTGTTCGGTCCCGTCCAGGCATACGTTGCACTTGAAACGGTCGGTGTTGTCAAATTCAAGGTAGCACCTTCACACAAAGGCCCGTTTGCCATGGCACTCGGTGTTGAAATCGGAGTGCTTTGATTGATTGAAACCTGATCTGAAGAAGAGTGACACCCATCTGTATAGATAATCCAGTTATAGGTATTGATTCCCGTGTTCAAACCGGATACCGTTGCATTTGCTGCATTGATATTTGAGAATGAGCCTGCTCCTGAACCAACTGTCCAGTAACCCTGACCGATAACCGGAACATTTGCCGTCATCGTATAAGTTGTTCCACATCCGCTTTGGTCATTTCCGGCAGCAGCGGTGGTCGGAACTGAATTTTGTCTCCAATCGGGAATTCCGTTACCATCCGTATCTTGCATCGGAGCAGTTGTACCCCCATTATTCGGGTCGTATGCATTATCCAATCCGTCATTATCCGTATCAATATTCAACAGGTTGAAATCCGCGACACAATTATGATTGGCATCATTTCCTTCCAATTGATCTGAGAACCCGTCATTATCCGAATCCAAATCGATATAATCCGGGTTATCCGTTCCATCCGTATTCACTGGAACAATCAAAGTACCACCAGTACTTGTATCGTACGCGTTATCCAATCCATCTCCATCTGAGTCCGCGCCGGTTGGTGGAATGAATCCGGCAGAAGCCTGGTATTCATATAAATCCAAAATTCCATCGTTATCCGAATCCTGATCTTTCCAATCCGGTTTTCCATCGTTATCAAAGTCTTGTGAAGAGGCCAAGGGAGAACAGAATTTGATCTCACCGATTCCATATCCCTGGTTTCCAAGAGCCGCGTCCATATTATCATAAACAAATCGTACTGAATCAACCAAAGCGGGAATATTCACTGTAATCGTTCCGTTCAGCTCCGTATTATCCATGGCAACCAAGCCCTGAAATTTGTTACCTCCGGCATACATATTGAAGTTCCCTGTTCCTATCGTATAATCCGCAGCAGTAAGTTGATACACCTGACCGAAAGAATATGCATTTACTGTAATTCGATCCTGGAACTGCCCCGCAGCAATATCAATATCCTGCAGTTTGAAAGACAAATTACTTACAGGCTGACTGAATCTGATTACTTGAATAGACTGGTCTGCCGCAGTAGCCACATCTTGTTCGGTGTAGATCTCCAAACCAGTAACAGCCGAATAATTTTCCGATATGTTAAAGTTAACCAAACCAGCCCCGGCAGTATTCCGCGTAACGACATTGGCCGTAACACCGGAGATTGACGGATAGTATAAAGTCGGGTCGGATTGTGCTGTCAATGGCAAAGTTGAAGTTGCAGTACACGGCAATAATTCAGCATTATTTGCTACACCATCACCATCCCAATCAATATCTACGACATCCTGGACACCATCATTGTCCGAATCACTGGATGGGACATAGTAGTAAACCCGGATCCGGACCGCATCGATGTATGAGATAACTGTTGGAAGAAGCAATCCGGCAGCACGTGATTCAATAGCAATTGCTACACCGAACCCATTGCTGCTTACTTCCATACCATTTAGAGTCGTTCCCCACAGATCGGCATTGGTACCATAAGTAAAAGCTGTTTCTGTTGTTGGCCAGTTAACACCGGTATTGGCATGATTCGTTCCCGTTATCTGGTTGTTCTTAAGCAACCGGATATCCAAATCACGTGTCCAATTCGAACCGGTGTTATCGGAACTTGCTTTCCTGATTTCCACCTGGACACCACAAATCTGGGCATTCACAGGAATGTTCAGATTGAGATTTCTTAAAACCAGGAAATTGGAACTACGAACTGTTCCGCCAATGAGTAAGGCGGCATTGCTCAGGGTCGCATAACTGTTGTTATCGGTTAATGCATTTCCGGGATTGTTCCAGGGATCTGTTCCACCGGCGGCGTTGTTTAAGCTGACCTGGGCATTGATGTATCCCGTATTTGATCCGGGACACTGAGCAGTAGATGCTGCAATGAAAAAGGTGCTAAAAAGTAAGGACATTAATATCCTAGCTCGATTCGAGTAAATAATGGTCATATAATAGTTTTTAATGCCTTCTTTACTCGTATCCTACCAATTGCAGACAAAGAATGTTTAGCTAGGTATCAATAGTTGTAATTAAGGCTCTTCAACGTTATGAAAAAATTTCACAATTTCCAAATGTTTAACGACAAATTTTAATGAATCGTCGATAGTTTTAGTGAATCAATCGACATATGTTATATTTTAAACGATTGATTTTCAACATTTTAACCATTATTTAGTTATTTGAAATTTCTTTCATTTTTTCGTGAGTTTTTCAACCGGAATGCCTTATAAACTATGCAAGGTTCATAATTAATCGAGCGAGTCTACTCAATGGTTAATCAAGAACTTTATTTTTACCGAAATAGCATTTCCGCTACTTAAAACATTCGAATGAACGCAATACGCAAGGACTGGAACGAGATAAAAACAAACGATAGTTGGGCAATTTTCAAGATCATGTCAGAGTTTGTAGAAGGATATGAGCGCATGGCAAAAATAGGTCCGTGTATCTCCATTTTCGGATCTGCCCGAACCAAAGACGAAAACAAATACTATCAATTGAGCGTGGAAATTGGAGAAAAACTTGCCCGGTCAGGTTACGGAATCATTACGGGTGGCGGTCCCGGTATCATGGAAGCCGGAAATAAAGGAGCGCATCAGGGTGGTGGCAAATCCGTTGGATTGAATATTGATCTGCCTTTCGAGCAATTCCACAACAAATATGTCGATCGCGGAAGTCTGATGAATTTTGATTACTTCTTTGTCCGAAAGGTGATTTTCGTGAAATATTCCCAGGGCTTTGTTGTTCTTCCCGGCGGTTTTGGAACCATGGACGAACTCTTCGAAGCAATTACATTGATCCAAACGAAGAAAATCACGAAACGCCCGGTTGTTCTTGTTGGGAAAGATTATTGGACAGGATTGGTAGAATGGGTCCAAAAAGTGATGCTTGAAAAGGAAAACAACATTGCTGCGGAAGATATGCGTTTTCTAACGATTGTCGATACAGCAGATGAAGCCGTGAAATACATAGAGGATTTCTATAAAACGCACGATTTAAGTCCGAATTTCTAGATTTCGATCCATTTTAATAAACCACATACATAGTACACATAGGTTATTTTTGATCATATTTACTTGAAATTTTAGTGACTTAGTTATCAGGAAGAAGGGGTAGCTGATTTTTTACATTGCATATTTAGTATGGAATTCGAGAATAAAAAAGCTAACATCACACTTTAAAACTATGTGCCCTATGCTTCTATGTGGTTAGTCTTTAAATTTCGATTTGTTGTTTTAAGCTTAACGAGCTGATTATTTTCTTTGCAGCACCTTGATTTCGGGCAAAAATTTCAGCCAATCTTTCATTGATCTGTGCTCTTTTTCCAAGTGCTTCCTCGACTGCTTTCTCAAAACTGTAACTGTCTTCAATTGTGAAGGCAACTTCGTGATCCAGGAACAATTGCGCTTCCGGGAAACGGGCGTGTTTGGGACCGAAAAAGATTGGGATTCCAAAAGCACCCGGCTCCAAAATGTTGTGCAATTTCCCTGTAAATCCACCACCGATGTAAGCCAGATCCGCATATTGATACGCATTGGTCAGTTGACCTATTGTGTCCAGGATCAGGATGTCACGGCCCAAATTTTCAAAAGCGGTATAGTATTCCACCTCGTGATCAAATTCAGCGGAAATTTGCTCGATATGCTTGATTGAAATATCGTGCGGTGCAATAATGATCTTAAACTTTTCGCGCAGTTCCGATAATGCCGGAACCAGGATTTCTTCATCCATGGTCCAGGAGCTTCCCAGGATCAAAACAGGTTTCGCCTCAACAAAATTGCGGATGATTTCATTTTCCTGGCTCTTTGCTTTTACAGCAAGCATCCGGTCGTAACGCGTATCTCCGGTAACTGTCACCTGGTCGATCCCAATCGAGTTCAATAAGTCTTTTGAACGTTGGTCTTGCGTATAAAAATGATCAAACAAACGCAATGCTTTTCGGAAGAAACCTCCGTACCATTTAAAGAATCGGTGGCTCGGCCTGAACAAACTGCTTACACCATAGATTTTCGCTCCGTTCCTCCTGGCACATTTGAGGTGGTTGTACCAGAATTCATACTTTACGAAGAATACCATTTGCGGATTGAAATATTCCACAAATTTTTGGGCTTTGATTTTTGTATCGAGTGGTAAGTACAATGCAAGATCCACCTGGTGATCGCGCTTATTGTAAAACTCCATTCCCGAAGGACTGAAGAAGGTAACCATCAAAAATGAATCGGGAAATGCTTCTTTGTAAGCGTTCATTACAGGAAGCCCCTGGTCGAACTCCCCCAACGAGGCACAATGGAACCAAACTACTTTTTTGTCTTTGGGAACCCGGAATGATTCAAGCGGAATTTGTCTTCCTACAATCCATTTTTTTGCCTTGGCATGAAACCAGGAGGCAAGCCACATCACTACATAAAAACCGCGAATACCAAATCCGTAGAAAAGTCTCATTTACTCAAAATAATAGTCTTTCGGTTTACGCTTGTAAACAGGAATAAACCAACCGACCTTGAATCCATATTGTAAATCTAATCTTTGTGCTTTAGAAACCGGCACATCGGGTTGATCAAAAAACACTTCTCTCCTATTATAAGTCAATCCTTCCTGGATATAAAACCCACCATAGAAATTCACAAATCCCTGGTTGGCCATAAAAGCATATCCAACGAATTGATGGAAATTCAATCCGGTGGTGTAGCGGTCATACCCTTTTCTATATTTCAATTCCAGGGTTGGAACTACCTGATCTTGTGTTTCCACACGTGCTTTATATTGCGTGTATCCCACTCCCCCGTGAACATAGATGCCGGAATTCTTATTTGGGCTCAATACCGGAAATACTTTCCCAACCATGGTGTTTATGTTGAAGCCACGCATATTTACCACAACGATCGCCACATCTCCGTTCACATCATTGATGATCCCATGAGAATCAGCTAGATTTTCAAGCATTCCGGGAATTTTCACTTTGTTACAAAACATGAAATTCCCATCCAAACCATACACCCAGTTTTTGGAAGTTTTATAGCCGGCCATTGCCCCAACGTGATTGATAGCGCCAAAACGCTCCTTCAAATCACCACCGGGTGCGTTCAATCCGTAATGAAGCGCAATCCACGGAGTTGCAACCGCACTGTCCCGAACATTCCTTTGAGCAAACCCCTGAAAATGGGAGAAGATCAGAAAAGCAAGTATTATAGAATTTCTCATGTTTTTAAAGTCTCTCAAAAATAAGGAATTATCGCTGCTTAAAGTTCTAAATTATCGGGAAATGGGTAAATTATCGATTAAACGGGCTATTTGAATCTAATCGATTTGGCAGGATTTATCCGGCTGATCAGCAAGGAAGGCACAAAAAGAACAAGCAGGCAAACACTCAGGGTGATGATGTTCAATAGGGCAATTTTCCAGATGCTGAATTCAATCGGCACCGTATTCAGATAATAAACTTTCGCATCCAGGGGAATGATGTGGAATTGATATTGAAGCCAGCAAAGTCCAATCCCAATGACATTTCCCCAAATCATTCCTTTCAGGATCAACTGCCCGGTGTGGACCAAAAACACTTTTCGTACAAAGAGATTGCTTGCACCCATCGCCTTCAGGATCCCGATAAAATTGGTCCGGACCAGGATCAGTACCAACAAGGCCGAACCCATGTTCACAATCCCGATAATCAGCATGAGAATCAATACAATGGCTAGGTTCACATCCAGGAAACTCAACCAGACAAAGAGATCACTCTGATTGTCTTTGATGCTGTTCACTTTCACCTGTTGCCTGAAATCAGGATTGAATTCGACCGCTTTTTTGATCTTGTATTTTTGATTTTCAATGTCTGAAAAGTCGGCAACACTTAATTCATAAGAACCTACATATTCTTTGTAGGAACCATGTCCGGGGAAAAATTCAAGATCTACTGTTTTACCTCCTGCTTTTACTTCGTAATGAAGTCCATCCCCGCTCAGGTATTTCTTTTTCAGGTTTCCTTCCGAATCCACTTCAAAAGCACTGAATCCTAATTTATCGCCCCGCACTTTAATCTTCAGATAAGCCGTATCGGGAATAGCCGTTTCACTTTTCGGATCATCCGGACTTCCCGTCGGTTCATCCATGAAAGTCCAGTAATCGGCCGCAATTAAACGAAACACCGTGTCTTTCTGCGGATAAGTTGCAAAGACCGGGCTGTTCTCATATCCTTCTCCCCAATCGTAACGGTAATTCCCGTTTCCGCCCGTAACCTGCGCACGTACAATCAGGTTTCCGCGATAAAGCGAATCTTCCACTACAATTTCAGCCGTAATGCCCCAATCATTCAATTGCTGCACTTGTGGCAGATAGCAGAAGACCAGTTCCTTATCAAAATCCTCCAATCCCGTTTCGTAGATTCCAACGATTTGAAATTGCCGCTGAATGGGTTTCTGTTTCACGAAATAAGCGTTGATCGTATCGCCCAGTTTGTAGTGCAGATCACTTGCAATCCGTTTGGAGATAAGCACTTCCGTTGAAGAAGGATCCTTGAAGGTTGGAAGCTTGCCTTCTTTCAGGTAAGAACTGAAAAAAGACCAATCGTAATTTTTATCAACACCTTTTAAAACAACTCCAAGTATCTCTTTTTGAGTGACATCTCCTCGTGATTGGAGCAAAGCAGGCTTGTAAGCAACTGATTGAACATGGGTTACACCTTCAATTTTGCTAAGAGCTTGTTCAAATTTTTCGCTCTTCATGAGTGGAGCAGATTCCATCAATGAAATTTCTCCCGACTTCTGGATGGAGATATGTGAACCAAAACCTATAACTTTACGGCTCACTTCTTGTTGGAACCCTTCAACCACTGCAATTGTGACGATGTTTACAACCATTGCAAGCGAAATACTCAAAATAGCAATTCTCGTAATTGGTTTTGCTGCTTTTTTATTGCCTTGCAATGAGTCATCCGTAACAGCTTGTTTACGTTGAAGTTTTTTAGCTATGAAATAGATATAATTCCAATTAT
>Ga0247691_1000300_pt1 | contig 10843 bp, 11 predicted proteins | sample CNK32_metaG_FD_182721 | JGI IMG/M metagenome (GOLD analysis project Ga0247691, IMG submission 182721) | Soil microbial communities from Purdue University Martell Research Forest, Indiana, United States - CNK32 | ecosystem: Environmental > Terrestrial > Soil > Temperate forest > Bulk soil...
GTCCCGCGCCGCGCATCGTTTCCGCCATAGAAGACCTGGCGCGCCAGCTTCATCCGGCGGCGTTTCAGGAATCGCCCGCGCCCGAAAAACCCACGGGCCCCACGTCGGTTCCGGCCAGTCCTCCCGCGGCAGCGCCCGTCCACATCAGTTTCGTTGCGGATCCCATCACGATGGAGATGGCATGCGCCCGCTGACACTCACCCGCCTGCTGATCCGCTGCGGCATTCTCGCGCTCATTCTTTTCGCCGTTGTTGTCGTGGCCATGAAGCTCGGCGCCGTCCAGGTTTCTCTCTACGGCCTCGGCAAGGATCTCATCAGCCTTCTGCTTCACCGCACCGCAAATTTATCCAGCGACTACGGCATGATTGTCCTCGGCATCCGCTTGCCGCGAATTCTCCTAGCGGTCTTTGTTGGCGCGTCTCTTTCGGTTGCCGGCGTCAGCTTCCAGGCGCTGCTTCGCAATCCTCTAGCCGATCCCTATGTGCTCGGCATTTCATCCGGCGCGGCCCTGGGCGCAATCGTCGCGCTCATTGTGGAAGCCCGTCTCGATCTGACTCCCGAAATGGCTGGGTTGATCACGCCCGTCGGCGCATTCCTCGGCGCTGCCCTGACCATCGCTGCCGTCTACGTCCTCGGGCGTCGCGACGGACAGATTGACAGCACCACGTTGCTCCTCGGCGGCATCATCACCGCTTCGTTTCTCCAGGCGGTCATCATGTTCCTGATGACTACGCTCTCTGGAAACAATCTTCGCGGCAGCGCTTTCTGGTTCATGGGTGATCTCTCAACTCCGCAGCCCCGCAGCCTGCTCTATTTCCTTGCCTTCGGATTCATCATTGCTGCCGGGGCGATTTACACCACCGCCTCCGATTTGAATCTTTTGCTTGCGGGCGAGAAAGAAGCCATGCATCTGGGTGTGGACGTGCCCCGCGTCCGCATCGTGGTTTACATAGCAGCCTCCATTCTCACGGGTCTCGCTGTCAGCGTGAGCGGCACAATCGGCTACGTTGGCCTTCTTGTTCCCCACGTTATGCGCCTCATCTTTGGTTCCGACCATCGCATGTTGATCCCCGCTTCCGCACTCGGCGGCGCGATTGCTCTGGTGATCGCGGATACGCTTGCCCGCACGGTCACTTCACCCACCGATTTGCCCGTGGGCGCCATGACCGCTCTAGCCGGCGCGCCACTGTTCATCTATCTGCTTCGCCGGAGAATCGCATGAGCAGCGCTCTCCGCCATCCGCTCCCCGCAGACGCTTCGCGCACCGGCAACGATGTACGCCTCAGCGTCGAGCAGGTCAGCTACGCTTACGCGCCGAACCCCTCGCAAGCACCGCTCTTCACGCTCGAAGCGATGAGCTTCCAGGCCAAACCCGGCGAACTCGTCGCCATTCTCGGCCCGAACGCCAGCGGCAAATCCACGCTCCTTAAACTGATTTCCGGCGCGCTTCACCCGCTCTCCGGCCGGATTTTCCTGAATGGTTTTGAAACTCACTCTCTTCCCGTCAGAACACGCGCGCAGCGCATCGCGCTCGTGCAACAGGAAAGCCGTCTTCTGTTTCCGTCGCATGCCTGGGAATTCGTGATGCAGGGTCGCCATGCCTATGGCGGCGGGCTCCGCTTTGAATCTGAGGAAGACATTCTCATCGCCAAAAACGCGCTGGCTCAGGTTGGCGCCGCGGAACTCGCTGACCGCTGGATGGACAGGATTTCCGGCGGGGAAAAGCAGCGCATTATCCTGGCCCGCGCTCTCGCGCAGCAACCGCTCCTGCTGCTGCTCGACGAGCCGACGCTGCACCTCGATATCGGCGCGCAGGTGGACCTCCTCGAATCGCTGCGCCGCCTGGCCGCGCAGAATCGCTACACCGTGGTCGTCGTTACCCACGAGCTCAATCTTGCCGGCGAATACGCCGATCAGGTAGTTCTGATGCACCGCGGTAAATGTCTTCGCGTTGGACCACCGGCGACGGTGCTGCAGCGGGAAATTCTCGAACAGGTTTTTCAAGCGCCGCTTTCCGTGGAGATGACCGCTTCCGGCCGGCCGCGTGTAACGCTTTTTTCAAATAAGTAGAAGTTTTCTCGTCCACCTCAACCCGGAAGCCTTGCGCCTCCGACATCTGCAACTCGCAGCGGGCTCTGCCCCTCCCCATCAACCGCGGACTTCGTGCTCGGGAAGACGGTGCAACACCGTCGCCGCCGCGCGACTGTAAGGCGAATGTAGTGCTCGCCAGCCACTGTAGCCGCTCTTCGCTACGGGAAGGCAGCGAGTGAACTCTTCGGGCGTTGTAGTGGCCGGGCTTTAGCCTGGGCCACACTAACGGCAAGCTTCTGCTTGCCAAGTCCGTTCAGAGTTCCTTTTCGCCAAGCCAGGAGACCGGCGAAGTCTGCAGCCCGTGCAAGCCTCTTTGCACCGGCCAACCTTCAAGCTCCCGCGCGTGAGGGAGCGGAGGAACCATGAAAAACATACTCGCTATTCTCTCTTTGTTCGCCGCACTTTTTGTTCCCGTTGTCCCCTCCACAGGCGCACCGCAATCAGAAACTAACAACTCCCGCGTCACCGGCACGCTCACCGATCCATCGGGCGCGCCCGTCGGCGAAGTTCAAATCACCGCACAACGCGAAGCCTCTTCCGCAGGCCAACTCGTTTCCGTCACTTCTGATAGCGACGGCGCGTACTCCCTGTCTGTGCCCGCGGGCCGCTATCGCCTGCGCTTCTCCCGCGCGTCGTTCACCGCCCGCGAAATTGTTCTTACGCTCGGACCTGGTGAATCGCGCAATCTGAATCTTCATCTCGACCTCGAGCCGCTTTCCTCGAGCGTAGTCGTCACCGCGCAATCCGTACCAACGCCCGCGCAGCAAACCACCGCGCCCACCGACGTCATCTCCCGTGAAACCATCGAAAGTCGCCAGGCCGCCTCGCTGCCGGAGTTGTTGCAATTCTCTCCCGGCATAGCCACGGACCGCACTGGCCCGTTCGGCGGCAGCACCAGCATTTTCCTGAACGGCGGCAATTCCAACTTCACCAAGGTGCTGGTGGACGGAACGCCAATCAATCCGCCCGGCAGTGGCGTGGATTTCTCCAGCCTCACCACCGAAAACATCGAAAAGGTGGAAATCGTTCGCGGCGCGGAAAGCGCTCTCTACGGTAGCGATGCTGTCTCTGGCGTGATACAACTCTTCACCCGCCGCGGCGAAACCCGCATCCCCGCGTTCACCGTTTTCTCCGAAGGCGGCAACTTTTCCTCGGCACGCGGCGGCGGCGATCTCAGTGGCATCCTTGGCAAATTCGACTATTCCGGCGCAGCCGCCTACTTCCAGACCGACGGCCAGGGCCCCAACGATGCTTTCATCAATCGCACCCTCTCCGGAAATTTCGGCTACTCCTTTTCTGACACCAACCGGTTGCACCTTTCGCTGCGCAACAACACCAGCGACGCCGGCATTCCCGGGCAAACCCTCTTCGTGCCGCCCAGCCTGTACCAGCGATACGGCCAACATATTTTCAGTGCCAACGCCCGCTGGAATTTCGTGTCCGGATCGCACTGGAAGCACCAGATCAGTGGAAGCGAGGCCTATACCCGCCAGCACAACTTTAATCCGAGGCAGAGCTACTACGCCACCGACCCCCACGCTTTCTGTCCGCAAACAAATCCTACTGCTGTCGCCACGGCCGAGTTCTGCGACTTTACCTACGATTCATTGCTTAGGTTTAATCGCACGAACGTCAACGCGCAATCGAGTTATGTGCTGCGCAACTTTCTCGCCACCGCCGGCTACCAATACGAAGTCGAAAATGGCGGTATCAAGTTTATTTCGCCGGGCCATTTGCGCCGCAACAACCAGGCCGGCTACCTCGACTTTCGCTACACACCCATTTCCCGGCTTACCCTGGACTTTGGGGGACGCGTGGAAGCGAACGCCAGCTTTGGCACCCGCGTCGTTCCACGCATCGGCGGTTCCTACGCGCTGCACTATGGAAAAGGTTTCTTCGGGGATACACGTTACCGCGCGTTCTACGGCCAGGGCGTCAAGGAGCCGCGCTTCGATCAGACCTTTGGCACCGATGCCTGCGTTCCAGGAAATCCCAACCTGAAGCCTGAAGCCAGCAAGAGCTGGACCACTGGTTTCGATCAGAAACTCGCCGCCGATCGCTGGAAGCTTTCCGCCGATTATTTCTACTCCCGCTTTTACGACATCGTAAGTTTTGCGCCGACCTCTGGTTTTTGCGGCACCTATTTCAATACCGACTTGGCCATCGCGCGAGGAGCGAACCTCGCTTCCGAATTCCGTGTGCGTAAATGGTTTTTTGTCAACGGCAACTACACCTACGACAATACGCGTGTCCTCAAATCCGAAAATCCATTTTTCGATCCGTCGCTCAACCCGGGCAATCGCCTAATCCGCCGCCCGGTCAATTCCGGGTCGTTCGGCGTCAACTTGAATGTCGCACACGTGAATTGGAATTTCATCGGCTACTTCACCGGCGTGCGCACGGATACCAATTTCATCAATCCCGCGCAGACCAACAATCCCGGTTACGCTCGATTCGATATGGCCGCAAATTACAATGTGACCCGTGGGCTCTTCGTCACCGCCCGAGCCATTAATCTATTCGACAAGCAATACCAGGACGCCCTCGGCTACCCTGCGCTGGGCCGCTACTACATGCTCGGCCTGCGCTACGCCTTCACCGGACGAAACTGATGCGCCAAGCAAGCGCCTTTGTAGGGGCCGGGCTCGCCCGGCCCGCCGTCAGCATAGGAGCACAAATTGACGTCCTCTGAATCAATCCTCTTCTGCTGGAGCGGCGGCAAAGACAGCGCCCTCGCGCTGCACAGATTGAGGCAACAAAACGAAGTGCGCATCGCCGCCCTGCTCACCACTGTGACCGAAGGCTACGACCGCATCAGCATGCACGGGGTTCGCCGCGAACTTCTGCAGAGGCAAGCGGAGTCTCTCCGCCTGCCTCTGCACGAAGTCTTCATCCCGCCACAATGCGGCAATCCAATCTATGAAGCCCGCATGGAAGAGGCTCTGCTTTTTTTCTTCGAACAGGGAATCCGCCACGTCGCGTTCGGCGACATCTTCCTCGAAGACCTCCGCCTCTACCGCGAAAAGAATCTCGCCCGCGTCGCGATGCGGGCACTTTTCCCCATATGGAAGCGCGACACCCGCGAACTCATCCGCGAATTCCACGCCGCGCACTTCCGCTCCGTCGCCGTCTGCATCGACTCAAAAGTACTTGACCCCAGCTTTGCTGGCCGTGAACTCGATGAATCTTTCTTTGTCGATCTTCCACCCGGTGTCGATCCCTGCGGTGAAAACGGCGAATTCCACACTTTCGTCTACGACGGCCCCATCTTCTCGCGCCCTGTCGGCTTCACTCTCGGCGAATCCGTCCAGCGCGATTCCTTCATCTTCCGCGATCTTTTGCCGGGAAATATTCAACAGGAGGTTTGATTCGAACCATGTTCCAGGAAAAGTCGTCTACTCAGGCTTTTGTGCTTCGCGCCATTCTCTCCGCGGTCATGATTATCCTGGCCGCGGTGGTACGCATCCTTCCGCATCCATGGAATTTCACGCCCATCGGCGCCATGGCAATTTTCTCCGGCGCGATGTTCCGCGATCGGCGTGTCGCTTTTCTTTTCCCGCTAGTCGCTCTCTTCGTCGGCGACCTATTCGTCGGCCTCCATCGCCTAATCCCCGTCGTCTACGCCAGTTTCCTTCTCAGCGTGTTCATCGGGACCTGGCTGGCCAATCGCCGCGGCGTACTCCGCATCGGCGGGGCCACCTTTCTCGGCGCGCTCCAATTCTTCCTGGTCACCAACTTCGCGGTTTGGCAGCTCTTAGGCACGTACCCCCATACGCCTGCCGGCCTTGCCGCCTGCTACCTCGCGGGGCTGCCGCTGTTCGGCAACACGCTCGCCGGTGACGCCCTGTACGCCGCGCTTTTCTTCGGTACCTTCGCGCTCGCGGAAAAGCTCTTCCCTGAATTGAGCCAACCCGCGGAACAAGCTGCACATTGAGGAAACACCATGCGCGAATCGTGCATTCCTCGCGTCGGTGTCGGCGTCCTGCTTATTGATGAGCTGGACCGCGTGCTTCTCACTTTGCGCAATCGCCCGCCCGAGGCCGGCTGTTGGAGCATCGTCGGTGGCAAACTGGATTTTCTGGAGACGCTTGAAGAATGCGCCGCCCGCGAAGCGCGCGAAGAAGTCGGCGTCGAAATCTTTATCCAGTCGTTGCTCTGCGTAACCGACCACTGCTTGCCCCAGGAAAACGAGCACTGGGTTTCCCCGGCCTATCTCGCAAGAGTTCGAGCAGGCAATGCGATGAATTGCGAGCCGGAAAAGACCGCCGATGTCCGGTGGTTCGCGCTCGATCGCCTTCCGCCGAATTTGACCATGACCGCGCACAACGCCATTCGCGCCTACACCCGGCAACGCCTTCCCGCGGGCTGAGACTCGCCGCGGGGATGCTATAATTCTCGTTTCGCCATGACGAAATTCGCCACCGAATCAACCATGTCTCCCGAACTCCTCGCCAAATACGAGCCGGTCATCGGCCTGGAAGTTCACGTCCAGCTGGGGACAAAAACGAAAATATTCTGCGGCTGCTCTACGCGGTTCGGCGATTCGCCTAATTCCAACGTCTGCCCGGTGTGCCTCGGCCTGCCAGGCACATTGCCAGTTCTCAACAAACGCGCCGTCGAAATGGCCATGCGCGCCGCGCTGGCCATCAACTGCACGGTTCACGAGCACTCCCGCTTCGCCCGCAAGAACTATTTTTATCCGGACCTGCCGAAAGGCTACCAGATTTCGCAATACGAGCTCCCACTCGCCACCGGTGGCTGGCTCGAAATCGAAGTCCACGGCGAAGAAAAGCGCATCGGCATCACCCGCCTGCACCTCGAAGAGGACGCCGGAAAATCGCTCCACGACGGCTTCCCACATTCCGCCGAAAAAACTTACGTCGATTTCAACCGTTGCGGCACTCCGCTCAGCGAAATCGTTTCCGAACCAGACATGCGCACGCCCGATGAGGCCTACGCGTATCTCACAACCCTTCGCCAAATCTTGCTCTACACCGGTGTCAGCGACGTGAATATGGAAGAAGGCTCGCTTCGCTGTGACGCCAACGTAAGCGTTCGCCGCCGCGGTGTTACCGAATTCGGAACCAAGGTCGAAGTGAAAAATCTCAACTCGTTCCGCTATCTCGCCAAGGCCCTCGAATACGAAATCGAGCGCCACATCGTTATCCTCGAATCCGGCGGCCGCATCTCGCAGGAAACGCGCCTTTGGAATCAAGCCGCGAACCGCACTGATCCCATGCGCTCGAAGGAAAAGGCCCACGACTACCGCTATTTCCCGGAGCCCGATCTTCTGCCCGTCCACGTCAGCCCCGCCTGGCACGACGAAATTCTCCGCTCGTTGCCCGAACTACCCGCCGCCAAGCGCGCGCGGTTTGTTTCGTCGTGTGGAATTACTCCATATGACGCCGAGGTTCTGACCGCCTCGCAGGAACTCGCCGATTATTTCGAATCCGTCGTGAAAACCGGCGCCCCCAGCAAAACCGCCGCCAACTGGATGCAGACTGAACTCCTCCGCCGCCTCAACGACTCCGGTAGGGAAATCACCGCAAGTCCCGTGAAGCCAGCCGCACTCGGGGAACTTGTCGTGCTGGTGGACTCCGGCAAGATCACCGGCGCTGTAGGAAAGAAAGTGTTTGCGACTATGTTTGAAACTGGCCGCTCCGCCGCCGAGATTGTCGCCGCCGAAGGCCTCGGCGCGCAGGTCGCGGATGACGCCATCGAGAAAGCCGCGCGCGAAGTCATCGAAAAAAATCCGGACAACGTCGCCAAATTCAAATCCGGCAACGAAGGGGTGTTCAAGTTTTTTGTCGGCCAGGTAATGAAAGCCACGAAAGGCCAGGCCAATCCGCAAGCGGTAAACGACATCATCCGCCGCCTGCTCTCATAGCTTTTCTAGCAGCTGCTTCTTGCCCTGAGGGTAGCCCAAGGGTCTGAAGTAGTCGCAGTTTCGGCCGAATTTAACTAGTTCCCAGGTTCAGGAGACCAAGTTCATGCTCAAGCTCGGCGACAATGCCCCCGAATTCACCCTTGCTTCCGACGGCGGCAAACAGCTTTCCCTGAAAGATTTCAAGGGCCGCCGCGTCCTGCTCTTCTTTTTTCCGAAAGCGAACACTCCCGGTTGAACGGTCGAAGCGTCCGAGTTTCGTGACGCAAAAAAGAAGTTTGACGAGCTGAGTGTATCCATCCTGGGGGCGAGCGCCGACCCCGTGAAGGCGCTGCAAAATTTCAGCGACAAGTACAAGCTCAATTTCCCGCTGCTTAGCGACCCCACGCACAAGATGATCGCAGCCTACGGCGCCTGGCGCGGCAAGAAATTCATGGGCCGCGTGTTCAAAGGAATCATCCGCAGCAGCTTTCTGATCAGTTCCGACGGCAAAATCGAGGAAATCTGGGATCCCGTCCGGGCCAAAGGCCACGCCGCCGAAGTCCTCGCCCGCCTGGAGGAACTGTCCTAAATCTTTTCATCCTGAGCGTCCCGGTTCCAACCGGGACGCTCAGGACCTCAACGTAAACACAAAGATAGATTTCCCTAGGATTTGCAGCTTAAACCTCAACCCGCACCTCATCTCCCACCGGCTCGATAAGCATATTGTCGATCAACCGCGTCTTCCCCAAATAGACCGCCAGCAACGCATAGCACCGCCTCGCTACCCGCCCCACCGGCTCAAACGTTTCCGCATCCACAATTTCCGCATAATCCACGCGCGCCCGCGGCTCGCCCGCCAGCACCTTTTGCATTGCCCGATGCAGCTCTAACGAATCCCGCACGCCTGCGGCAATCTCGCTCTCCGCCGACCGCAATGCCCGATACAATACTGTCGCCGCTCTCCGCTCTTCGCCCTGCAAATACGCGTTCCGCGAACTCATCGCTAGCCCATCCGCCTCGCGCACGATCGAGCACACCAGAATCTCCGTATCCAAATTCAGGTCGCGCACCATCTGCTGCACAATCTTCACCTGCTGCGCATCCTTCCGTCCGAAATATGCATAATGCGGCTGCACAATCTCCAGTAACTTCAGCACCACTGTGGACACGCCGCGAAAATGCCCCGCGCGCGACTTACCTTCCAGCCGCTCGCTCAATCCCTCCACATTTACGTACGTGGAAAATCCCGCCGGATAAATTTCCACCGCCTCCGGCAAAAACAGTCCATCCACTTTCGCCGCGGTCAGCTTCTCCACGTCCGCTTCACGCGGCCGCGGATACCGCGACAAATCCTCATTCGCCGCAAATTGTTTGGGATTCAAGAAAATTGACGCGTACACAGGCGAGCATTCTCGCCTCGCCCTCTCCACCAGCGCCAGGTGCCCCGCGTGCAGCGCCCCCATCGTCGGCACCAGCCCGATGAGCCGCTGCTCTTGCCGTGCCGCCCGCGCCCGCTCTTTCATCCAGGCAACTGTCCGGATCGTCTCCATCCGCGCTAAGCGCTCGCCGCAGTCGCGCGTTCGCGGTAGTAGTGCATTAGATCCGTCAGCACGGGTTGCGCGCCCAATTGCCGCAACAATGTCGTCACTTGGCCGCGGTGGTAGGTTCCGTGGTTCACGACATGCTGCATCGACTGCCAAAGCGGGTTGCGGTAATCTCCGAATTTCAAAGTTTTGTATTCCAGCACCCGATTCAAATCATCGTTCGTCAAGGAGCCCACGAATCCAAGCAGCCGCGCTTCGAGCGCTTCCCACTTCTCTCGCAGGCTCGCCACGTCCTGAAATTCCGTGGCGTCCGGCAGGGACCCCGGCGAACGCCCCTGAAATCGCTCCAGCCACACACACTCCGCGCCGTAGATGTGTGCCGCAGTATCGCGTAATGATCCAAAGCTCGACCCCATCGACCGCAGGAAATCGTCCTGTTTTACTGCCGCAACCGCTCCCAACATCCTTCGGTTCGCCCATGCGTTGAATTCGTAAAGCGCAAGCATTTCTTGTGAAGTCATTTCTCACCCCCATCTCAAATGATTTGATTCGATTGTTCGGGACGCAAACACGCTGCTTGGTGTTCTAGGAAAAAACTCGCCGCTCATCGCGCGATGCGAATTGGTTTTCCGCTCTTGATCGCGCTCGGAGCATGATAGGATTCGGCGTCCGACGGAAAGTTCGCGTTCTGCACGTCTGCGCAATATTCACGCACCGCCTGCGAAATCAGTTCGCCCACGTTCGCATACCGCCGCGCAAACTTCGGCGGCTCCTGGAACGTCAGCCCCAGCAGATCGTGTAGCACCAGAATTTGCCCATCGCAGTCCGGGCCGGCGCCGATGCCGATCGTCGGAATCCGCACGCTCTTTGTGATCTCCGCCGCCAGTTCGCGCGGAATCCCTTCCAGCACAATCGAAAATGCGCCAGCCGCTTCCACCGCCCGCGCGTCCCGCAGCAACTGCTCCGCGGCTCGCTCTGTTTTTCCCTGCACACGGTAGCCGCCCATGGCGTTCACCGATTGCGGCGTCAATCCCACGTGGCCCATCACCGGCACCTCGGCTTCCGTCAGCCGCGCAATCACTTCCAGTCGCCGCTCGCCCCCTTCCACCTTCACGGCTTCTGCGCCGGCCTCTTTCACGAAGCGTACCGCGTTCTTCAACGCCTCATTCACGTCGCCCTGGTAAGTGCCGAACGGCATATCCGCCACAACCAACGCCCTCTGCACGCCGCGCCGCACCGCCTTCGCATGATGCAGCGACTCCTCCATCGTCAGCGGCAGCGTGCTCTCGTACCCCAGCACCACCATCGCCACCGAATCGCCCACCAACACAACATCCACGCC
>Ga0247691_1000301_pt1 | contig 10781 bp, 11 predicted proteins | sample CNK32_metaG_FD_182721 | JGI IMG/M metagenome (GOLD analysis project Ga0247691, IMG submission 182721) | Soil microbial communities from Purdue University Martell Research Forest, Indiana, United States - CNK32 | ecosystem: Environmental > Terrestrial > Soil > Temperate forest > Bulk soil...
ATTTGCGAATAAGAAACAGATCCCACAAAAAGAGATCCAATTGCTATTAATAATTTACTTCTCATTTCTTAGCAGTTTTCATTTCGTTATCTAGTACCCAGGTCGATTTCACCACTAACAGATCAGTTGTTCCTGCAATAGAAAAATATTGAGTCTTATCGATGATTTTTATTCCCATTGCCGTAGGATCAACCAATTTTGCTTTTTCAAGAGAGATTTCACCATCCGGTGTCAGATCCTTTCCATTCGGACGAGCAATGATGTAGGTTCCTTTCTTAGTAGCATAAGCCTGCATTTCTTTGGAAACAACCGGTCCTTGCGCTGTGGCTGGTTTGTTTAGGTCTTTGCTCAAATTTTGCCCGTAGGATAAACTTGCTCCAAGAAAAACAAACAGGGAGAATATTGTTTTTTTCATGTTTATAGTTTGCGATTTGTAATTGTAGACTCATTTAATAAAAAAAGAGTTGCACGAACGTTTAAAAGTAGTTAAAAAAAAAAGAAGTGGAAGCAAATATAAACCTTAGATTTGCAATGCCAAATAGGAATAACAATGGAAATTCAACAATTACAAGCAATTGCAACACAGGTACGCAGAGACATCGTTCGTATGGTTTCAGGGGCAAATTCAGGTCATCCGGGAGGATCTTTAGGATGTTCGGATTTTTTGACAGTCCTTTATTTTGAAATGATGAAACACAATCCGGACCACTTTTCAATGGACGGAAAGGACGAAGATCTGTTCTTCCTTTCAAACGGTCATATTTCACCAGTTTGGTATTCTGTTTTGGCAAGATCCGGTTATTTTCCTATCGAAGAATTGGTAACTTTCCGAAAACTGAATGCACGGCTTCAAGGCCATCCAAGCACCGATAAAAAAATACCGGGTGTCCGTATGGCATCAGGCTCACTTGGCCAAGGATTGTCCAATGCAATTGGAGCAGCACTTACAAAGAAATTAAACCACGACGACCGATTGGTTTACTGCCTGCATGGTGACGGTGAATTACAGGAAGGTCAGATTTGGGAAGCAGCATTATATGCAGCAGCAAATAAAGTAGATAATTTAATTGCAACCATCGATTACAATGGCCGTCAGATTGATGGAGATGTCGAGGATGTGCTTTCGCTAGGTGACCTGAAAGGAAAATGGCAAGCTTTTGGATGGGAAGTTTTGGAAATGGATGGACACAACTATCCGGATCTGATCGCAACCTTGAATAAAGCCAAAAGCATGACAGGAAATAAAAAACCGATCATTATTATTATGAAAACTGAAATGGGTCAGGGTGTTGACTACATGGTTGGTTCTCATAAATGGCATGGTGTAGCTCCAAATGCAGAGCAATTACAACAGGCTTTAATCCAACTAGAAGAAACATTAGGAGATTATTGATGAGATTTATCGCTGTCATTTGTTGTTTTATCTTTTTGAGCTTCACAAGGGCCCATGGACAAGAACTGACGCGTATTTTGTTTATCCTGGATGCATCCAATTCCATGAACGCAAATTGGGGTGGACAAACCCGGATTGAAGCCGCCAAAGAATTATTGGTAAAAACAGTTGATAGTCTGAACGGATCTGCCAATCTCCAAATTGCCTTACGTGTTTATGGACACCAATCCCCTATTACGGCAACTTACCAGGATTGTAACGACACGAAATTGGAAGTTCCCTTTGGTCCGGATAATTTCATGAAAGTCCGCAATAAGATCCGAACAATCATAGCAAAGGGAACTACTCCCATTGCGCGGTCTTTGGAAGCGGCAGCAAGTGATTTCCCCGATACCAATGCCCGGAACATCATCATATTGATTACGGATGGATTGGAAGCCTGCGATAATGACCCTTGTGTGATTGCAAAAAAACTGCATGACAAAGGAGTGAAAGTGACCCCTTTCGTTATTGGTTTGGGATTGGATCTCTCTTATTTGGACCAATTCAAATGCATCGGTAGTTATTCGGAAGCTGAAACGAAAGAAGCTTTTAACAATGTATTGAAAACGGTGATCTCAAAAGCACTTATCAATACCACGGTTCAGATCAACCTGAACAACATCCATAAAGTTCCGAACGAAACCGATGTGACCATGCTTCTTTATAAGGCAGGAACAAAAGAACTGATGTACACCTTTGTTCATACACTCGACCGCCAGGGAAATCCGGATACCCTGACAATGGACCCGAGTATGAAGTACGATTTGGTTGTAAACACGATTCCGAAAGTATACAAGAACAACATTTCTATTATAAAGAACAAACACAATGTCATTCCGGTTGATTGCCCGCAAGGATTTATCAAACTGAGATTCACGAATGCTTCAAGCCCTTATCAGGTCCTTTCAAGAGTTTATCAGAAAACAGATCAAAAAACGATCAATACCCAATTGGTTGGGGCAACAGATAAATACATCGTTGGAAAATATGAAGTGGAGATTTTGAGTCTTCCACGTATTTACCACACCGTCGAAGTAACACAAAGCGCCACGGAAACAATTGATTTACCCGCTCCGGGACAATTCACTTATAGTGCTACAAAAATGGTGGCAGCTCAGATCTTTGTTATTCGGGAAGATAGAACAGTAGAATGGGTGTGCAATTTGGATCAAGTCAATTTGAAAGGCCTGATTTATCTGCAACCCGGAAATTATCGTGTGGTTTACAGACAAAAACAACTAAAATCTACCACCTACACTACAGAAAAGAATTTTAAAATACAATCCAATAAAACAACTTCAATTAATTTATAACAATGAAGCAATTTGAAATTTTAGGAAAAAAGGATACCCGATCTGGTTTTGGTGAAGGGTTATTGGAAATCGGTCGCAAAAATCCGGACGTGGTTGCACTATGTGCAGATTTAACCGGATCTCTTAAAATGGATGCATTCTTAAAAGAATTTCCTGATCGTTTTTTCCAGGCTGGAATTGCTGAAGCGAATATGATTGGAATGGCAGCAGGTATGACAATCGGAGGAAAAATCCCATATACCGGAACTTTCGCCAATTTCTCAACTGGTCGGGTATATGATCAGATTCGTCAATCAGTAGCCTATTCTCAAAAGAATGTGAAAATTTGTGCTTCTCACGCTGGTTTGACATTAGGAGAAGACGGTGCTACTCACCAAATATTGGAAGATATCGGAATGATGCGCATGTTACCTCATATGACGGTTATTGTTCCTGCCGACTTCAATCAGACTAAACAGGCTACTATGGCTATTGCAGATCATGTTGGCCCGGTTTACCTGCGTTTCGGGAGACCCGTTGTTCCAATCTTTGTTCAACCGGATGCAAAATTCACCATCGGTAAAGCAGATCTATTGATTGAAGGAACAGATGTTACGATTATCGCATGTGGCCATTTGGTATGGAAATCCATTGAAGCAGCACAGCAATTGGCTGAACAGGGAATCAGTGCAGAGGTAATTAATATGCACACCATTAAACCTTTGGACGAAAAGGCAATCTTAGACTCGATTAACAAAACAAAATGTGTCGTTACTGCAGAAGAACACATGTTGAATGGAGGTTTAGGTGATGCCGTTGCGCAAGTACTCGCGCGGCATTTACCGTCCCCGCAAGAATATGTTGGTGTGAATGATACATTTGGTGAATCGGGAACTCCTGATGAATTGATGGTTAAATATGGACTGGACACTCCAAACATTGTCGAGGCCGCAAAAAAAGTTTTAAAACGCAAATAAAAATATGAGTCAAATTCCCGATGAAAATACTATCATTTCTTATTTTCATCGGGATGATGAACTAGCCTACAAAGCTTTCACCTGGATCGTAGATATCCACAGTAAAAGGCTTTACACTACTATTCGTCGTTGGATCAACAACCATGAAATCACCAACGACATCATCCAGGAAGTTTTTATCAAGGTTTGGAATAACCGAAAGCAATTTCAGGGGAACAGTGCCCTGTTCTCCTGGATCTATCGCATTGCATACAATGAAACGGTCCATTTCCTCAAAAAAGAGAACAAGCATCGAAGTATTGCTATTGATGAACCGATTGTTTCATTTTCGCACCATTCGGAACATTACGGTAAATTGAGTTCCGAGGAAATTTCAAAACTGCTTTTTGAAGCCGTTGAAACATTGCCTGAGAAGCAGCGCATGGTCTTTGAATACAAGTATTTTGAAGATTTGAAGTATGAAGAAATCTCTAAGTTGACCGGTGGTTCTGTTGGCGGGTTAAAAGCCAATTATTTCCATGCTGTCGGGAAAATTGAAGAATTTTTAAAAGGAAAATTAAACCATTGAAGGAATTAATACTCTTAGAGTTGTGAATCAGGAAAACAAACATATTATTGATGATTTAAAGGTTACTCCCATTCAAATGCCTTCGGATTCCTATTTCGAAGAATTGAAGAAAAGCATCCTGAATGAAATCGGAAATGATGTCCCGTCAGCTACCGGGATGAAAAAGGACACTCCGAGAATTATTCCCATGTATCGCCGCTGGTACGTTTGGGGATCTGCTGCAGCAATTCTTGCGTTTGCTATTCTTTTACCCTGGAGCACTACTAATTCTCCGAAGGAATCCGAAGGGATCAATTTGTCTTCGGTAAGTAATGAGGAGATTTATGATTATCTCAACGAGAACATCGAAGACCTGGATACGGAAACCATTGCGGTCCATTTAAGCAGCGATGCGATTACACAAAAAGGAAATCAGGAAGCTGAAAATGATGTCGCAGGAACAAGGGGAAATTTCTCTTCGAAATCCACCTTATTGGATCATGTGGAAGACCAGGAAATCCTGGATTACCTGAAAGATGAATCAGGAGAATTAGACGAATATTTACTCATCGAAAGTTAAATTGAAAAACATGAAAATAATACAGAAACTGGCATGGATCTTCATTCCAATCCTACTTGCATCCAACGCATTTGGTCAGGAAGAGATGAACAAGGAAAAGGAAGACAAAATTGAAGCCTTAAAGGTTGGTTTCATCACCCAAGAATTGAATCTGACCACTACGGAAGCAGAAAAGTTTTGGCCTGTTTACAATGAAATGGATGCGAAAATGAAGGAAATTCGTCAAAGCTGCCGCAAGATCAACCAGGAGTTGAGAGAATCGGAAGAGAAAATTTCCAATGACGACGCAAAGAAAAAATTGGCAACACTTTTCGAGAATGATCAGAAAGAACTGGACCTGAAAAAAGAGTACAGTGAGAAATTTATTAAGATCATTGGTGAAAAAAGAACCTTAAAACTCTTAAGTTTGGAACATGAATTCAGACGTGTTCTTCTCGAAAGATTGAAAGATCGGAAAGACGGACCGCCGATGGACAGAAAACCGCATGGAAAACCGTAAAGAAGACTTCTTAAAACATTTAGGACAAACAAATCCCTTCCCCTATTTAATTGACGTTGAATCGGCGGAAGGGATTTTCATTTATGACAAATCGGGCAAGCGATACACCGATATGATTTCGGGTGTTTCGGTAACCAATATCGGAAATCGCCACCCGCAAGTAATCAAACGCATCCGGGAACAACTGGACAAGTATTTGCATGTCATGGTTTACGGCGAATTCATCCAGGATGCGTCACTGGAAATGGTCCGTTTACTTCGCAAATTCCTTCCAAAGGAGTTGGATTGTGTTTATCCGGTAAATTCAGGAACAGAAGCCAATGAGGCAGCATTGAAATTAGTGAAACGCGTCACCGGTCGAACGCAATTGGTTGCATTCAAGGGTTCTTACCATGGAAATACCCATGGTTCGTTAAGTGTTTCTGCAAATGAGATCAAGAAAAACCCTTTCCGGCCACTTTTACCAGATGTCGATTTCATCCGACTGAATGAATTGGAAGATCTGCAGCGAATTACAACCCGAACTGCTGGTGTGATCCTTGAAACAATCCAGGGAGATGCCGGAGTTCGCAAGGCTTCCGATGCCTATTTGAAAGCATTGCGCAAACGCTGTGACGAAGTTGGGGCTTTGTTGATCTTTGATGAGATCCAATGTGGAATGGGACGAACAGGAAAAATGTTCGCATTCGAGCACAGCGGGGTAATCCCGGATGTTCTGACCCTGGGAAAAGCACTTGGTGGCGGATTACCGATCGGAGCATTTATCTCCAGATATGAATACATGAATCAGCTGAGTCATTCTCCGATGCTAGGCCACATCACCACTTTCGGAGGAAATCCGGTTATCAATGCGGCAGCTTGGGGAACACTCGAAGTTTTCGAATCGGAAATTGATTTCAGAGAAGTGGAGCGATTAGGTGCTTTGCTTGAAGAGTACTTGGGCGTCATCGATGAGATCCATGAGATCAGAAGGGAAGGAATGATGTTTGCGTGCGATATGGAAAGCGATGAACGCGTGGCAAAAGTGGTTGAACGGCTGCTTGAATACGGCGTGATCAGCTTTTGGTTCCTCTCCCACCCTTACAGTTTCAGGCTTTCTCCACCATTGAATATTACCGAAGAACAAATTCATGAAGTTGGAAAGTTAATCCAGCAAGCTGTTCTTGAAACAGCTTGAGATCAAAAGTTGAAACGTTCAAAGAGTTTAAAGTATTTTTGAACTTTTGATCTCCATTCGCCATAGCGAATGGGATTTGAACCTTTGAACTTTTTAACTATGGCAAACCGCAGCTACATCTACGCATTAAAAGGAGACAAACACATCAGTCTCGGAGAATTCAATTACTTCATTCCTTATGCCTACCGCATTTTGGCGGCTTATGATAGCAAGGTGATCGAATCCCACCTTTTTGATAAGATCGTTGGGATCGAAGCCAATTTCAAAAAAGGAAAAGAAGCCCTTTATCTTCTGTTGGACGTCCTGGTTGCAACCAATGAAATGAAAGATCACGAGGAATTTGTAGCTGCTGTCCAAAAAACAAAGGAATTCCTGGACCCGATCGATGCAGACAAAATCTTACTGGAAAACGGAGAAATTTACGCCTTGTACACCAAAGACGGTGTTTATCTGGACGGGCCCGGAATGGAACGCGCAAACGAACATGCACGTGAAGATTACGAGTGGATTGGAGAAGACATCACCAATTTGGCAGAATTAGTCTCTTCACATTTCAAGCATCCATCACACATTTTTAAGGTTACTGATGAATCTTTCCTGAAATTATACCAATGGATCCTTGATCTGAAAGATAACTGGAAAGAAGAATCCGGTATTGATTCATGGAGATCCATCCTGTACTTCCAGTTCCAATCGGAGGAATGAGTAGTAAGGGTGAAAAATTTTTCACCCTTACTACAAACGATTTCCCCATATTCTGCGTTAGACAAACAAACGCTTTACCATGAAAGGGATCTTCGTCCTGTTTTTATTACTCAGTCTCAGTCTGAATGCCCAAACCTGGACATCCGTTAGTTCCGTTCCAACCGCTGGCAGAGACGACGGGATTTGTTTTTCACTGAATGGTTACGGATACATCGTTACCGGGTATCTCGGCAGTTTTAATGAAAGCAATAAATTGTTCCAATATGATCCAACCACGAATTCCTGGAACGAAAAAGCGACTTTTCCCGGAATTGCCCGACAATATTCCAGCGTTTTCACATTAAACAACAAAGCATATCTCATTGGTGGCTATTCGGAAGCCGGTCAGGCACTGAAAGATGTGTGGGAATACGACGGATTCACCAATTCATGGACACAACGTAACGATTTCCCAGGTTTGGCTCGCTGGCATGCAACTGCACTTCACATTCAGGATAATGGATATATTGGACTGGGAACAACTGCAGATTCCACTCTGGCTGATTTCTGGAAATACAATACCGACCTGGATTCCTGGACGCAACTTTCGGATTATCCAGGTGGTCCGAATCGCAGTGTATTGGGCTTTCCGTTGTTGAATGAAGGAATTTTCGGAGAAGGATTCGATACCAATCCCATTTCATATTCCCCATCCTGGTTTTCTTTTAATCCGACTACCGAAACGTGGAGTGCAGTTCCTCCTATTCCTGCGGGCCTACGTTCGTATGGAACAGCGATCAGTACAGATTTCAATGCGGTAGTTTGTGGTGGAATGGATGAGAACAATGTGTTCCATAACGATTGTTACCTACTCGATTACATGAAAACATGGAAAGCAGCGAATCCACTTCCGATAAGCGGTTTGAAAGGTTCCAAAGGATTTGCATTGCAGGGCCAGTTCTATTTGGGCACCGGTTTAAATGACAATTTAGTTCGTATTCCGGATTTCTATAAAATGGAATTGCCAACTGCAACCCTTCAGGAGACACTCTTGTTTCCCAATCCAAGCAAAGATTATTTCAACCTGATCTCAGAACCGAATGCCAAAGTTTCTGTGTTTACTGTTGGCGGTCAACTTCTTCAAACCCTAAAAACAAACGATGCGGGTTTCCTGGAAATCAAACAGCTTCCGATCGGTTTATTCGTTTGCCTCATTGAAGGAAAAAACACTTCCGAAATAAAGAAAATCGCCAAACTGTAAATTGAAATGGCATTTCGACTTCGCTCAATGACCTTTCAATTTCGGTTTTCAGAAGGTTCAAAGGTGGCTGAGCGGAGTCGAAGACAACTTTTTGAACTCTTTAACCTTTAAACTCCTCTAAGATTAGCTATCTTTGTTAGGAAATTCACTTTCTATGCGGTTTCAGCCGATCAAGCAGTTTAACACCATTCTTCAACAGGAATATTTGGAACCGACAATCAGTTGGTCTATTCGAGTGGTCCTTGCGTTAAATGTTCCCTTGATTGTTTTTCCGCTTTTCTTTGGTTTTTCCTATCACATTATTTGGGCAGCTTTCGGAGCTTATATGCTCACATTGATCGATTACCGTGGTTCTCACTACAAGAAAATGCTCATCCAATTCGTTGAGGCGATCCTTATTTTGATTGCAGCGATCATTGGGATGAATATTGGAAATTCGGTGGTGCTTTCTGTCATAGGAATGCTGGTCATAGGCGTCTTTGCAGCATTGATCCGGAATTGGAGTGATTACGGTTCGACCATCGGCGTTGGGGTCGGATTTTTCTACCTGTTCGGCATTTCCAATCCTACTGATTTTAGTGAATCCCTGGTTTATGGATGGTATGTCCTCTTAGGGTCCATTTGGGCAATCGCCATTATTTTCATCTCATTTCCATTTTCAGCTTCCAATCCTTTGAGACGTTCATTGGCAACGATCTGGAAAAAGAACACGGAATACCTGGATGCTTTGCTTGTAAGCTTTTTAGATCCCGAAATTGACAACGAAGACATCCGGAACATCACTGCCAAGGAAATCGAGATCCGGGCAGCTATTGACAAATCCATCGAATTGTTCAATCGAAGAAAGGAGAACTCCCGGTTGAAAGCAGACCATTACGACCAAATGATGGAAATTCGGAAATCTGCATCTTTTTTCGGGGCAACTTCCCGTGTTATCCATGAAGAATTGGAATCCTTGAGGGGAAATGCCTTCCTGCAGACGAATCAATCCCTTTTATACAAAACCATTTCTGCTCTTTCGCAAGCTTCCGCCCGACTTTCCATCGTCATTTTTACCTTTCGTGGAGAAGATCTGACCATGGCTAAAATCCGTATCAAACGCTTTGAAATTGCAGTCGGGATTCTTAAAAAGACCTTGAAAAGCCAGGAATTCGAAGAAGACCAGCGGATCATTCTGAAACAATTGGTTGTAAACCTCGAACAATGTCATAAATTGATGAAAGGAACGATCGACCTGGTGAACCAGAAATTGGATTTCAAGCGCAGCAACTACTTTGAGAACTACAAGCTTTCATTCAATCATTTCATAGCAGGTTTACAACCGCGTGTCATGGTCCAGATCGTTCGTGAAGTTTTCAATATTGATTCTCAGCAATTCCGATATTCCCTGCGTGTTGGTTTTGGGCTTGCACTCTCCGTTTTCATTTTCAAATTCTTCCAAATCGATCACGGACATTGGATTGCGCTGACATTGCTTATTGTCATTCAACCTTATTACGGAGCTACTCGTAAAAAAGGAATTGAACGAATTATTGGAACGGTTGCCGGGATCCTGATCGGTGGAGCGATCATGCTGCTCCCAATCAAACATGAAGCATTTGTTATCATCCTGATTTTCATCTCGTTCTTTGTAGCTTATTATCTTCGGAACAACTACAAAGTGGGAGTTTTCTTTGTAACCATCATGATGGTGGTGATGATGCAACTTTCCAAACAAGGTTCCTGGGATTTAATCTGGTGGCGCGTTTTGTCGACCCTGATCGGATCCGTTCTCGCGATCGCTATCAGTTTTGCCTTTTGGCCAATCTGGGAAAAACAACGTTTCCCTGCTTTACTCAATAAATCACTAAATATGAACCTGTTTTATATGAACCAGGTCGTATTAAGTTATCAAAACAAGCTCCCAGCCGGGGTAACATGGCACAGAAGCAGGCGTTTATCCGAAGCAGCGAACAACAACCTCTTTGCCTGTGTACAACGCATGTATGAAGAACCGCAATCCCATCAACGGGAAATTGATGTGCATTTTGCAAAAGTGGGTTCGAATATTCGCATTTCACGAGAGATTACAAGTCTTGCCTTCAGCTTGGAAAACATTCCCTATTCGGAAGAACTGGCCGATTTGCTCAATAAATATATGGCTGAAGCAGAGACCATTTTCTACAAGAACATTCATCGCGAGAAGGATATTCACCTGGAACCGATCAAAAAAATCATTCAGGCCCCGGTATTCTCATCTTCCCAGCAAATCCAGTTCATTCAGGTTGATCTGGAGAAGATTGTCTTTGAGCTGGAGGCTCTGAAAGCATTCAGGGGGTAACTGAATGGA
>Ga0247691_1000302_pt1 | contig 10747 bp, 10 predicted proteins | sample CNK32_metaG_FD_182721 | JGI IMG/M metagenome (GOLD analysis project Ga0247691, IMG submission 182721) | Soil microbial communities from Purdue University Martell Research Forest, Indiana, United States - CNK32 | ecosystem: Environmental > Terrestrial > Soil > Temperate forest > Bulk soil...
TCAATATAACCCAAAGCGATGAGTTGTTGGAGTGCTTCCTGGGCAGACCATACATCGATCTTGATGGATTCGTCCAGTTCCCCCCAGTTTTTACCATCCTGAATTTCCCAGGTATCAATGTATTTGGGTTCCTTCGGGTTGATAAATGATTGATCCAGGACTTTTCCGGGCATGTCCTTTCCAATCGGCAAATCGAACAGATGCAATAAGGTTGGAGTAATATCGATCAATGAAGATCCATAAACACGTTCATCCGATTTAATTCCGGGTCCTTTTAAACAGAAGATACCATATTTTGAATGCTCAAATGCCGGAGCCATAGAATCTTTCGGTAAGGTTTCCAATCTTCGGTGATCAGAGTAAAAGCCATGGTCACTTAAAATCATTAAATGGGCTTGGTCTCCCATTAATTCTAACAATCGATCCAGCATCATGTCATGATAAACATAAAATCCTGTCATTACATCCTTAAACAGGTTGTAATCTTCATCCGAAATATGTTTTTGTTGCGGGGGATGATATTTCATGAAATAATGAGAGGCTTTATCAATGGTGTCCAGGTAAAGTCCGACAAAATTCCATTCCTGGGTTGCAAGGATGTGTGTTGCAACATTGTGGAAACTGGAACATCGTGCCAGCATCATGATAATCGCGTTGAGGAGTTCATGATTTTTAGGGTCCTCAATGTGTTCTTTGGTTGCAGCCGGTACAAAAGGCGCAATGTGGTTCCAGGTAAGCTCCATTGGATGAATCCTTAATTCCTTAAGTTCATCAAATTGGTCTTTTGGATGAATATGACTTTCTGACAGTTCCCAATCCGGGAAGCTGTTTTGAGAATTGACGTCTGGAAAATGATTGGATACATTGACACCATTGATGGGTTCAGCAGGATAGCTTGGCCACCAACCAATTAGATGGGTTTTATAACCTTCATGAGTCAAGATATTCCAAATTGCTCTAACTTTTCTTGATAGAACAGAAATAGGGATGCGTTTGCCGGTTTCAGTTGAGGGTTCAACAAAGTTTAACACTCCATGTTCATCACCATATTTCCCCGTTGCGATCGAAGTCCAAAGTATAGGAGAAAGTGGCGGGTCAATAGTTGCAATATTTCCCATTACACCAGCTTCGATCACTCGTTGAAGTGCAGGCATTCTGCCGGTATCCATTAATGGGGTAATAAATTTCCAATCTGCGGCATCCCAGCCCAAAACAAAAACTTGAGTGTTATTTTTTTTTGACATTCTTGTTTGCTCTTTTGTTTAGTGTTTCTGATGATTGAATTGGGTCGCGATTCTCTCGCCAAGGTTTTAATGCAATTGCACCTAATGCCAATTGGCCTAATGAACCATTCTTGGAAAGTGCGATTTCCATGATTTTTTTTTCTTCTTCGGAATTCATTTGCGAAAACGTTAAAAAAAAACCTCCAGATGCTTAAACAAATGGAGGTTTTAAAGAGTTAAAATTATTCTTAGTTCAGAACAATTTTCTTAGTGTCAGTTAATGAACCGTTTGTAATTCTAACGATATACATTCCTGTATTAGCGTTAGCAACATTCATTGTCAACTCACCACTAGTGATTGTCCCTGTAGAGATTACTTTTCCAGCCAAGTCAATTACCTCAATGTTCCCTTCGATAGAAGATTTGATTTTGATAGAAGACCCGCTTCCGTAAGCAGTCCAAGAAGCTGCATCGATTTCAGAAATACCTGCAGTTTGTCCCGCGTTGATCGGTCCGTTTGCTGTAGCATTGTAAGCGAAATCTTTCACTGTAGCTTGGCTAGCGTCAGCCGGTACATTAATACGAACCCATCCGTAATGTGTGTTAGCTCCGATTAGGAAACGCGCACCCAAATAAACATCTGAACCTGTATTAGCTGTTCCAACCAATGTTTGTCCGAAACCAACTGCTGCTGTGAAATATGTTGGTCCTCCTGCCGCTGTAGTATCTAACCATGTAGAAGCTCCTCCGATAGCAGTTCCAGCTGCAAGGCTAGTTGTTGCAGGGAATTGATTTGAACCAACTGTTTGCATAGCTCCAACAAGAGCTGCAGTAGCGTTATTTGCTACGAAAGAGAAAACATAGTTCAATTGGTAGTCAGTACCCATATAGCTATACAAGTAACCATAAGTACCAACAGCCATGTCTTCATTTCCGTCGTTATTGAAGTCAACTCCAAAATCAGTAACTGATCCGTTTGTAACTGTCAATACTTGATCAGGGTTAACATCTGTATAAACGATCTGAGCGTCAGCCGCTGCAGCTGTTCCAAATACCGCTGTAGCTAAAGCTGAATATGATTTCAACTTTTCTTTAAGTAATGATTTAGTCATACTGTAATAGTTTTAATAAAAATATTTTGGAAACGAATATACTCGTTTTTTCTGTAGAATAAATAATCTTCCGAAATTTTTTTATTAAAAGAATGTTTTTAATAAGTTAAGTAATCGATTCTTTTTGAAACATTTTCTGTAAATAAAGTTCAATGCATTTAAAGATTTGAATTAATTGTTATCTTCATTTTCAGTTTACAAATGATATATGGAACGCCTGATTAATATTTTAATTATTGACGAAAAGGAATCAGACCGCTTAGCAATCAAGGAAATTCTTGGTGGGGGAGGGAACATCTTGCTGTTTTGCGATTCCATTGAGGATGCACATACCATTTTAGAACGAAGAGAGGTTGGAATTATCCTTATTGATGTGGATAGTCCTAATTTCTCATCCATGGAGGATTTTAAGGAACTATTGCAGATCCACGCTTCACACACACATTATTCCATCATTATTACCGAAAACACAAGGACGGGGTCGAAACTATTGAAAGGGTTTAATTCCGGTGCCGTTGACTTTATTACCAAGCCGTTCAATCCCTTATTGATCCAGGCGAAATTAGATGTTTACAAATCACTCTATTATAAGGACCAGCGAATCGCGCAATTATTGGGTAACATCCTTCCTTCAAATGTGTTGGATGATTTGAACCAATACGGTAAATTCTCTCCTAAAAGAGTCGATAAAGGGGTGGTTCTTTTCACTGACTTTGTGGACTTTTCCATGAAATCAAAGTCGATCAAGCCTATTAAATTGGTGAAACGCCTGGAATATTACTTTACGGCATTTGATGAAATCGTTGAACGATATAAACTGGAAAAAATCAAAACGATTGGTGATGCCTATATGGCAATTGCCGGTGTGAATGAAGATAATAACGAGCCGATCCTGCGGGCTTGCATGGCTGCTTTGGAGATGCGCAATTTCATCCGGAATGAAAAGGAATTGGCAAAAGCAATGAAAAAGGATTTTTGGGAAATCCGGATCGGAGTTCATGCCGGACCGCTTGTAGCTGGGATTATCGGTTCGAAAAGGTATTCGTTCGACGTTTGGGGAGATACCGTTAATATTGCTGCACGCGCACAACAATTCAGTGGAATTGACCAAATCACGATTACCCAGGCAATCTACGATGAATGCAACACCTATTTCGATACAAAGGATTTAGGGAATGTTCCGATCAAAAAGCGCGGTGGTACAATGGAAACATTTGAATTGGAATCATTGAGGTCAGAATACAGTTTGTACGGCAGTGGAAAAGTTCCTTCTGTTGAATTGCGCATTTTGTGCCAGATCGCAACGGTAGACTTTGAACACATGAGAAGCGACATCCTCAATAAATTAAAATCGATGTTGCCGGATGAAGTGATCTATCATGATTTGGGACATACTTTAAACGTGGAGAAAGCGGCCATTCGTTTGGGGAAATTGGAGGGGTTGAATGAAGACGAAATGCTCTTGCTTAGAACAGCGGCATTATTTCATGATACCGGTTTTATTTTCACGTACCATCACAATGAGTTGCACGCCGTTCGATTAATGGAACAGATGCTTCCGAAATACGGTTTCAATGCAACTCAAATCCAGGAAATTCGCGAAATGATATTGGCGACTTCCCTTGACATAGAACCGGTGGGTTTACTCCAGGAAATTTTGTGTGATGCGGATCACGATTATTTGGGAAGGGCCGACTATTATGTGGTGGCTTCCAAATTACGAGATGAAATGATCGCTTTTGGAATGGATCTGTCCGAAGAAGATTGGATCCAGCTGCAAATACAATTTTTAGGAAATTCCCATCAATTTTATACCATCACGGCATTGAATATCCGACAAAAGGGAAAAACGAATCGCCTGGCAGAATTGAAGGTAGTCTTACATGAGTTGCAGAATCAGCAAGTGTAAACAGATCAAAAAGGTTCAATGGTTTAAAAGGTTCAATAGTTCAAATAAAAAAATTCTTCTTTTCAACTCTTTGAACTCTCTTAAAAGCTCGGTTCAATCAAACTGAGCATATCAGTAGTTGAAATACTTGGTTTATAGTCTTTAGTACTTTCTCCATAAACACCACCCGGATTCAAATCAGCATCCAGGCCAGCTCTTGACAAACCATCAACAACTGAGCGTGTTTCTTTTTCGTCTTCACTCTTTTTCTTTCCTGCGCTACTCGCAGAAGGGGAAATGTTGTATGTTCCGCGAGGACTTGGAGCTAGGCTTTTATCGGATATAGTCCATTGGTAAGTGGTTCCACCAGTTGCGGTAGAAGAAAGAGTTCCATTACTGGTTATCGGCGTTTGTTGATCCAGGGCTTCATCTTTGAACATGGTTGAACTTGCTGTATACTGCTTTTCATTCCCTTCATTCAACGGGAATTTCTTCTTCGGTTCAACTTTTAGCTTTTCTTGAGGAACGGAATCCGTGCTTGCAGTTAGTTGCACTTTTTCGCTTTTCTCCAATTGATTTTCGGACATGGAAACCCAAACGGTGATAACTCCGGCAGATAAAACAAGTAATGCAGCTACACGGAACCAGGTTGTGCTATAGATAGGAACTAGTTTCTTTTCTTCCACTTCCGCGCTTGCATTCCAATTTTGGCTAATGCCAGGATGCTTTGCCTGAAAAACCGAGTTCAGGCTGGATTTTACAGACGGTGAAACTTCTTCTATGTTTGAAATCGCCAATTGGTCAATTCCCGCATAAAATGATTTCATCTCATTGTATTCTTCTTCAGAAGATACGAGCTCTTGAATCACTTCCAACTCAGCGGAAGATAAATCGTTGTAAGCCTTTGTTTGTATTATTTCGTCAAAAGTATTCATGTCGTTTTTGTATGTTCTGGTTGGTATTCTTTTAATCCTTGGGCCAGGTATTTGGTAGCATAAAATAAGCGGGACTTAATGGTTCCTTCGCTGATTTCCAAAGCTTGGGCTATTTCTTTGATCGATAGTCCGTCGAAATGCCGCATTTCAAATACTTCCCGGTGTTTTTCCTCTAATTGAGTGACCTGGTAATTGTATGCTTCCTTGAATAAGGTGTGATGTACTTGATTTTCAGTGTTTTTATTAACGTCCATCACGGCATAACTACTATCCAGCCCATTGCTGGTATTCTTTCGTATTTCCTGTTTTTTGTATTCATTCTTACACATGTTATTTGCTACCGAATACATCCATGTCTTGAAGGAACGTGTCGTATCAAAAAGTTCGGGGCGATGAATCAGTTTGGTGAAGAAATCATGAACAAAGTCTTCGGACTTTTCGCGATCACGCCAAAGCATCCGCATGAAATACGAGAGCAGGGCAGATGAATAGCGACCGTAAAGCTTATCAAAAGCCCGCTGATCGCCTCCAGCCATCCCAATAACCAATTGCTCATCGGTCATTTGGTCGTATTCCTTTTTAATCATTCGCATCAGCGCTTAATTTTTGAAAGTTGACCGGTTTTGCGCGCCCTCGTGGCAACGCTCATAATGATGTGATTAATTTCCTTCAGGTCTTCTGTTTGGTTGTATTCTTCATATAACCTGGAAACACTTAGGAGCGCAGGCAAATAATTCGCTGAAAGAGCATCTGATTGCTGGTCCCTTCCAATTCCAAGTTCGGGTGTTTTCCATTTTGTTTCGATCAAAGAAATATTCCAGGCATTGTAATCCATTGTTGTTTGGTCGTAAGCAAAAGTCAAGCCAACCGGGTTCAATGCGGAACTCATTCCCTGGAAGTACTCTTTGGGAAATGACATGGAGATATACAGGTTTTTCGAAGCATTGAGTGCACAGAAGTTTTGTACGAATGCCGTGTCAACGAAGGTTGAATTGGGCATGATATAACCTCTGGACGTCAAACTGGCCTGATAATCGGGACTTTGCATAAGGTCTACGGAAATCAATTCCAAATCACCTCTTCCCAATGTGTTTTTCTCATAGTTTACAGGAATCAGTTCGGTGTAACCATGTAATAAAAGTGTTCCACTGGCTGGTACTGAGTTCACCAGATCAGTTGCATAACTAAGCATACCGTTGGAGATCTTATTCTGAACGATCATTTCACGCGCAACACTATCGGCTAGGATTTGATCATTGACTGCAACGCCATACGCCACCAATTCCTGTTGTACCTCTGTTTTTGTAGGTTCTAACCTCGCTGCTTGTTGTAATTCTGTGAATTGTTTCGGGTCGTATTTGCTTAATAGGTAAGTGTAAAAGTGTTTTTCAAAGCTACCGGGCAACATGTTTGCGTATAATTGAGCACTTTGCTTCATGTTCAATACTTCTTCCGGACTGGCGCTTCTTCTGGTTAACTGGTGTTTCGAACTGGAATAGTTCGACTCGAATCGGTATTTCGCACTTTTCAGTTGCTGAATGCTTGAGTTGGAATCTTTATCCGCTTTCTCTTCACTTGCGAATTTGGGATCACTTATTGATTTAAATGATTTGTTTTTTTTCGATTGTATTTGTATTTCTTCCAACCTCGGCTCCACCAGTTTGGTAGAGTCTTGTTGGTCAACCACTACTTTTCCTGAATTAGTAGTATTGTTGAATACATTTTTTCCTTCCGACTGTGCATGACTGAGCAGAGCAGAAAAAAGCAATGAAACAAGAAGTATGAATTGGCGCATAAAGCAATTTTTATCTGTAGTACAATCAGATTAAAATTAGGTTCAAAAAATGAAAGAAAAAAATATTCTAGGAATTAGGATCTGCAGCGAATAGAAATTTATTGGGAGATACCAGGTTTGTCTTTACCGCATAAATCACAATTCCCGCTGTATTTTTCACACCCAATTTCGCCATGATATTCTTGCGGTGTGTATTGATGGTGTGATTACTTAAACAAAGATGGTCTGCAATCATGATGTTTGTCAATCCTTCGGCAATCATGGTGATGATCTCTGTTTCACGTTCGCTCAATGTGATCGGTTCGCAACTGAATGACTCGAAATCGATATCGTTCACATCAATGGAAGCATCACGGATCGTCTCGAGAATTTGACCGCAAAAGAATTTATTTCCTCTCCAGGTCTCTCTGATCGAATCAATGATCTCCGAACTGTCACAATCTTTCTTGATATAGCTTTTTACTCCGGAACGCAAGGCATTCACCAATGTTTGGGCGGATTGTTCGGGTGTAATTGCAACGACACTTAGATCGGGCTTTTTCTGAAGAATCTGGGGAATGACATCAATGGAGAATCCTTTGGAAGTATAATCTACTAAAATAATGTTTGCATCAAAGGCTTTGTTCAGTGCGATCAACTCTTCATTGTTCCTTGCTTCCCCAACAATCTGGATGTTTCGCTCTGTAGACAACAGCGTACGCAGACCAATGCGTATAATTTCATTACTGTCGGCTAAAATGAGCTTCATTATTTAGATTAATTTTAAACAAGACAAAAGTAAGGAAAAAATAATACCGTAAACGCTTTATTCCGATAAAACTTCGGGTTGTGCAATTCTCAATGGAATTCATCCGAAAATGCATGAAAACTCTCCTGAAGTAGCGGGAGGTTTTTAAAAGGGATTTGTTTTATGGGAAAGGTATCGTTTTGGATAATCAGTTGATTTTTATCCCATTTACAGCAAATCCCTCCATCGGGTGAGGTGTATTGATCGGAAAGATGTGTATCGAGTTTGTAATCTTTGAATTCATCATCCCAGGATTGAAGAATAAGGTAATGTTGGCGATGAATGAAAAATCGTTTGACCTGCCTGTTTCCAAAGACATCGTAGGCACCATGATGAGCGAGGCGCGGAAATTGATCGTCGTTCCAGTTTTTAGTGCGAAGTGTTGGGAAAATGCATTCACTTGCGACCAACAAGGCAAATACGAATTTAACCAGTTGATGTTTTCGTGAATAGTTTGCTTGAACGGGTTCAGTTGAAAATCCAAAAACACCTTTCCAGTTTTGACGAAAGGATGCGCTGTAAACCAGGCTAAAAATAAACAGTGATGCCGATAGGAGTTTCACTGAGATATCGAAGGAAAAGTTGACCAGGACCACTTGTCCGAAAACAACAACGGCAAGCAGGGATGCCAGGAACCGGGTTCTTTTGAATAGCAGAAGCAGTGCAGTGAGAACTTCCATGGCGCCAAGTGCAACGGTATATGGATACGAACTTCCAACTAAAGACCAATAGGCAATGTCTTTGGAAAGTTTTCCGAAAGGTGTATACAAGGTATTTGGTTCAGGCGAATAGAATTGGGTTTTCGTGATCTTATCCCAACCATATTTGAAAAGGAAGAAAAACAAGATGCTCGCAAGAATAGTTCTGAGTAAATCAGTAGAGTTCCATTTCCATTTGGAGCAGATCCGGTTGATGATCGGGGAAGAAACTACTCCCAAAAGAATGCTGAGCGCCACGAGAACATAAGTTCCATAAGTGTCTGTTTCGAAAATCAAGTCTTCGTCCACCATCTTCAGGAAACCGATAACTCCTTTTTGGATAAGCTTGAAGATCCAATCGAAAAGAGCATAGTCGAATGGTAGGAGTAAAATCCACCAAACAGCAATCCCGATAAAACTCAATTTCAGGTGTTCTTTCATGAAGCTATTTGAGGAGTGAAGAGGTGACCGATAAAGCGGAACAGGATCAAACCACCACCTGTTATCAGGAAGATGAAAAGCAAAGCACTTCGCTTCTTTTTCCTTGGAGTGGCTTCTTGTTGCGGAACTTCTTGTAACTTATCCGGTTGAATTTTTTCTATTTGGTGAATTTGGTTTCTCGGAGGCTTTGGTTTCAACGATTTGGAGGATTTCTTGAAATTGAGGTACTCCACTTTGCGATGATAAGGACTTTGTGCAATCGAATCGAGGTCCAGGTTGTAGTTGGCATAAGTCGGATTCTTATAGACCGTATCGTATTCGTAATAACCGCGGTAAGTGTCGTAGACTTCAATACTGGTACTGTCATTGATACGAATGACCTGAACCAATTGCGGAGAAGCAATTCCAAAATTAGTGGATGGATCGATAAAGAAATCTGCTGTTGAACCCGAATGACTTTTATGCGCGATTATTGCAGTTTGGGCTTGGGACAATGTCGTAAAGAAACAAACGATGACTAAGAAAAGTGTTTTCATAAATTTAAGCAATTGAAGGTTTTGTAATTCGCGATTTGCTGAACATTCTCATTAAAAGCATTCCACCGCCCGTAACTCCGAAGAGAAATAGCAAGTAGGATTTTTTCTTTTTCTTTGGGGCAGGCCCATTGATTGGCGTTTCGTTCTGAATGATTTTTTCACTTTCCACTTCCCGGATTTGATGCCCAGGAGCTTTAGGTTTCAAGTCTTTTGGAGAATCCTTGAAATTGATAAATTCAACTTCCGAATGATAATAGTCTCCTTTTTTAAGGGAATCAATGTTTAAACGATAGTTTACAGCTACTGCACTGTGAATGGTGTCATGATAAATGTATGATGAGTAAGTATCCAGATAGACATTGACGTACGTTGAATCATTTAGACGGATTATTTGAAGCAATTGAGGGATTGGTTGAGGATCTCCAAAATTGCCTGATGGATCGATAAAGAAATCCAAAGCAGTTCCTGAATGGCTCTTGTGCGCGATGATTGCAGTCTGTGTATTTCCCAGCAATATGCAGGAACCAAACACGAGCGTAAGAAGGAGTTTCATTTGTTGTTGTTTGAAAAGAGATACAACCAATCCTCCATTAGGTTCAATGATGTTAAAGTAGGTACGCGATGCATCCGCGTACCTACTATGATAAATCACATACCTACCGGAGATTCCAAAAACAAAAACTCCCGGTTGCCGCCGGGAGTTGTGCCATCGCTAAAGCTTTTAGCGACATGCGATCCGTTGTATTCCTACAACATTGTTTTGTGTATATTTCCCTTTACACTTCTACGAAATGCGGGAGTTATAAAAAGTAACAGAGAAAGCTGGAAGATCTTAATCCTCCGTATCAATTTCGCGAATGATCAATTTATCGATACGCGCACCATCCATGTCTACTACTTCGATCTCAAAGTTCAGCCAATGGAATTTCTGTCCGGTAGAAGGCACGCTTCTGGATTCATTTAAAACCAATCCACCGATGGTCGTAAAGTTCAATTCCGAAGAATTGTCCTCCAATCCGAACTGACGGAAGAATTCTGCAATCGGATATTGACCGTCAATCAACCAGGAACCATCTTCCCTTTGAATGAACTCGAATTCTTCTGCGTAAAAATCATTGAAATCACCAACAAGCGCTTGCAATAAGTCGTTTAGTGTCACAATTCCTTGTGTCTGTCCAAACTCGTCCGTAATGATCCCGTAGTGCGTTTTCGTTTCTTTAAAATGGACCAATGCCTCGTATGCAGAAATATTCTCCATTAAAAACTGAGGTTTCAGCATTAATTTTTTCAATTCAAAATCCTCGTGAGTAATTGTTCGGAATAAGTCTTTCA
>Ga0247691_1000303_pt1 | contig 10702 bp, 8 predicted proteins | sample CNK32_metaG_FD_182721 | JGI IMG/M metagenome (GOLD analysis project Ga0247691, IMG submission 182721) | Soil microbial communities from Purdue University Martell Research Forest, Indiana, United States - CNK32 | ecosystem: Environmental > Terrestrial > Soil > Temperate forest > Bulk soil | place...
TAAAAAAACATCTCAGGGAATTCTTCCTGTAGTGCATGATGGGAAGGTTATAATAGGAAATTTCGTCCATATTGGGGCAAATACCTGTGTTGATAAAGGATTTTCATTTCGAAATACAATTATTGGTAATCAGGTTAAAATTGACAATTTGATTCATGTAGCCCATGGTGTAAATATACAGGAAGGAGCATTTATCATTGCCGGTACAACAATCGGAGGTTCCTGCACCATTGAATCAGATAGTTGGCTGAGTATTAATTCATCGATAGCGCCAGGGATAACCGTTAAAAAGAAGGGTTTTGTTTCAATTGGTGCCGTTGTCACAAAAGATGTAAATGAAAATGAGCAAGTTACTGGAAATTTTGCAATCCCACACGGTCAATTTATCGCAAAATTGAAACGTTCTCAAGATCAGAAAGAATAACTGTTGTATGAAAATATTACTCATAAACAATGTTGCGTCTTTTCACTCAACACTTGCTCATTCTCTAAATAAATTGGAAAATGTATCGGCAAAATACATTACGACCTCAAAACACCACTACGTTTCGGAAAATGAATTTGGCACTTATATTCCTCTTTACGTTTCAAAAAAAAAGCCCTTTGCATTCCTTCTGCATAAACTGACATTCAAAAGACGGATAAAAAAACTCATTCAATGGTCAGATGTGATCTATTACCTGTGGGATAGTTTATTGGAAGAAGAAGATTTGAAATTAGCCTATTCTTTAGGAAAACCGATATTCATTGAATGGATGGGCAGCGATATTCGGAATCCGGATAAATTGCGGAAAATAAATCCCTGGTTTGATGAAACGTTTGACAAAGGTTATGAATACAAAAACCTGGAATCTTCTGATCTAAAAAATAGTGTTCAGCTTAAATTTTCGAAATACAATGCTCAAGTGCTTTCAGCTCCGGAAATGAAATTGTACATTCGGGAGGATCTGTTTCCTCAACCGAAAACCCTTTTCCAGCGAATCGAGATCGCAAAATTTTCACCAGTATTTCCTGAATTATCCAATCAAAAACCGAAGATCGTTCATTCTCCCTCTGCTCCAATTGCCAAAGGCACTCCAATCATTGAAAAAGTGATTTCAGAATTAAAAGAAACACATGATTTCGAGTTTGTTTACCTGCATGGAATGTCAAGGGACCAGGTGCTTAAAGAAATGCAAACAGCTGATATATTTATCGACCAACTAATTTGTGGCGGTTACGGTATGGCTTCCTGTGAAGCAATGGCTTTCGGAAAACCTGTCCTATGCTATTTATTGCCGGAATTATTCGAACTCGGATTGCCATTGGATTGTCCGATCATAAATACAGATCCCGGCAATCTGAAAGAAAACCTGGTCCGTCTTCTATCCGATCCTGGATTGCGAAATCAAACTGGGATTAAAAGCAGGAATTTTATTGAAAAGTATCATGATTCCGATAAAATTGCCGCTCAATTAGTTGACATTTTTAACGATACCCAGCAATGAGATCATTATTGAAGCAACTAGTTGGCGAAAGTGCCATTTATGGGATCAGTGGGATTGTCACCAAATTCATCGGGATTTTCCTGGTCCCCTTATACACGAATATTTTTGAACCTTCAGACTACGGGATGATCAATATCATCAATTCCTTTTTCTTTTTCGTAGGCATCTTCGTGGTTTTCGCTTTAGATAATTCGGCTGCGCGCTGGTTTTATGATACGGAAGATTTGGAAGACCGTAAAAAAACTATTTCGAGTTGGTTTTGGTTTCAATTACTCCTCACAACGGTCGTTTGCTCGGGAATTATACTTCTCTCAGGTTTCCTCAGTAAGAAACTATTACACACTAGCGATCCGGATCTGTTCATTGTTTCTGCAGTCAGTGTGCTGACGGGTATTTTACCTATCATCGTTCAAAATTGGCTTCGGATGCAGCGCAAGGCAATTCACACCGTTGTATTTAGCCTGCTTTACTCTTTACTAACGATCGGTCTCACAATCTATTTCGTTTTAATGGAAAGGTCCGGGATTATTGGTGTCTTTTATGCCGTAGTCATTAGTAATTCCGTTGCAAGTATCTATTGTGTTTTCCTGCTCAGATCATGGATCTCCATGAAATATTTGTCGGGGAAAAGATTGAAAGAAATGCTGGTTTTTGCGCTCCCACTTATCCCTACATCTATCGCTTTCTGGGTCATCAATAGTTCTTCGACCTTTGTACTGGACTATTTTTATGATTTGGAGGAAGTGGGGATTTTTCAGCTTGGATTAACCATTTCTTCAGCCGTTACGCTTTTCACCAGTTCCTTCCAAATGGCTTGGGGACCTTTTGCTTATTCCATTATCAAAAAGGATAATGCAAAGGAAGTTTACAGTACCGTTCTAACTGCTTACACGATCATTGCAAACCTGATAGCACTTTCACTTGCCTTGTTTGCTTATGAACTACTCGTTGTTTTTACAACACCCAATTATTACGATGCTTACCTTGTCGCCGGATTATTATCTTTCAATTCGACCATTTACAGTTATGTTTACATTATCGGGATTGGAAATGGAATTGTGAAAAACAACAAGCCTTTGGCTATATCTGTATTGTTGTCTGCTGCAGTTACAGCCGGCTTGCTGGTCCTGCTAACTCCCATCTATGCAAAAACCGGAACTGCGATCAGTATGATTATCGGGAACGCGGTCATTCCGGTCTACGTCTATTTCTCAGCTCAAAAAAGATACCACGTCCCCTATAAAATGCTACTCGTTCTTTCACTTTGCGGGTTCTCATTCGGGCTGTACCTTCTATATCTTCTGATTAAAACAGATGTGAGCTATATCAATATCATCATCAAAGGAATTTTAATCATCGGATACATTATTTCCGGTTTTATAGCACTTTATCTCTGGGACCGAAAATCATTTGACGCAATCAAACGGTTTTACAGCAATTTTAAAACCAGAAAAAACAAAGTTTAAATTTGTAACTTCAATCAAGCATTCAATACATGTGTGGTATCTCGGGAATCGTATCTTTTACTCCATCGGATAAACTTGTTTCCGAAATTAAACTCATGACTGACAGTATCCGGCACAGAGGACCTGACGGTGAAGGACATTGGATCGATGAAAAAAATCAGGTTGCCTTGGGGCACAGAAGGCTTTCCATTATTGATCTTTCGGAAAACGGGAAACAGCCCATGCATTACCTGGATCGGTATACGATTACATTTAACGGTGAAATTTACAATTACATTGAATTAAAACAACAACTGACAGAAGCTGGTTATTCCTTTACTTCTGATACAGACACTGAAGTTTTGCTTGCTTTATTCGACCAAAAAAAAGAGGCTTGTTTACAGGAGTTAGACGGAATGTTTGCCTTTGCGATCTGGGATTCACAAGAGGAAACCCTTTTTTGCGCACGGGATCGCTTCGGTGAAAAACCGTTTCACTATTGTTTTCATGACAACCAATTCTACTTTGCATCTGAAATGAAAGCGCTTTGGGCAGCTTCCATTCCTAAAAAGAAGAATAACCGATTGTTTACTCATTTCGAAAAGACAGGTTCTGCACATCTTCCCGAAAACATCAACGAAACCTTTTATAAAGCTATCTGGCGTTTGGAACATGGACACTGGATGAAAGTCAAACCGGACGGATCTCATCAAATTCAAAAGTATTACGATATCGACTGGAAAAAGCAAGATTGCAAACTGAACTTTCAGGATGCGTGCATGGAGTTCAACCGTCTGTTTCAATTGAGTCTTACCCGGCGTTTTCGCTCGGATGTTCCCGTAGGAACAAGCCTGAGTGGCGGTTTGGACAGTTCTTCGATTGTTTGTAATATGAAACCATACGCTCATCAGCAGCATGTTACTCCACTTACTTTTTCCGCCAGATTCAAGGACTTCAAAAAAGACGAAGGTTATTTCATTGAGAAGGTAATCGAAAAAACAGGTTTTGAATCCTACAATACCTGGCCCACAGGCAAAGAAATGGCAGGCGATTTAGAACAATTGTGTTTTCACCAGGAAGAACCGTTTGGAAGTGCCAGTATTTATGCACAATACCGTGTCCAACAATTGGCAAAAGAAAATAATGTGACTGTTTTGATCGATGGTCAGGGGGCAGATGAAATTCTCGCAGGATATATTTCCTATTACCCGGATTACCTGCAATCTTTATTCCGGACAAAACCGTTTCTTTCTTTATCGCGCTTAAGGGAACAATACCGCTTTATCGATTTTCATACGCCTCACACCAAACTCAAAAAAATAGCTGTGAAAAGTCTTCATTACTACGAGATCAGAGGAAGAATGAATTCCGTTAAGCATTCGGAAAGACTCAACGAACAGTTGTATAACAGTACTATGCACGGACCGCTTCAGGATCTGCTCCGTTATGCTGACCGAAATTCCATGGCGCACAGCAGAGAAGTCCGTCTACCTTTCCTGTTTCATGAACTGGTCGAGTTTTGTTTTTCATTGCCCGATGAATACAAATTGAAATTGGGATGGACCAAATACATTATGCGTTCTGCTTTTGAAAATGTTCTACCACCCGAAATTTGCTGGAGAAAAGAGAAAGTGGGATTTGAACCGCCACAAAATGAATGGTTAGAAGATGCCGGTATAAACACCTCCTGGAGATCCTATGTCCTAAATAAATTTGAATGAAAAAAATACTAATAATCGCATACTTTTATCCTCCATGCAATGGAATTGCGGCATATAGACCTGCGGCATTTGCCAATGATTTTTCGATTGAACACGAAGTAAAGGTACTCACCAGACAATGGGAGGGAAATGAAAAGAGTTGGAATGATTACCTCAGTTCGAATGAAAAACCAAAAACAATAGAGAAAGCAAATGAAAAACTCGTTATCATTCGAATTCCTTACATTTCAAAAATCCGGAAAAAGAATAAGCTTAAAACTTTAGTCAAGCTATGGCGAGGTGAAATGGAAACTGAAATAGTTCTTGATGATTTCTTTCAGGAAGCATGCGAACTAATTGAAAATTGGACTCCGGATTTGATTCTGGTGAGTGCTCCACCAAATAATTTGGTTTCCCTGGCTTCAGAATTAAATCGAAAGTACGCTATTCCATACATTGCCGATTTTAGGGATTTCGAAAATACCATTACATTAAATAACTCGCTTAAAATCCCATTCAGAGACCGTTTTATCCATCGCTTCATTATGAAATCGATGAAACGATCGCTTAAAAAATGTTCCGCGATCGTTGGTGTAAACAATGAAATAACCAGCTACTTAGGTAAGGCAACCGGAAAACCACACAAAGTGATCTTTAACGGGTATGAACAATCGATTTTCGGCCAATTTATCCCTTTGGAAAACCTGAAAAGCGAATTATTCCACATCACACTTCTTGGTTCAATTTACCCAGAACATGAATATGAACTATTTCTGGAGTCATTTCAAAAATTCATTCAAAATAATCCGAATCCTAAAATCAAATTCAATTTTCTAGGCACAGATGTCATCCCGGAAGTTGGTGCTGCAATTAGGGAAGCTATTCCAGGTGAATTTTTACATCTGACCAATCGGATTCCAAGAGCTCAGGCATTGGAAGCACTTGAAACAAGTCACATCGTTTGGAAACCTGAATACATTGGGTTATCCGGGGTGTATTCAGGAAAAATATTCGAATACCTCGGTGCCAAACGTCCCATTATTATTGCACCCTCAACCGGTGATGTACTAGATAAATTATTAGAAGAAACCAATGCAGGGGAATCATTTAGCACAAGCGATCAAATCACTTCCTATATCCAGGAACGATATGACGAATGGCTCAAAAATGGATACATTAACTACAATGGTAAATCAGAGGCAATCTTATTCTACTCGCGCGAAAATCAATCCGGGATATTATTGGAATATATTTCCAGTCTTGGCCTTGGACCAAAAAATTAAAAGGCTTTCGATTCATGATCGTTCAAAATATGTTAACATTGAACTTGAAAACGTTATTTAGATTAAGGAAGTAGATTATGCTAAAATTGGTCACAATTATTGGTGCGCGGCCACAAATGATAAAAGCCGCAGCAATTTCAAGAGCAATACGCTTAGATTTTAACAACGAAATTGAGGAAATAATTGTACACACCGGACAACATTATGATGTTGCCATGTCACAAGTGTTTTTTGATGAATTACAAATTCCGAAAGAAAAATATAATTTAGAAATCGGTTCAGGAAGTCATGCTGTTCAAACGGCAAAAATGATGATTGCTCTCGAATCGGTCCTGCTCAAAGAAAAACCGGATGCTTTGATTACATACGGCGATACAAATTCAACACTTGCCGCCTGCCTTACTGCAGTTAAATTATTTATCCCTATCATCCATATTGAAGCTGGAGTTAGGGGATACAACAAGCATTTCCCGGAAGAAGTAAACCGTTTAATTTGCGACCACCTTTCTTCCATGCTTTTTGTACCTACGGTAGCAGGTATAGAGTCCTTAAAAAAGGAAAGCATTATCCACAATAACCAGGTAAAGGTTGCTAATTTCAATCAGCCAAAAGTTTTTCTTACCGGGGATATTATGTACGATAACACCATCTATTTTTCAGCTATCAGCGAGAAAAAAAAGGACCTAATCCAAGCAAAATACGATTTACCGGAAACATTTATCCTTGTAACCATTCATCGACCTAGTAACGTAGATGATTTCAATAACTTATATGGAATATTTACCGCAATTGAGCGCATATCTGTTGAATTCAACAAATCTTTCGTAATTCCGGTTCACCCGAGGACCAAAGCAATCATTGAGAAAAACAACGAATTATCGTCCCTGATTAAACGGTTGAACATCTTATTGATTCCTCCGGTGTCTTTCATTGAAATGATCTATCTTGAATCTACGGCCTCTTTTATCATGACCGATTCGGGAGGTGTTCAGAAAGAAGCATATTTCCTTCAAAAACCCTGCATTATCATGTTGGATGAAACTCCGTGGACCGAATTAATTGAATCCGGAAATGCAATTCTAACCGGGAATGATCCGGAAAAAATTTATTTGGCCTATAAAGAATTAACTCAACGGAAATTGCAGTTTGATTTAAAACTGTATGGTGATGGAAATGCCAGTACTTTCATTGTTCAGACAATTTTAAATGATTTTAAATCAATTGCGGAAATCTAAGGAGATAAACGAGTAATTTAGCTCCAAATTGAAGGTTGATTTGAAAGTCTGCTACATCATATCGGATATTGATAAAGCTGTTTATTTTGAGCAGACAGCTCTTGAACTTCGCAAGAAAGGACTGGATATTTCCTATATCCTGATTAATTGCACCGATAAAAAGCTACATATTTTTTTAAAAGAAAATGATTTTCCGGTTTTCACTTTGGAAACCGCTTCCTTATTGAGATCACGAAAAGCAATCATGGATTGTAAGGCAATTTTGGACCAATTGCAAATTGGGTCGGTCCATTGTCATTTGGCACAAGCCAATTGGGTGGGTTTGTGGGCAGCAAAACGTGCCGGGATAAAAACCAGGATTTATACACGACATTCGGGAGAACCTTTGAAATTGCATTGGAAAGAACGGATAATTGATAAAATCCAAAATCGCCTGGCTACCAGGATAGTTGCTATTTCAAAAAACATCGACGAATTGTTGGATAAACAAGGTGTTCCCAAATCAAAAAGAGTAATCATTCACCACGGATTCAACCTGGAGAGGTTCTCTAATCCTGATCGACAGGAAGTAGAACGAATCAAAAATCAATACAATCCGGATGATTTGAAACCAACTATCGGAGTGATTTCACGCTGGCTTGAATTAAAAGGGATACAATACATCATCCCTGCTTTCGAAAAGTTGTTGAAAGATTATCCGAATGCACAGCTCTCCTTGTTCGGCGCTTCAGTTAACGGAGATTATTCAAAAGAAATAAAAGAACTGCTAGACCGTCTTCCAAAAAAGAATATCGCTGTCATCCCATTTGAAAGCAATGTTTTTGATCTCTACCGGTTATTTGACATCTACATCCATGTTCCTGTTAATCCGAGTTGTGAAGCATTCGGTCAGACCTACGTGGAAGCATTAGCTGCCGGAATTCCATCCATATTTACTTTGAGTGGAATCGCTAGTGAGTTCGTCATTGATGAAGAAAATGCACTGGTTGTTCCTTTCAAAGACTCCAAAGCTATTTACGAAGCATTCATACGTTTGTTGAATGAGCCATTACTTTGTGAGAATTTAATCAACCATGGAAAACAAAGTATGAACTTATTGTTCAGTTTCGACACTTACATTCAGAATCTTCAAAAATTGTACAGATCTTAGCACATGTTTCTCACAATCGTTATTCCGACATACAATCGCGCACATCTGATTGAACACACTTTAAAGAGTGTTTTAAATCAATCCTGTGATGATTTTGAGGTGATTGTAATCGATGACGGAAGCACGGATAACACACAAGAAATCCTTCAGCCATACCTTTCAGAAAAAGTAAGTTATTTCCGTATTCCAAACAGCGAACGTGGCGCAGCAAGAAATCGGGGTACGGAACTGGCAAAGGGAAATTACATCAATTGGTTTGACAGCGATGATGAAATGCAACCGAACCATGTAGCATGTGCTAAAGAATTGGCCTCTAAATACCAAAAGCCCGAGGTTTTGAATCTGATGTACCAGATCAAAGACAGGATGAGCGGAAAAACAACCCCAATCCAGTCTTCCTATTCCGGAGGTAAAAGACAACGCAAGAGTTTTCTGATCGAAGGGAATTACCTCGCTTGTAATCCGGTGATTGTTCGAAGAGACATTGCATTGGAAAATCCCTTCATTGAAGATCGCGCATTAAGTGCAAGTGAAGATTACGAATTGTGGCTGCGCTTATTGGCAAAATACCCCTTTCATCAATCTGCCGAAATTACTTCCTTTTTGATCCAGCATGATGAGAGAAGTGTCAACACAATGACCAACCCGGATAAATTGGAAACCCGGTTTCTAACATTCTTAAAATACATTGATGACAATCAGGAGTTGAAACAATTCCTTGGTTCGGATTACCCTTATTTTGTCATGAGAAACTACCTCATACTGGCTGTTGACCTGGCATTCAACGGGCATAAACGGAAAAGTTTCTTTTATCTCCGAAAAGCAATCCGGGAACACAAAACCGCTATCAGGCAACGTGTATTTTGGGCGACACTGAAACATTTGATCCTTTAAATTCACCAAACGTTCGTTTAACCTTGCCAAATATTCGTTGAACGGTTCTACTTATTTTTTAGTCGGTCAAAATGTTAATTAATCAGTAGATGGTGTTAATTTTGTAATATGCTTGATTCCCAATATCAACAATGCGTAAGATGTGTAATGGATACTAGTGATCCTGATATTGTATTCAATGAAGATGGCACTTGTAACCATTGTTCCGATTACCTTTCACGCATCAGCCCGCTGTTTGACGATTCGAAGGAAAATGAGGAGAAGATCCGAAACCTGGTCGATCAGATCAAATCCAATCGAAAAGGAAAACCCTACGATTCAATCATTGGGATCAGCGGAGGAGTGGATAGTTGCTATACGGCATATTATGCAAAGATCAATGGTTTAAATCCGCTTTTGGTCCATTTGGATAACGGATGGAATACGGAATTAGCTGTTCAAAATATTCAAACCGTTGCAGTAAAATTGGAACTGGACCTGGAAACAGTTGTTCTCGATTGGAATGAATTCAGGGAAGTTCAATTGGCTTTTCTAAAATCTTCCATAGTCGATATTGAAATTCCAACCGACCTGGCAATTCCGGCTGCCCTCCATGAATTGGCAGCAAAATATGGCGTAAAAACAATTCTCTCCGGTGGTAATTATAGTTCGGAAGGAATTTTACCGCTTCAGTGGGGATATCATGTGATGAAAGACATGAAACTCTATCGGCATATTGTAAGGAAATTCAGCAAGGTCAAGCGCAAAAAAACACCCGGTTTCGGACTTTGGAGAGAATTCTATTTTAAGATGATCAAAGGAATCAAGACCCATTATCCTTTAAATTTCATTGATTACAACAAAGATGAAGCGCGTTTGATCCTCGAAAAGGAATTAGGTTGTGAATTTCCCGACAGAAAACACCATGAATCGCGTTACACCGGTTTCTGGCAGTCCTATATTATGCCAATAAAGTATGGGTTCGATTACCGCCTGGCCACTTTCTCCACCCAGATCTGCTCCCATCAAATTACCCGGGATGAAGCATTGGAAAAACTTAAAGCACTACCTTACAAACCGGAAACGATTGAAAAAGAGAAGAGTTTTATCTGCAAAAAACTGCAAATTTCCGCGGAAGACTTTGATTTATTGCTCAAACAACGACCTTTGACGTACAAAGATTTTCCAAATTCAAAAAAGCGGATTAACTTCGTCTACAGCGTTTATCGCTTTCTATTCCCAAAAAAATGACAATGACCCAGTCAAAAAAGAATATTCTTATCACTGGAGGAGCTGGCTTTATCCCCTCTTCTCTAGCCGACAGATTGCTTCAAAACCCGGAATATTTCGTGGTACTCGTTGATAATTTTCTTACTGGAAAAAAAGAAAACATTCCACAACACCAAAACTGCAAGTTCATCCATGGAGATGTGAATAATTTTGATGACATTTCTCCCGTTTTCAGCTTGTACAACTTTGATTATGTATTCCACTATGCCGCCGTTGTTGGTGTGAAACGCACTTTGGAA
>Ga0247691_1000304_pt1 | contig 10700 bp, 9 predicted proteins | sample CNK32_metaG_FD_182721 | JGI IMG/M metagenome (GOLD analysis project Ga0247691, IMG submission 182721) | Soil microbial communities from Purdue University Martell Research Forest, Indiana, United States - CNK32 | ecosystem: Environmental > Terrestrial > Soil > Temperate forest > Bulk soil | place...
CACGCCCGGCGCCGCCGGCAGCGGCAGGAGGTGGAACGGGTTGAACGGCCGCAGCCCGGCCAGGTCGAAGATCGAGCCGAGGTCGACGTAGAACGGGTCGTCCCGCTGGCCGGCGAAGACCTTGGTCCCACCGGGCAGATTCGTGACCGCGGACGCCGCCAGGTTGGAGTAGTTCGGCGTCGAGCGTGGCCCGATGTTGTCCGGCGGCGTCGGGATGTTCGTCCCCAGCACGACCGGGTCCTTCGCCTTGCCGTTCTTGTTGAAGTGGACGAGGGTGACGCTGTACGTCTGCGGCCGGTTCCAGTTCGGGTCGCTCAGCGAAGTGATCGGCCCGGTGTTGTAGAGGAACGTGTTCCCGTTCCGCGTCTGCGTCGTGAAGCGGAACTGGTAGCCGATGTCGGCACGTCCGTCCCCGTTCTGGTCGATCCCGATCTGGTAGAGAACGCTGTCGTCGAAGCTGTAGAAGTTCGGCCCGCTGGCCGGAGCTTCGAGCGGGATGTAGTTCGCGATCAGCGTGACCGTACTCGTGTCGTCAGGGCTGACGAACGCGTACAGGTCGGTGTTGTCCGCCCGCGGGTCCTGGCTGATCAGCGGCGCCTCCGAGTGGCTCGACGCGCTGGCAGCTCCAGGTCCGGGAAAGCGGGTGAGGATCGCCGCGATCGCCAGCGCTGCGAGTGCCAGCGCCGCGGCCACGACGACCGTTCTGGGAATCCGTGGTGCAGCGGCATGCATGGGCTCTTCCTCCTCGACCCCGGTGGTTGTCGAGGCTGGTTCGCAGCCCGGCCGCGAACGGTTCGGCTACGGCGTGACGCGTGTGCCGGTGCGGCCCTCGAGCGCGTCGCCCAGAGCTGCAGGGGAGGTGATCAACGCCTCGCGGCCAGTGGCGCGGACGAACTCGACCGACGCCTCGACCTTCGGGCGCATCGAACCGGCGGCCAGCTCGGGCAGGAGCGCCCCGGCGTCGTCAACGGAGAGCTCGCGGAGCTCTTGCTGTTGGTCGGTGCCGAAGTTCGCGTACACCGCAGGCACCTCGGTGAGGATCACGAAGCGGTCGGCGCCGAGCGCGCGGGCGAGCAGCGAGGAGGCGCGGTCCTTGTCGATCACGGCGTCGATCCCGGCCACGTGGTCGCCGCGGCGCGTGGCGGGGATGCCGCCGCCGCCGCAGGCGACGACGATCGAGCCGGAGGCGAGCAGCGAGCGGATCGCCTCGAGCTCGACCACCTGGAGCGGCACGGGCGAGGGGACGACGCGCCGCCAGCCCCGGCCCGCGTCGTGGACGACCTGCCAGCCGCGCTCGTCCTCGAGCTGCCGCGCCTTGGTCTCGTCGTAGAACGGGCCGACCGGCTTTGTCGGCTCCTCGAACGCCGGGTCGTCCTCGTCGACGAGCACGTGGGTGAGCAGGCAGACGACCGGCCGTCCTGCGACCGGCGAGAGCTCGCTCTCGATCAGCGCGCCGATCTCGGCCTGCGTCTGTGCGACCGCGAGGTAGAGCGGCAGCGGCGGCGCCTCTTCGGCCGCGCGCTCCTGGCGAATCAGCTCGTTGCCGACCTGGGGGCCGTTCCCGTGCGTGACGACGAGCTCGGTCTCGGCGAGCAGCGGCCGGAGCGCCGCGGCCACCTCACGCAGGTTCGCGCGCTGCTCGGCCGCGGTTCCCCGCTCGCCGGGCCGCATGAGCGCGTTCCCGCCGAGCGCGACGACGGCTGTCACCGCGACGTCGCTCTAAGGCTGAGCCGGCTCTGCTGGCTCAGCCGTCTGCGCCGCTGACCGAGAGCGCCTGGATCGACGCGCTCGCTCAAACCAATGCTTTGGCGTCCAGCAGGCCGTGCTCGCGGAGCACGTCCTCGAGCGTCGGCTCGCCCAGCTCCTCGAGCCGGTAGGTGACGCGCAGCGCCGGCACGTCGAAGTCGATCAACCGCCGTAGGTCGATGGGCGTCCCGATCAGCACGAGCTCTGCGCCAGACCCCTCGATCGTCGCCTTCAGGTCGTCCATCTGCTCCCGGCCATAGCCCATCGCCGGCAGCAGCGCGCCGACGTGCGGGTACGCCTCGAAGGTCTGCGCGATCGTGCCGACGGCCGCCGAGCGCGGGTCGATCAGCTCGGCCGCGCCGTTCGCCTTCGCAGCGAGCACGGCGGCGCCGTAGGTCATCTCGCCGTGCGTCAGTGTCGGCCCGTCCTCGATCGCGAGCACGCGCCTGCCCGCGATCTGCGACGCGTCGCCCTCGACCAGGTACGGCGAGGCGGCGAGAACGATCTTCGCGCCGGGGTTGTGCGCCCTGATCGAGTCGAGCACGGCGTCGACGCCTTCCTGCGTGGCGCTGTCGACCTTGTTCACGACGCAGACGTCCGCCATGCGCAGGTTCGTCTCGCCCGGGTGGTAGCGGAGCTCGTGACCCGGCCGGTGCGGGTCGACGACGACGATGTGCACGTTCGGCTTCACGAACGGCGTGTCGTTGTTGCCGCCGTCCCAGAGGATCACGTCCGCCTCCTGCTCGGCGCGGTCGAGGATCGCCGCATAGTCGATCCCGGCGAAGACGAGGTTGCCCTCGGCCAGGTGCGGCTCGTACTCCTCACGCTCCTCGATCGTGGCGTCCGCCGCCTCGAGGTCCTCGTAGCGCTCGAAGCGCTGGACGGCCTGCTTCGTCAGGTCGCCGTACGGCATCGGGTGCCGCAGCACGGCGACCTTCTTGCCGGCTTCGCGGAGCAGCGCGGCCACGCGGCGGGTCGTCTGGCTCTTGCCCGAGCCAGTGCGGACGGCGCAGATCGCGACGGCGGGCTTCGACGATGTCAGCATCGTCTCGCGCGGGGAGATCAGCTTGTAGGAGGCGCCTGCGGCCAGCGCGCGCGAGCCGATGTGCATCACGTGCTCGTGCGTCACGTCCGAGTAGGCGAAGACGACCTCGTCGACCTGGTGCCGCTCGATCAGCGCCTCGAGCTCGTCCTCGGGCTCGATCGGGATGCCGTCGGGATAGAGCTCACCCGCGAGCTCGGGCGGGTAGACGCGGCCGTCGATGTTCGGGATCTGCGTCGCCGTGAAGACGACCACCTCGTACTCCTCGCGGCCTCGGTAGACGAGGTTGAAGTTGTGGAAGTCGCGGCCGGCCGCGCCCGCGATGAGCACCCGTGTGCGGTTCATGCGGCTCGATCCTCTCTTTCAGCGAGTCGACAGGTCAGTTCGGACGGACGCACGAGCGAAGCTCGTCCGTCCTGGGGTCGACGTCGCAAGCGCCGTCTCAACATGCATAAAGCTTATGCAGCTACACAGGACAGAGCGCCCGTCAATGGGCGAGGTCGGCCCTACGCGTCAGGCGCGCCAGCGGTTCGGGTCGAAGCCGTAGGTCTCGAGGAGCGTCTTGCTCGCCGAGGCAGCGGCGGCGGCGCGCTCCTGGCTATACGTCCAGACGATCTCGGTGCGGCCGGCCTCTTGGCGCTCGATCTCGACTCCCAGCGGGAGCCGCTCGTCGATGTAGTCGCAAGCCGAGTCGGCCGCGTCGAGGAGGTTTGCGGCCGCACACAGCTCGCGTCGTTCGGTCGCGTGGCCGTCTACGGCGAACACGGCGTATCTCGGGCCGCTGGGGATCGGAGACGGCGACGCGCCGGCAGCGACCAGCTCGGTCTCCGGAGTCACCCCGTGCTGCTCGGCAAGGACGGATGCGAGCGTCCCCGGTGAGAGCGACCCGGACTCGACGAGGATCTCGCCGAGCCTGCGATGAGGATTGTCCCGTTGCTCGGCGAGCGCCCGCTGAAGGGCGGCCGGGGAGACGAAGCCCTTCTGGCTGAGGAGCATCCCCAAGGAGCGCCAGGTGGCGCGCACCTGCGGCTGGTCGACGCGATCGGGAGTCGCGCCGCCGACCCGGACCTCGACGCCGTGCTGCCGCGCCAGCGCTCGGGTGAGCTCCGTGCCGGTCACGTGCCCCTCTGCGACCAGCACCTGCCCCAGCAGACGCCCGCTGCGGCGCTGTTCCGCGAGCGCGCGCTCGAGCTGAGTGGGCGTCAGGAGCTCGTCGTCGACGAGCACCCGGCCCAGCGGCCTCCACGGGAAGTCGGAGTGGTGCATGCCTCGGTTATCGGCCGCGGAGGCGGACTTCTGAACGATCGGCCTCTCGGAAGACGTGTTACGAAAGGCGCTCGCGGACGCGGTCGCCGACCGCGGACATCTCGATCTCCGCGCCGGTCACGTCCTTCAGCAACTCGTCGGCTGTCGGCTGCTGGCCGAGCGACCACAGCTCGCGGAGCAGCGACCCGGCCTCGCGCCGTGCGAACCAGTCGTTGCCGTACTGCTCGCGCAGGTGGTCGCGCAGCTGGGACTCGAACGCCCACGACCGCAAGTAGGACGTGACGTAGAAGCCGGAGTCGATGTCGGCGAGGTAGTTCGCCTCGCTGATCTCGAACTTGAGCGCGTCGCCGAGGATCTCCGCATACCGCTTTGCCATCGACGGGACGTCGTCGGTCTGGTGGAACTCGAGCTCGTAGAGCAGCTTGGCCGAGTAGCGGCGGACGAAGAAGAGCAGCCAGAGCATCCCCTCGGCCGCGTACTCGTCGGGACGCGGGAAGTCGAGCCGCCGCGTCAGCCAGGCGGGCTCGTCGGTCAGGTGCTGCATCAGCATCGCCCAGCCCTCGGTGATCGCGACGTCGCCGAGGCGGCGCTCCTCCATCGTCAGGTCGCGCGACGTGTTGGCGAAATGCTCGGCGTGGCCGGCCTCGTGGAAGAACGCGCGCCAGTCGTCGGCGCCCCCGATCGGCTGGATCACGAGCATCACCTTCTCGGGCACCTCGATCGGCGAGCAGAAGGCGCGCGGCGTCTTCGACGGACGCTGCTCGATGTCGAGGTGGATGTTCTCCTGGCGGTCGAGGTCGATCCCGAGGGCGGACAGCGTCGTCTTGAGCGCCGGCACCAGCTTCTCGCCGGGGAAGCCCTCGTCCCACTGCGGCGAGCGGACCATCCGCTGGACGTCCCAGCGCGCGAGCTCGTCGAGCGAGAGGCCGAGCAGCTCGCGCGAGGCGCGTCCCATCTGCTCTTCGTAGAGCCGTTCGGTGTCTGCGAGGAACCCCTCGCACTGCGCGGCCAGCTCCTTCAGGCGGAAGCCGAACTTCTCGTAGAGCTCGACGTAGGTGCTCGCGCCGAGCGCCGGCAGCTCGCGGCGGACGATCTCGACGCCGTCGAGGTAGACCGGGTTGAGGTGCTCCTCGGTCGCCTCCCACATCGCGCGGTCGAGGCGCTCGCGACGGCCGCGGTCGGCCTCGTTCGCCATCTCCGGCCGGATCATCCGGTACGGAATCGTCCGGCCGTCGACCTCGACCTCGAGCTCGGCCTCGAGCTCGGCGAGCTTCTCGGCGTGCTCGCGCGTGAACTTGCCGAGGTAGCCCTCACAGCCGAACTGCCAGAGCTCGCGGATCCGGCGATCGCCGTCGACGGCCGCGCCGATCTTCTGCACCTCGCCGAGGTCGGTCAGGCGCGAATGCCGCTCGTAGATGTCCTCGAGCTCGAGCCTGTCCTTGTGACCAGCGTAGTGGAGGTAGTACTCCTCGTCGAGCTCGGCGATGAACCGGTCGGCTTCGGCGCTGTAGGACTCGATCTCCGGGGAGCTCGGCACAGGCCGTAGGATATCCCGGTGCGCGAGATCAGCCTGAAAACGGAGCGGCGGACGCAGCTGGTCGACATCACGGCCGAGGTCGAGGAGGCGCTGAACGGCGCCAACGGCGCCGCCGCCGCGCTGGTCTACGTCCCTCACACTACTGCCGGCGTGACGATCAACGAGGACATCGACCCCGTGCTCGCGACCGACCTCGAGTCGGCGATGGAGAAGATCGTCGAGGACGGCTGGAGCTGGGGCCACGACGACGCCGACGGCCCGAACGCGCCCTCGCACATGCGCGCGTCGCTGATGAGCCCCGAGGTGCTGGTGCCGCTGAGCGAGGGGAAGCTCGCGCTCGGCCGCTACCAGGGGATCTTCTTCTGCGAGTTCGACGGGCCGCGAGACCGCAAGGTCTACGTCACCGCGCTTAGCTGACGCGCAACCGGCGCTTCATCTGATCTGAACCTTCCCCGAATAGGTTGGGCCCGTGCCCCGGAAGCTGCCGCTTGCGTTCGCGCTCTCGGTCGCTGCGGCGGCTGGCGTCGCGTTCTTCGGGCATGACAAGGCGCCGCACGCCCGCGCCACCGAGGGGATCCACAAGATCCGCCACGTGGTCGTGATCATGCAGGAGAACCGCTCGTTCGACTCCTACTTCGGCACGTATCCGGGCGCGGACGGGATCCCCCGGCACGACGGCGTCTTCACCGTTTGCTCGCCGGACCCGCGAACCGGCCGTTGCCTGCGGCCGTTCCACGACACGAGCGACCGGAACAGCGGCGGTCCGCACGAGCACTTCGACGCAATTCGCGACGTCAACAGCGGCAAGATGAACGGCTTCGTCCGGGAGGCGCGCCGCGGCCTCACGCGGGGCTGCAAGACGACGCCCGATGCGCCGCTCTGCTCGTTCGGGGCGAGGCGGCCCGACGTGATGGGCTACCACGACGAGGACGAGATCCCGAACTACTGGGCCTACGCACACAACTTCGTCCTGCAGGACCACATGTTCGAGTCGGTCGATTCGTGGAGCCTGCCGTCGCACCTGTACACGGTCTCGGAGTGGTCGGCCCGCTGCTCGCGGCCGGGCGACCCGATGAGCTGCAAGACCGCGATCGAGAACCCGCTCCCGCCGCCGCACGAGCCGCAGAACCCGACGAGCCGGACGCCCCACTACCAGTGGACCGACCTCACCTACCTGCTGCACAAGGCCCACGTCTCGTGGCGGTATTACATCTTCGCGGGCGCACAGCCCGACTGTGACGACAACGCGATGGTCTGCAAGATGAAGTGGCAGAACGCCCACACGCCCGGCATCTGGAACCCGCTGCCGTGGTTCACGACCGTCCACCAGGACCACCAGCTCGGGAACGTCGTCCCGATGCGCGATTTCTTCCAGGCCGCGAAGTCGGGGACGCTGCCGGCGGTGTCATGGCTGACGCCGAGCAACAGGGTGAGCGAGCATCCGCCGGCGCTCGTCACCCGCGGCCAGGCCTACGTGACGCGGGCGATCAACGCGATCATGAGCGGCCCGGACTGGAGCTCGACCGCGATCTTCCTCGGCTGGGACGACTGGGGCGGCTTCTACGACCACGTCAGGCCCCCGAAGGTCGACGGCATGGGCTTCGGCCTGCGCGTCCCGTCGCTCGTCATCTCGCCGTACGCCAAGCGCGGTTACGTCGACCACCAGGTGGCGAGCCTCGACGCGTACACGAAGTTCATCGAGGACGACTTCCTCGGCGGCCAGCGGCTCGACCCTCGCACGGACGGGCGGCCGGACTCGCGGCCCGACGTGCGCGAGGTGATGCCTCAGGTGGGCGACCTGACCCGCGATTTCGACTTCAGCCAGCCGCCGCGGCCGCCCATGGTGCTCCCCGAGCACCCGGGCTTCTCGTAGCCTGGGCGGCTGATGGCCGCGCCCGTCGCCAGAGACCAGGAGCTCGAGCTCTCGATCGACTCGCTCGCCTACGGCGGGAACGGCGTCGCGCGCCTGAACGGCTTCGTCGTGTTCGTGCGGCGCGGTCTGCCCGGCGACCGCGTGCGCGCACGCGTGACGAAGGTGAAGCGCAACCACGCCGAAGCGCTCGCGGTCGAGGTGCTCGAGCCGAGCGGCCTGCGCGTCGAAGCTCCGTGTCAGCACTACCCGGCGTGCGGCGGCTGCCGCTTCCAGGACCTCGCCTACGAGGCGCAGGTCGCCGCGAAGGAGGAGCAGGTCGCCGACGCGCTGCGCCGGCTGGGCGGAGTTGCGGAGCTGCCGCTCGAGCCGATCGTGCCGGCCGAGGAGGTCTTTCACTACCGCAACAAGCTGGAGTACTCGTTCACGCAGACGCCGGCGGGCGCCGCGCTCGGCTTTCACAGGGCCGGCCGCTGGGACGAGGTGCTCGAGGTCGAGCAGTGCTGGCTGACGACCGACCTCGGCAACGCGGTGCGGAACGCCGTCCGCGACTGGGCACGGGCCGAGAAGCTCGAGCCGTACGATCAGGCGGAGCACACGGGGTACCTGCGCCACCTCGTGCTGCGCGAGGGCCGGAACACCGGCCAGCTGCTCGTCCAGCTCGTGACGGCGCCGGGCGAGCGGTTCGACCGAGACGAGCTCGTCGAGGTGCTACGGCGCTTCCCCGAGGTGCGCTCGATCCACTGGGCCGAGAACGAGTCGCCGGCGGAGGTGACCAACCTGCCGACGACGCTCCTCTGGGGCGAAGACGCGATCGAGGAGGAGCTCTGCGGCCTGCGCTTCCGCGTCCGGCCGAATGCCTTCCTGCAGACGAACACCCGTATGGCCGAGCGGCTGTACGAGCTGGCGCGCGAGTACGCGGCGCTGACCGGCGGCGAGACGGTCTACGACCTCTACTGCGGGATCGGCACGATCGGGCTGACGCTGGCGTCGCAGGCGCTGACGGTGTGGGGGGTGGAGGTCTCGGAGGAGTCGGTCGCGTGCGCGCTCGAGAACGCCGACCTGAACGGGATCACGAACACCGCCTTCTTCGCCGGCGAGGTCGGCGCGTCGCTCGAGGATCTAGCCGACCGGGCGGGCTCGCCGGACGTCGCCGTCGTCGACCCGCCGCGGGCAGGGCTCTCCGGCAAAGCGCTGCGGCGGCTCGCGCGGCTGGAGGCGTCGCGGATCGTCTACGTCTCGTGCAACCCGACCACGCTCGCGGCGAACGTGAAGGAGCTCGAGCGCGAGTGGGGCTACCGGCTCGAGCGCGTGCGGCCGGTCGACATGTTTCCGCACACGCCGCACGTCGAGTCGGTCGCGCTGCTGACGCGGACCGTCTGATTCGGCCGAGACCCAGGGACAGTCCCTGGGTCGGGCACGATTGGCCCGAACCGCGTGCCTGACGCCCGGACAACCGTCCGTTTCGGCCATGGCCCGAGGACTGTCCCCGGCTCATGGCTGTTCAGGGCGTGTCGAGCTCGGTCTCGATCGCCTCGCGGAGCTCGCCGAGGCCCCCTCGCAAGGCCGAGATCTGCGCGCCGCCGAGCCGCTCCTCGACCGCGAGCGCCAGCGCACGGAACCGCGGACGCGCCTTGCCGAGCAGCTGCTGGCCGTCCTTCGACAGCTCGACCAGGTACGAGCGCCGGTCGTCGGGGTTGGGTGTCCGCTCGGCGTGGCCGCGCTTCTCCAGCCGGCGCACGCGGAAGAGCACCGTTGAGAGCGGCATTTCCAGCCGTGCTGCGAGCGCCGTCGGCGTCCACGGGCCCTCGGCGCCGATGATCACGTAGAACGGGTAGTCCTCGGGCGGCAGCTCGAGCCCTTCCATCGCCGTCGCGATGAGCCGCTCCCGCACCTGGTTCGTGCGGAAGAGATCGAGCAGAATCGTCTCCGAATCGGCGTCTTGCACTAGCACAACCTTGTGGTAATGTCCCGCAACGTTGTGGTAAGTCTACTTCGCGGCGGGGTCGTCATCATCGCGGTCGAGCAGTATGCGGCGTTGCAAGCGGTGCTTCTGCTCCCGAGAAGCTGCACGTCGGGCTGTCCGCCTCCTTTGCCCTCTCTGGAGGCGGTTCGGTCTGGGTGACCGATCACACGGGCAACCAGGTCGTCCGCGTCGACCCCGTCGCGGGGCGCGTCGTCAAGCGAATCAAGGTCGGCGGCTACCCGTTCGGCCTCGCCTACGGCGGGGGCAGCCTCTGGGTGGGCTCCCGTCACGGCGACATCGTCACCCGCGTCGACCCGGCGACCGGCAAGCGGAAGGCTCGGATTGCCGTCGGCAGCGCTCCGTACGCGCTCGCCTACGGCGGCGGCTCGGTCTGGGTAACCAATGAGAACTCGGGCACCGTCAGCCGGATCGGCCCGAAGCGCAACAAGGTGATCAAGACGATCCGGGTCGGCGGCGGCCCGAACGGAATCGCCGTCGCGTTCGGCAAGGTCTGGGTCGCCGACTACGGCCGCGGGCGGCTGATCCGGGTCAATGCGTCGCGAAACCGCGTCGAGAAGACGATCCGGATCCCGACCGCCGACTGGATCACGCCCGCCGCCGGATCGCTCTGGGTCTCGAGCGAAACCGGCTTCGTCTACCGCATCGACCCGACGACGATGAAGGTGCTCGCCAAGATCGCGGTCGGGCAGAACCCGCTCGCGAGCGCCGTCTCGGGCAGCCAGCTCTGGGTGCCCAACATCGACTCCGGCACCGTCTCGGTGATCGACCTCGTGGCGGCGACGGTCACGGGGACCGAGTCGACGGGGCCGCAGCCGATCGCCGCCGTCGTCGGCGGCGGCTCCGCGTGGGTCACTTCGGAGCTGGACGGCGATCTCTGGCGCTTTCCCCTCTAGCCAGCGCACGCCGTACCTCACGCCAGAGCAGGTCGGCGTTCGGCAGCAGGAAGCCGACCGAGAGCAGCGGAAGCGCTGGCAGCCCGCCGACCTCCAGCCACGTCGCTAGCGCCATCGTGCCGCCGAGCGATGCCGTGAGGCACACCCAGGTCCAGCCGGTGCGCAGCTGCCAGCGAGCAGCGGCACCGAGGAAGAGGGCGTAGAACAGCAGGTCGGGCAGCCCGAGGCGGGCCGCGTCGTTCGAGCCGGGCACGGGGAACGCGAAGGAAAGCGCGTCGAAGACCTGCGGCTTCTTGTTCACGATCGTGTTCGTCGGCCCGCGCCAGACCGAGTACGAGTCGACGAACGGGACGATGAGC
>Ga0247691_1000305_pt1 | contig 10690 bp, 5 predicted proteins | sample CNK32_metaG_FD_182721 | JGI IMG/M metagenome (GOLD analysis project Ga0247691, IMG submission 182721) | Soil microbial communities from Purdue University Martell Research Forest, Indiana, United States - CNK32 | ecosystem: Environmental > Terrestrial > Soil > Temperate forest > Bulk soil | place...
TCCTGTCAATTCATTTACTGGACTTGGGTCTTCGCAAGTGACTTTAATTGCAGGTACCAATAACAATTGTTACGATACCACAACCATTCGCGGTCCGTTTATCTATCAGCCATATACAACGGATTCTTCGTGGATTTTCCGAAACAAAATCGTTACGCCCGGTACACAAAATCAAAGCCTTTGGAATGATATTAAAAAAACAATCAAATCCAAGAACGGCGGATATCTTGTAATGGGGAATTATGCGGACCGAATTATCATGTCCCGGGTTGGAGATTCCGTAAACTGTCCCGCTCAAGGTGGATACCTTGCTAAGTACAATGATTTTGGCATCTTGAAATGGTGTATAAGAGCCACTCCATTCGGCACTTCTGGAGGTACTGGCTTTTCTGAACTTTATAAGGATCTTATGGAAGATAGTCATGGGAACATCTTTATGGTCGGGGCGAATCCAACAAACAGTTTAGTGGACAACAAAGGGGATTCAATCGCATTTAATCAATCGTTTGTTGTTAAACTGGACTCACTTGGAAATACCATCTGGTATAGAAGCTCTTCTGTTTTCTATAATTTTTCAATGCACTCTTTAGCACATGACTACAATGATGACATTTATGTTTCTTGTGGCTTCTCAAACAATTCCACTCCGGTACAACTTCTTTCGGCTCCGTTTTTTTTAAATGGCCTACCTCATGAGACCCTTACAAACAGCGGAAATGTTTGTAATTACTGCATGCTCCAAGGCATTGTTATCAAATTGGATAGTCAGTCGGGTGAAAAAGTCTATGACTTCCTTATTGAAAGTAGTGGGAGTTTCGGTGCCAATTTGGTATTTGACACCTTAAACAATTTATACCTGTATGGAAATCGACAATCCCATCTAATTATTCATGAACCTTCAGGCATAGATACTTTTATGCTAAATCTAGGTAATCCGAATAATGAATTATATATCTGTAAATTCGATTCAGGAGGGAATCATGTTTGGAAATTTAATGGTACCGGTGATATATCCAGTTTAAAAGTTAGCGAACAAGGCGATCTTTATTTTACAGGATCCAATTCATATAATACAATTCATCCATTCAATTCAATGGAGTTCACAAATGCCGACAACAGTACCAGTAATTTTACCGGGGGGCACCTTTTTATAGCAAAAGTAAACTCAAACGGGATGACCCAATGGATTAATGGCAATTATAACAGTTATTATGCTTGGGGAGTGGATATTTTACTTGATAATGATTCCCTTTATGTTCTTGGCAGCGTTCATGATAATGATTTAACAACAGGTAGTACATATGTTCAATGTGAAATGCTGGGACAAAACAACCTATCTGTTCCAATAAATTCAGATAAACTATGCTACTTCATTGCAAAATATGATTTAGACGGAACGATCTCCAATGTTTATTTAAGTCAACCCACGGGTGCTTCAAATGGCTTTGACTTGTCATCTGTCAGCAATGCCAATTTGATTCGTTTGGATGACGGATATTTTTTAATGGTTAAATCGGTCTGGTTATTTAATCCGAATTTATCACAACCTGACGGGTCTGACTTTGGTCATACTTTGGATTATACTTCACATACCAATGGTATTCACTTAAAGTTTCAGCCAGATGAAGGCATTGTATTTAATCCCCATTATTTCAAATTGATTATCGATTCCGTTTGTTATAACTCATCCTACACTTTTCTCGATGGAAGTGTCGTCTCAAATATTACGGCACCTTTCGTACAGGTTGATTCCCTAGTTGCATCTAATGGGATGGACAGCATCATCAAATATCAAATTACTGTGCCACTGGTTAACGAATCATATCAATACATTACGGTATGTCAAGGCGGTGATTATGAACTTCCCAACGACACAACCTTTACAAACATACAATCGGATTTCTTTTATACTCAGACATTTTCTTTCCCAAATGCATGCGACAGTCTTGCAAACTACCAGTTCTTTGTAACACCACCCCCGAGTGCTTCGGTCATCCAGGTAATACATGCATGTCAGGGAGAAGATCTGACTCTTCCGGATGGAAGCACCATTAACAATATTCAGGGGAATCAATTTATTGTTGCTACTCTCCAAAACGTAAATGGGTGCGATAGCTTGGCGAATTATTTAATTCAGGTTACCATGCTCAATGCAACCATTACTCCCGTAGGAAATGATCTTTCGACAAGTGGTTCCGGAAGCAGTACGTATCAATGGGTAAATTGCAATACCAGCTTTTCACCTATTTCGGGCGCGACTGGCATGATGTTCACTCCTACCTCGAACGGAAATTATGCTATAATCGTGAATGAGAATGGTTGTGCCGACACTTCAGCGTGTTATCAGTACACAAACCTTTCTATCAATGAATTGGATCAGTCTATTTCTGTATTTCCAAATCCGACAAGTGGTAAAGCATTAATCACTTTTGAAAATACCATCGGATTTGCAACTATTTCTGTTTATTCAAATGATGGTAGAAAAGTTCTCGATTCACCTATTCAAGGAATCGAAAAATACGAACTGGATCTTTCCTCTTTCGAAAAAGGAACTTACTTTGTACGGATTGCTGCTGAAAGTAAAAATTCAGAGTTTGTAATTGTGAAAAATTAGATTGCTAAATTGAACAAATGGCACGATTGAGATTGATTGAAAATTCAGATGACTTAACGATTAATCGTCCGGAACCGATTACGGAAACCATTCCTGTTTTGGAGTATTTCAAGGAAATCGACCCGAAACATGCTGTAAACGAGCTATTGGAAGGAAATCATGTGTTGATTTCAGATCAATTCAGCAGCGGATTGTTGGTTTTGAATGCTTTGAAAGACCGGTTATATAAAAACCAAAACAAACAAACTTTCGAAAATCAACGAACACTGCGTGATGCTTACAGAAAAGCGAGCCAATTGTTATTGATTGAGATCAGCAATCACCGTTTGCAGGTCAAAAAAGCTCCTGAGATCGGTTGGTTGAAAAAGTTATACGCTGAAACTCCTGATTTCTTATTGCCGTTTACGGATGTCCAAGGCTTGAACAGCTCGTGGCAGTGGTATGAGAAAGGAATCCGGATTCCCGGATTGAAACAATTGCTTCATCCTTTTTACGGAACTTACTTCCCTACCCGTTTCGAACACATTGAACTGTTTGTGAATTATCTCAAAAAATACCGTGGACCAAAAGAAAGCGCATTTGACGTTGGAATCGGAAGTGGTGTTTTAACTAAACTATTCCATCAATTTGGTTTTAAAGGAGTTCATGCTTCAGATATTAACTCAAATGCGTTGATTGGGTCCATTGCAGACTTTCAGTCGCAACGGACTGAAGGAAAGATGAATCTTTATTTCGGGGATTTATTTGCAGGATCAGGTATCAAGTCGGATGTAATTGCTTTCAATCCTCCATGGATTCCGCTTCCAAAAGAAGTATCCGGAATTGACCTGGCTATTTATTATGATAAGGAGTTGTTTCCGCGATTTTTTGAAGAAGCTCATAAACACTTGAATCCCGAAGGAAATGTGGTTCTTTTGTTTTCAAATTTGGCGGGATTAATGGACCCGAATTTTGTGCATCCGATCGAACTGGAACTGAAAAGCAAGAAGCGCTTGTCCTTAGTTGAAAAAACGATTAAAAAAGTGGGAGCTGCATCTTCCAAAACCAAACGAAAGGCAAGCTGGCGGGACGAGGAGTTTGTGGAATGCTGGATTTTAAAATTGAAATAATCCCCCTATTTATTTCCCACAGAGGAACACGGAGGAGCACAGAGATTAATTACTTTATTTTTTTATGCCAATATCCAATAATACACTTTCATTCGTGTCCTTCCGTGCCCGTCCGTGGGAGATAAAAAAACGCTAATACTGGAACGCATAGAGAATCCATCTCTTTTCAATTCTAAATTCTCAATTTTCAATTATCTTTGAGGATGCAAATCAAAACAACGCTCACGCAATCGCAATTCGCGAAACTCACCGGAATTTTACTTCTAAAACGTCTTCAGGTACTCTTCTTGCTTTTGGCAATTCTGGGCTTAATTATCGGTGCGTTGATTGCTATGATCGTATTTAAGAACAAGGATGCGTACATGCTCGTTTTTGTAGCTATTGTATTTTTAGCCCTGTTTGCATTCAGTATTTTCAATAATGCCAAAAGACATTACCAGAACAATCCCCGGATTCGACAGGAAACCACTTATGATTTTTCAGAAAAAGGCATTTCCATTTCAAAGGAAGGATTTGCGTCAACAATCAAATGGAGCGAGGTCATTCGCATTCGCAAAAAAGCCGGATTGATCCTGATTTGGCAGAATAAACTGGTAGCGAACGTGATCTCGACAAAGGATGTAAGCCCTGAGCAGTTAAAAACCATAAAAGATTTCACTCTGAAAAAGGGAATCAAATCAAACTTATCTTAATCTCTAAACTATCATATCAATGAATCATTTAAAAGCAATTGCCTTATTCATTTCCATTGTCCTTCTGGCAGCATGTTCATCAAACGAAGTTCAATCAGGTTTAAAAACGAGTACTGATATTTACTTATTACAACGTATGCAGAACAGTAGTTTACTTCTGTATGAGATGTCAGAAAACAGAGCTATGAATTTAAAAGAAGCAAGTGAATATGAACCAAATAAAATTGCGAAAGACAAATTAATCAGCTACTTGCAAATGGGTACTGATTTTGATCAGGCATCGGAAAAATTGATTGATAAAATTGAAGCAACCAAATTAGAAATCGTAAAACAATTGGGGCTAGATCTGAATGCAAAAGGAACAATTAAATATGAGCCAAAAGGTCTTCTATCCAGATATCAGTTAAGAGAAGCAGATCCAAACAAGAGCATTTCTCCTGATTTTGATTTCAAGACGATTGGAGAAGAGATTTGTACTCTTAAATATAAATTCCGTAATGACATCTTATCGATCCTTCTTAATAATACTGTTGGTTCTGATAATAAATCATTTACATTCAAGGACCCAAATATTCGCTCTAAAGACATACATAGTGATGAGTTTTTGTCAGCGGTCGAGCAATCATTTGGACAGATGAAAATTAATTATGATGATGCCTACATAAGTATGAATATCTACAAAATGGTCTCACCGGATGAAAGCTTTTTCAGTGAATCATTTGTAAATAATCTACCATGGATTGAGCAATTCACCTTACTTGAAGATCAAAAACAACAATTGTTTGAAATCAGAAATATGGTTTATTCACTCATCTCATCTAAAGTGAATCTTGCACAATTAATCAATTTCAACAAAATCGTAGCAGTCACTGAAGGAGACGAATACGTAAAAGGTGGTTCAGAGCAAACATTCAAAGTTTTTGTTGCTGGAGTTAATACGTTTGAAAAACCCGTTTTAACTGTGAATGGTGCAAATTCTCCAGCTGAAGTTGACAATGGAATTGCAAAAGTTAAAGTCACTATTCCTAAAGGCGCTTCAGAATGTGTATTTGCCGGTACTATTTCTATTCATGATAAAGCAGGTGAAATTATCGAACGTCCCTGGACAAAAAAATTCGTGATTTCTAAATAGGAATTGGCTAAAGACTAATTTTGACTTTGTAGTTCCGTTAATTTCTCTACATTTAGAGGGATTCTTAAATCTTTTCAATGAATTCATCGAAGATTTGGCATAAACTACTATTCGGGATGCTGATTTCACTGGTTATTGCGCTAGCAGCAGTTTCCCTTGTAGTCTATCGTGAAATATCACAGAACATTACTCAAAAAACAAATAGCCGTTTAGAAGTTATCCGGAACTTGAAAAAGGAACAGGTCGAATCCTACTTCAAGGAATTACGAAACCAAACCGAACTGATGAGCGCTTCAGAATCATTCGTGAATAAATTCCTTGAATGCAAGGAAGCTTTTAAGGACATTTCTACGGATCCTGATTTTGACACGGAAACATTCAATAATTACAAAGCACATCGGGATAGTATTTATTTCGAAAAAGAAAAAGCCTATTACGGAGACAATAGTATTTCATTGGATTTGGTCTCAAAAGATCTCGCCAACAATAAAGAAGCTATCATCATTCAAAATTCGCTATGGGATAAACAGTTTCCTCAATTAGACTGTACGGAGAACTACCGGAAAGTCAAGTCAAAACTGAATAAGCGAACACGACGCATTGCCAATAAGATCGGATTCCATGATGTGATTCTCATCGATTCCAAAACCGGTTATATCATTTTCACTACTGATGAGCATTCGGAAATCGGTGCCAATGTACTGGAAGGTCCATTCAAAAACACCAGTATCCGAAAAGCATTTGATGTTGTCCATGAATTGAAGGAACCAAAAACCTTTATTGTGGATTTCGAAGCGTATCCACCCTCCAACAATGAACAAACCGCATTCATAACCTGCCCGATTATCAAGGACAGTATGAATATTGGAATATTGGTTGCAGAAATAGGCATTGAGGAATTAGATGATATTGTTACGTTTAATCGGGATTGGGGAAATAAAAATATGGGAGAAACCGGAGAAGTTTTTCTGGTGGGCTCTGACATGTATATGCGTTCCCAAAGTCGTTTTTTCCTTGAAGACAAGGATAGTTTATTGAATGTTATCAAAAGGAACAATCATGTTTCTTCAAAAGACATGCAAAAACTAAAGGAAAGTAAATCTTCCATTAAAAGTATTCGAATTAATGCAGAAGGTCCCAGAAGAGCCATTGCGGGGAAAACTGGTGTTGTTAAGGCATTGGATTATCGCGGAGAACCTGTTTTAGCAGCTTATTCTCCACTAAAAATCAACAATATCCATTGGGGAATCCTTTCTAAAATGGATCAAAAAGAAGCCTTTTCTGAAGTGGCGGAATTGCGTTATTTCCTCATCATCACCTATTTGATTGTGCTCTTCGCTTCTGCTTTGGTCGCTTTCTTTATTGCCAAACAGATTGCCAAACCCATTCAACAATTAAGTCAACATGCAAAAGAACTGAGTACCGGGAATTTTGGCGCAAATATCACAGTGAAAGGAAACGATGAAATTGGTGAACTCGCTACCAGTTTTCGTATCATGCAGAACACTATTGCCACCCTGATTGACGATTTGACTGAAACGAACAGAAGTCTTTCTGAAAAACGCAAGGACATGTTTGATTCCATTGCATATGCGCAGCAGATTCAGGAGAACATTCTTCCTTCCAAGGATATGGTGAATAGCTACGTTCCCGATTCATTTGTGTTCTTTCAACCGCGGGATGTCGTGAGTGGTGATTTTTATTGGGCCGCTGAACGAAACAAGGAATTGTACTTAGGTGTTTGTGACAGTACAGGACATGGAATTCCGGGAGCTTTCATGAGCTTATTGAATGTTTCATTCCTAAATGAAGCACTGATGAACGAGAAGATTGAAAAGCCGGGTGATATCCTTGAAAAAGTACGCAGTCTTTTAAAAAGCGTTTTTCAATACGAACGACAAGACGGTATGGATGGAATCCTGATTCGGTTCAACCCGGGATCGAATATCGTCACTTACGCTGCTTCGAACAATGCTCCCATTCTGGTTCGAAACGGAACTTACAGCATTTTGGAATACGATAAGATTCCGGTTGGAAACTCCACTAAAACAGAAAAATTCAAAACGTATTCGCTGGAAATTCATGCCGGAGATATGTTGTATCTGATAACGGATGGATTTCCGGATCAATTCGGCGGACCACTGGACAAAAAATACAAGTACAAGCCGTTCTACGATTTTCTGCTTTCCATTTCCCACCTTCCAACGGAAGAACAGAAAGAATTGGTAAAAAATGAATTCTTTGCCTGGCAACATGACAATGAACAAGTCGATGATGTGATGGTCTTGGGAATCCGCTTTTAAAATCAAATTCGTAATTCGTAATTCGTAATTCGTAATTCGTAATTCGTAATTCGTAATTAAATCCTATCCCCCACCGGTATTCACCCGTCCTTTCAAATCATCAGCACCGGTTCCTCTTCTTTTGCTTCCGGCAACGCTTGTTTTCCCAAATTTATAGGTGAAACTCATTGTTGCAACGCGCGTATCCCTTTTCACATCAAAGTATTCCTTGTAGTTCGTAAAAGAGACATTTGCCCGGATGTAGTTCGTATAGAAAATATCCGTCCAGGCAAATTTGATCACTCCCCGACTCTGCAAAATTTTCTTCTGAACCCCGATTCCCGTATGCCAGATTTCCTTGATATGATCAAAAGCATAAATTTCCGGAGTGTGATATGATGCATTCCATTCGATCGACCAATCTTTCTTCAGGGTAAAGGTATTCACCGTACTCAGGATCAAAACTCCGGAACCCCTGTTTTTCAGGCTGGTTTGTGCCACATTTCCGGAATAAAGCGCCACATATGCATTTACATTGTTGACACTGTTCCACCACTTCGTAACCTGCACGGGAGCTGAAATATTCACGTAGACCAAATCTGCCCGCTTCAAATTGATATTCGTTTGGACTGTTACATTTTGGTTTTGGGTCAGCGGTGCAATCACTTCCGTGATATTATTTTTCGTTGTCGCAATTCCGGCGTTAACGAACAACACATTCTTAAAGGCATAACCCAATTCGAAAGTGTAGGTTGTTTGCGGACGCAAATAAGGATTCCCTTCCTTGTAAGTCGATGGGTCCAGGTAAAACTTGAACGGATTCAGCTGATCATAGCTCGGACGATCAATTCTCCGGTTCATCGATAATTCGAAATGATGTTTTTCAACCGGGTTGAATCCCAAATATGCTGTAGGGAATAATTGGAAGTAGTTTGTATCCGAAACCGAATTACTCGTTTTTTGAGTTCCTTTCACGTGGGTGTATTCTCCGCGAACACCTAATTGAAAGGACCACTTTTTCCCTTCGTAATTCCAGGTCAGATAACCTGCACCAATGGTTTCTTGGTAGACGTAATGATTGCTCTTTGTCGTATCGTAAATGGGAGTTCCGTTACTTCGGTCATAAAACTTCAAATCGTTATCTGCAACCACATAACTGGATTTCAATCCTGCATCCAGGAAATTCTTTGCATTCAAAGCCTGATGCAGGTCCACCTTTGCTGCATGAATCGCGAGTTTTCCTTTCAAATCACCTGTAAGAATATAAGAATCCTTGAATGGGACACCATTCAGGTCGTAGTATCCGGTATTGAATCGTTGGTCACTTTGATTCTGATAAGCTGCATAATCCAAATCAGCTGTGATTTCGGAGCCCATGGAATCCAAAACATGTTTGTAATTTACATTGGCAGAACCGTTGAACCACTTTTCCTTTCGGTCATTGGTTGTTGTAAAACGCGAAACATTCACGTTTTCCTGTACCTGCACATCCGACTGATTGACACCATCGATCGTGTAGGCATTGCTCATTCCATTGACCACAAAACTCAGCGCATTTTTTTTGTTGAGCTGGAAATCCATTCCAAAACGGGCACTGTGATTGGATACCGGGAATTTCAGGTTATTGTCCTGAAGATAAGCACCCGTAAATGTGTCCTGGTTGTAAAACCGGCGCTCAAGGATCAGGTGATTGAACCCTTTCCGGTAAGCATAATTGTAGGAACCGAATACATTCACTTTCTTGTTTCTGTGGTTCAAGGAAATCCCGGCACCTGCTTTCGGATAAATTCCTTGCCCGTAGCTCGTTGTCACTGTTCCGTTTGTTCCCAAACGCGTGTCCTTTTTCAAACGAATATTTATAATCGCCGAACCAGCTGCATCGTATTTTGCCGATGGATTACTGATCAATTCTATCCTGTCGATTGCAGAAGATGGAATTCCTCTTAGAAAATTAGCCAGATCTGTTCCCGACATCGGTTGTGCTTTCCCATCAATCTGAACAATGATCCCGCCTTTGCCGTTCAAGCTGATATTGTCTGTCGAGCTAATACTCACTCCCGGTGATTTTTCCAGGATCTCAAATGCCGATGAGCCTGTTGAGCTGAGCGATTGCTCCACATTCAGTACCATCATTCCAGGTTTCCGCTCTATCAAGGGTTTCGTCGCAGTAATTGTCACTTCCCCTACTTCCTTCGGTTGATTTTGGAAGACCAGGTTCATATCCGAAACTTCTGACATTGCTAAAACAGGAGTCGAAAATTCAGTGAAGTTTTCGTGAGTCACCCGCACGAAAATCGAATCCACCGGAAGGATATCCGCTTCGAAATGCCCATCCTTTTCGGACACGGCCATTGAAAGCAATGTGGAATCCGTTGAATAGATAAACAGTATGGCATCTCCAACCGCTTGACTTTTCGGATCGGAAACAGTTCCTTTCACCCACACTTTTTCCTGGGAAAATGATTGAAACGAAATGAGCAAACAAATGAGTAATCCTGTTTTCATAGGAAGGAATTTTGAAACAAATATCTTTTTAATTGATAGATCAATTAATATTTTTGTGATTAGTTGTTTTTAAGTATTGCTGAACGGTTTTGGTTATAGATAAATGAAAAGTGACTTTCCATCACTGAGGATTCAGTCTTCTTTTGAATTTTGCATTTTGAATTCATAATTATTTTTCTGACTATAACGCTTTAGCAATTTTGACTTAATCCTAAGCCCGAAAAAAGGAGTAATTTTGAGGCAATGAACAAAAGTATGAGCAAACTAAGAGGTGCGTTATTTGTGGGATTTGGGGCAGCGAGTTATGGAATTCTTGCAACCATTGTGAAGTATGCAAATAATCACGATGCACATAC
>Ga0247691_1000306_pt1 | contig 10686 bp, 8 predicted proteins | sample CNK32_metaG_FD_182721 | JGI IMG/M metagenome (GOLD analysis project Ga0247691, IMG submission 182721) | Soil microbial communities from Purdue University Martell Research Forest, Indiana, United States - CNK32 | ecosystem: Environmental > Terrestrial > Soil > Temperate forest > Bulk soil | place...
GAATCCGTCCACGGACAGCAGCCAGCCGGGAGGGACTCAATCGGCTGCGTCAAAGCAACCCGCTCTCGCTCCGGAGCCGCCGAAACCGATTACCATTCCGGCGGATACGCCGATCACCGTAGTTTTGTCGAGCACCATCAACTCCAAAGTAGCGAAGCCAGGCGACGAATTTGAGGCCACCGTTGCCGAGCCCGTTGTTGTGGAAGGGCGAACCGCGATTCCGAAAGGCGCGCACGCGAACGGAACCGTTGCGGATGCCAAGAAACAAGGGACGTTCAAAGGCGAGGCGGTTCTGGCAATCCGTTTGACGCGCGTTGAGATTCACGGCAAGGGCTATACGATCTCGACAAGCGCATACGGCGGAACGGAAAAGGGCAAAGGCAAGCGCACGGCGGTCGTGACCGGCGGTGGCGCGGCGGTTGGCGCATTGATTGGCGGCTTGGCCGGCGGCGGCAAGGGAGCGGCGATTGGCGCGGGAGTTGGTGCGGGAGGCGGACTGGCAGCCTCTGGCGCAACGGGGGGGAAGAACGTGGAATTCCCGGCGGAAAGTTCTATCACGTTCAAGCTGACGGAGCCGGTAACGATCGAGCGTTAGAATATTTGTGCTTTGAAAAGAAGAAAGGCCTCCGTTCCATTGGGATCGGAGGCCTTTTGCGTTTCGGGCGGAGGTCTAGGCTGAAGCGGAATTACCAGGATCAGGCAGTTGCGGGGCGAGAATTGCGCGTCCCGGGGCAGGCGCGAAGCGCGAATGGAATCATCAGCAGCGCCGAGGCGAGGGGCAAAATGAATCCATAACGAAGGGAGTCCGATTGAGAGGCTACTACACCTACCAGCCAGGGAATCATCGAGCTGCCGATCCCGGCCGCGCCAAAAAAGAGTCCGGCCAGCCAGGTTGAATCATCCTTGAATCTGGCGGCGAGCCAGGTGACATAAATCGGATACTGTGGAGCGCAGCCAAAGCCCGCCAACAGAGCGCCTGCGTGGAGGACAAGAGGAGAATCGGCCAACGTGACCAGGGCAACGCCGGCGACAGTGAGCAACAGTCCACCCACAGACAAGGTGCGCTGCGAGAAATATTTCAGTGCAAGGGGGAGAAGGAATCGTCCCAAAAGCAAAAAACCGTAGAAAAACGCGGGCGCCGGCGCCATTTTTGCCGCGTTGAATCCCACCATGCGTTTTTCGTCCAACGCTACCCAGCCGCCGACCGACACTTCGATTCCGACGTAAAAGAAAAAGAGCAGCGCGAGCGAAATCCAGGGAGCGGGTTGCAGGGTGGCGCGCCAGACGGCATAGGAGCGTTTCGGCGGTGCCTCCACTGAAGCGGCCGGATCCGCCTGCTGAACGAAATGGGCTAGGGCCAGCGCCAGAAAGCATGCCGTGAGCACGGACGCCAAGGATCGCAAGCTGAGATGGCCCAGGAAAAACGCTACCAGAAAGGGGCTTGAAACCGCGCCGATGCCCCAGGAAAAATTCAGCAGGCTGACAGCCGCGGCGACATTCGAGGACGGCAACTGGGTGGCGCGGAGGTTGACGGAGGGACTGGCGAGTCCGTAGCCGGTACCGTAGATCGCCACGAACATCGTTGAAAAAAACCAAGGCCCAAGCCCCAGGCAGGCCACGCCCAGTGCAAAGCAAAAATATCCGACGCTGATCACTTTTGAAAATCCCCAACGCGGCAGGAGCCAGCTGGTTGCCAACGTGCCCAGGAAGCTTCCGAAATATTGCGTGGAAAAAAAGAGCCCGGCCTGGCCGTCGGTGAGATTCCACCGATGGGTGAAATAGGGCAGCACCGGCCCAAGCATGGTCATGCAAATACCGATCAGGACGAATCCCGTGTGCAGATAGGCCCATTCGAGGCGCGCACCGGGAAGAGCGGAAGCTTGGGCGGGGGGAGGGAGAGTTTTGTCGGACATTTGTGGTAAGAGTTTCCAGTGTCCCATGCCGTGGTAATCCGAACAAGCAAAGCCAGTTCCAGACCCAGACGGCACTTAGGTTTCCCTAATGTGGGACTCATCGTTTTCTTAGGGTGTTTCGCTACTCTATGAATGCACCAGGAGCAACTATGCCTGACCTTATTTTTGCAATTTGCACCGTCGTTTTTTTCGCGGCCAGCATCCTCTATTTGCGCGCTTGCGAGCGCCTGAAGTGAGCCGGTAAAACCATGATTGGGAACATTCTACTTATCGTAATTTCTCTTCTGCTTTGCGGCTATCTACTTTACGCCTTGCTGAAACCGGAAAGGTTCTAATCATGACCGGCAACGGGTGGTTCCAGATTTTTCTATTTTTCGGCCTTGTGCTGCTGTTGACGAAGCCGCTAGGCGCTTTTCTATATCGCGTCTATGAGCGTAAATCCACATTTCCCGATCCATTGTTGCGGCCTATCGAGCGGCTGATTTATCGGGTCTGCGGCATTGACGACACCAAGGAGACCGACTGGAAGGGCTACGGCTACTCGATGCTCCTTTTCAGCGGGGTGTCGCTGTTGATTCTTTATCTGATCGAGCGCACCCAGCACTGGCTGCCGTGGAATCCGCAGAAGCTCGCCAACCTTGCGCCTGACCTGGCGTGGAACACCGCGGTGTCATTCACGACGAATACCAACTGGCAGTCCTACGTTCCGGAAACCACCATGAGTTATTTCACGCAAATGGCGGGACTTGCCTATCACAATTTCACATCGGCGGCTGTGGGGATGGCGCTGGCCGTCGCGGTGATTCGGGGAGTGGCGCGCAAGGAATCGAAGACGATTGGGAATTTCTGGGTGGACACGACGCGGGGCCTACTATGGATACTTTTGCCGCTGTGCGTGGTTGGCGCCCTGTTGCTGGTTTCGCAGGGAGTGGTGCAGAATCTCCGGCCATATGCGCAGGCGAACCTGGTTGAGCCGCAGACAATCGAGAAACAGGCTGCGGACGGGACGAAAACGCAAGAGAAAGTCACGACGCAGGTTATCGCTCAGGGGCCGGTGGCTTCGCAAGAAGCGATCAAGATGATCGGGACCAACGGGGGCGGTTTTTTCAACGCCAACAGCGCTCACCCGTTTGAAAATCCCACTCCGCTGAGCAACCTGCTGGAGATGTTGATGATCTTCGCCCTCCCGTCGGCGCTTACCTACACGCTGGGCCGCATGACCGGCTCCACAAAGCACGGCTGGGCCGTGTGGAGCGCCATGGCCGGGCTGTTCCTGGCGGGTGTGATTGTTGCGTATGCGTTTGAGTCGCGCGGCAATCCAACGCTGAAAGGCGTGAACACAACGGCGTCCGATGCGCAAGCCGGGGGAAATATGGAAGGCAAAGAGACGCGCTTCGGGATTGCGAATTCCGCGCTCTTCACCACGGTGACGACGGACGCGAGCTGTGGAGCGGTGAACAACGCGCACGATTCGCTGACGCCGATGGCGGGCATGGTGCCACTGATTAACATCATGCTGGGCGAAATTGTTTTTGGGGGCGTCGGCTCTGGCCTCTATGGAATGATTGTGTTCGTCATTCTTGCCGTATTCATTGCGGGATTGATGGTCGGGCGGACGCCGGAGTACCTGGGCAAGAAAATCGAGTCTTTCGATGTGAAGATGGCGGTCCTCTCGATCCTGATTTCATCGCTGACCATCCTGATTTTTTCGGCGATCGCCACCGTGTCCAAGTCCGGCCTTGCGGGCATCAGCAATCCCGGCCCGCACGGACTGTCGCAGATTCTCTATGCCTACACTTCGAGCGCGGGAAACAACGGGTCCGCGTTCGCGGGAATCAATGCCAATACGCTTTGGTTCAACTCGACGCTGGGCATTGCCATGCTATTGGGCCGATTCTTCGCCGTGATTCCCATTCTCGCCATAGCCGGAAACCTTGCCGCGAAAAAGCAGGTTCCGGAATCGCTGGGCACTTTCCCGGTCACCGGACCGCTCTTCACAGTGCTTTTGATTTCGGTAATCGTCATCGTGGGCGCGCTAACTTTTTTCCCGTCGCTGAGTCTCGGGCCGATACTCGAGCACCTGCTGATGAACGCGGGAAAGGCATTTTGAGGACCCTATGACTTCGAATCCCCAGGCAAACGGAACTTCGTTTGGCGACCGCAAGATTCTGCGCAACGCGATTGTTGACTCATTCTGGAAGCTCGATCCGCGATTGATGATCAAGAACCCCGTCATGTTCGTTGTGGAGGTCGGCGCCGTCATCACGCTGGTGGTGCTGGCCGCGGACCTGGTGCGGCACACGGGGAGCTTTCGGTTCGGATTGCAGATTACGCTCTGGCTGTGGTTTACAGTACTCTTTGCCAACTTCGCCGAAGCCATGGCCGAAGGACGCGGGAAAGCGCAGGCGGAGACTTTGCGGAAAGCGCGGGCGGAAACCGAAGCGCGCAGGTTGCGGGAAGATGGAACGACGGAGCTTTTGGCCAGCTCCAAGCTTCGTGCCGCGGACGTGGTGGTGGTCGCGGCGGGTGAGTTCATTCCCGGAGACGGCGAAGTAATCGAAGGTGTTGCTTCCGTGGACGAATCCGCGATTACCGGGGAGTCCGCGCCGGTTATTCGCGAATCCGGCGGCGACCGTTCGGCGGTCACGGGTGGCACGCGAGTGCTTTCGGATGAAATCAAGGTGCGCATCACTTCGAACCCGGGCGAGACTTTCCTTGACCGGATGATCAGCCTGGTTGAAGGAGCGTCGCGGCAGAAGACGCCCAATGAAATCGCACTGAATATTCTTCTCGCCGGACTGACTATTATTTTTCTTCTTGCCGTCGTCACCCTGCAGCCGTTCGCGATTTATTCGGGAGCGCCGCAAAGCGTCTTTGCGCTCATCTCGCTGCTGGTTTGCCTGATTCCGACAACTATTGGCGGATTACTTTCCGCGATCGGTATCGCGGGGATGGACCGACTGATCCAGCGAAACGTTATTGCCATGTCCGGCCGGGCCGTTGAAGCGGCGGGGGACGTGGACGTTTTGCTGCTCGACAAAACCGGCACTATTACCCTGGGCAATCGCGAAGCAACCGCGTTTCATGCCGCACCGGGCGTCACCGACGCCGATCTGGCCAGCGCGGCGCAACTTGCTTCCTTCGCTGATGAAACACCGGAGGGCCGGTCCATCGTGGTCCTCGCCAAAGAAAAATATGGGCTTCGGGGGCGCGAGCTTGCTCCCCACAATCCGGTGTTCATTCCCTTCTCCGCGCAGACGCGGATGTCGGGCGTGGACATGGACGGCCGGGAAATCCGGAAGGGGGCGCCAGAGGCGATTAAGCGGTACATCGCTGAAAAGGGGCAGAGTGTTCCGAAGGAAGTCCAGGAGCACGTTGATCGCGTGGCAAACTCCGGCGGGACGCCGCTTCTGGTCGCAGCAAATTTTCGCGTGTACGGAACCATCGAACTGACCGACATCGTCAAGGGCGGGATCCGGGAGCGTTTCGATCACCTGCGCACGATGGGCATTCGGACAATGATGATCACCGGCGACAATCCGCTGACCGCGGCCGCGATTGCCCGCCAGGCCGGCGTGGATGATTTTCTGGCCGAAGCCAAGCCGGAAGACAAGATGGCACTGATCCGGCATGAACAGAGCAAAGGCAAGCTTGTCGCAATGACCGGCGACGGCACAAACGACGCGCCTGCGCTGGCACAAGCCGATGTCGGCGTGGCAATGAATACGGGCACGCAAGCCGCGAAGGAAGCCGGCAACATGGTGGATCTGGATTCGAATCCCACCAAGCTGATCGAAATAGTCGAGATTGGAAAGCAGTTGCTGATCACCCGCGGAGCGTTGACGACCTTCTCCGTCGCGAACGACGTTGCGAAATATTTCGCCATCATTCCTGCGATGTTTGCGGGCACATTCCCGCTGCTTGGGATGCTGAACGTGATGAAGCTGCGCACCCCGGAATCGGCAATACTTTCCGCGGTTATTTTTAACGCGCTGATTATCATTGGATTGATTCCGCTGGCCCTACGGGGCGTGCGCTATCGGCCGTTGGGAGCAGCGGCGCTGTTGCGTCGAAACATGTTCATCTACGGATTAGGCGGGGTGATCGCGCCGTTTCTAGGCATCAAGCTGATAGACGTGCTGGTTTCATGGCTGAGGCTGGCATAGAGGACCTTATGAAGAGAGAACTCATTCTTGCATTGCGATTCACCGTGGTGACCACTTTGGTGTTCGGCTTGATTTATCCGCTGGGCCTGACGGGGGTGAGCAAACTGTTCTTTCCCAGGCAGGCAGCTGGAAGCCTGGTGGAAAAGAATGGCCAGGTCGTTGGTTCAAAGTTGATCGGCCAGTCGTTTAACTCGGACAAGTATTTTCACGCGCGGCCGTCGGCTGCCGGCAACGGCTACGACGCGAGCACGTCGAGCGCATCAAACCTTGCGCCAACCAATCAGGCCCTGGTGGACCGGGTTAAATCGGATGTGGGGAAACTCCAGCAGGAAAACCCGGGAGTTGCCATTCCCGTCGACCTGGTGACCGCTTCTGGTTCCGGGCTTGATCCCGAGATTTCTCCCGCCGCAGCTGAATTCCAAATCCCTCGCGTGGCCAAAGCCAGAGGGATGAGCGTTGATTCACTCAGAAATTTGGTTGCCCGGCACAGCCAGACCCGAACCTGGGGAATCTTCGGAGAGCCCAGGGTAAATGTACTCGAACTGAATCTGGAGCTCGATTCCTCGAAGTAAAGGAATCCTGGCCGACCGAGCCGAGCTAGGATAGTTCGTTACTTCGACCCTTTGGCCGAGGTCTTCGCAGCAGCCTTCGGCGGCTGAAAACGGTAGCCCACCCATGGCTCGGTCAGGATAAATTTTGGTTGGGCCGGGTCTTTTTCGATCTTTTTTCGCAATTGGTTAATCACTACGCGCAGATTCTCGGTTTCTTCGCCGTATTCCGGGCCCCAGACAGCTTGCAAGAGCCGCCGGTGAGATACAGGCTTTCCCTGCTGGGCGATCAGGTGGCGGAGCACCTCGAATTCCTTGGGGGCCAAGTGCACTTCCTCTCCGAGAGAAGTTACGCGCCGTGATTCGAAATCCACCGAAAGTTCCTTTGACTGGAAAACAGGGATGGCCTCGGCGGTGGAATGGCGACGGAGCGAGGCGCGCACGCGGGCGAGCAACTCCTCAATGCCGAAGGGCTTGGTGACGTAATCGTCGGCACCTGCGTCGAGGGCCACAACCTTGTCGCGCTCGGCGTTGCGCACGGTAAGCATGATGATTGGCGCCGCCGAGAAGCGCCGCAATTCGCGGCAAGTCTCGATGCCGGACATTCCGGGCAAATTCACGTCAAGCAGAATCAGGTCGGGCTTCATCTTCCGGGCGAGTTCGAGGGCTTCTTCGCCGCTGGCCGATTCCACCAGTTCATACCCGCGAAACGAGAGGGTGGAGCGCAAAACGCGCCGGATCTGCGGCTCGTCGTCCACCACCAGGATGCTTGCCGAATTCATCGATTCTCACTCCGCAACGCGACCGGTAAAGTAAAAGAGAATACTGAACCGGAATTCAGCTGGCTGGTCACGGAAATCGTTCCTCCATGCGCAGTAGCGATGGCCTTGGCGATCGGCAATCCCATTCCCGTACCGCGCACCTGATAGCGCTGGTCCTTGCCACGGTAGAACTTGTCGAAGATGAGTCCTTGTTCGAACGGGTCGACCCCCGGGCCACGGTCGGCCACGCTCACGTTCACCATGTCACCCGTCAGTTCCGCGGTGATGGTGATTGGATGTTCCTTCTTTGAATAGAGACTCGCGTTATCCACCAGTTGGACCAAAATATCTTTGGCAAGTTCCAGGTCCGCTCGAACGAGGGGAAGCTCCTCGCTCACATTGACGATGATTCGGCGATCCCCGAGCGCTTTCCGCAGGTGTCCGAGGGCGGCCTCAATCAGGGTGGAAAGCGCCACGGGCTGCAGGTGCAGCTCAAACTCGCCGGACTCGAGCTTAGCCATCTCGGCAGCCTCTTCCACCAGATGGTTCAGGCGGTCGCATTCCTCGTTGATAATCGTTAAGAGCTCGTTAAGTTGTTGGGGAGTCCTGCCGGCGGAAGCGAGCAAGTCTGTCGCCGCGGCCTTAATGGCCGTAAGCGGGGTGCGAAAATCGTGCGCGATCGAATCGAGGAGGGCGGACTTCAGCCGCTCACCCTGGCGCTCGGCCTCGGTTTCGCTGAGTTGTTCGACGGCCCGCGCGCGTTCCATGGCGATGGCGACGAGGGAACCCACAGCATCGAGAGTTTGCCGCGAAAGGACCGCTCCGGAAATGCCGAGGCTGCCGATGGGCTTTACGCCGAGACGAACCGGGACGAAATGCAAGAGCCGCGCGGGATCTGTATTCGTTTCGTCGAGGACATAGGCGGCTTTCATCTTCTCTTCGTCGATTTGCGCCGCACCGTATCCGGAGCGGTAGAATTTGTCCTTTTGCGGCACAAACAGATCCGCCGCGCCAGCTTCAAAGCAGTCCACGATATGATTCGGAATCGCATTCATAAGCTGGATGACGTTGCCTTCGCCCAGCAATTTTTCGCTGAAGGCATAGAGCCGTTCGACTTCCCGACGCCGATTGTGAGCCGCATCGGCCTCTTTACGGATTCGCGCGGACAGCTGGCTGCCCATGATGGAGGTGATCAGAAATGCGGCCAGCGCGACCCAGTTCTGGGGATCAGCGATCGTGAAAGTGCCGAGAGGGGGAAGGAAAAAATAGTTGAACAGGAGCATCGCGCTGACGGACATGAAGATCGCTACCACCATGCCCCACACGGCGGAAACTGCTAAAATTGCCAAGAGAAACGACAACGCAACTGTCGTCTGGTTGACGTGCAGGACTCGTGAGTAACCAAGAGTGATGGAGATCGACAGGATCGCGGCAACAGCGAAACCGATTCCGCGGCCCGAGATGAATCGAACCATGCTCTTATTGTAACCCGGGACGATTTCGAAGACTGGAGAACAGCTTAACTTGCCGAAGAAGCCCGAAGAGTGGCTGGAACTAGCCTCTCCCTCGCCCAACGCGCGGGGGATTTTCAAGCTCTTCCTCGGCTACGCGCCCGGAGTCGGCAAGACTTACAGCATGTTGAGCGAGGCCATCCGCCGAAAAAGCCGCGGCGAGGACGTGGTGATCGGCATCATCGAAACCCACGGCCGAAAAGGAATTCAGGAGCTCGCCGGACAGTTGGAAGCGGTTCCGCGCAAGAAAATCGACTACAAGGGCACGCCGTTTGAAGAGATGGACATCGACGCCATCCTGGCGCGCCGGCCGGGAGTGGTGCTGGTGGACGAACTGGCGCACACCAACATTCCTGGCAGCCGCCACCGCAAGCGCTACGAAGATGTGCAGGAACTTCTTGCCGCCAAGATGGATGTGGTTTCCACGCTGAACATCCAGCATATCGAAAGCATCGCGCCCACCGTTCGGGCGATCACGGGCGTGACGGTGCGGGAGACGGTGCCAGATTGGGTGCCGCTTAGCGCCACTGAAACGGTGATGGTGGACCTGACCCCTGAGGCGCTGGTCAACCGGATGCGGCGGGGCGACGTCTACGGCAAGGAAAAGGTTGAGCAGTCCCTGAAGAATTTTTTCCGCCGCGGGAATCTGATTGCGTTGCGCGAACTCGCTTTGCGCCAGGTGGCGGAACAGGTGGATCGCAGCCTGGAAACTTACATGGACGCGAAGCAGATTCGCGAAAACTGGGGAGTGCGGGAACGGATTGCGGTGTGCGTTTCGGGGAGTCCCTCGGGCCAATACCTGATTGCACGCGCGGCGCGGATGGCCCGGCGCTTGGACGCGGAGCTATACGTGGTCCATGTGATGAGGGAAATTGCCACCCGCGAGGAAAATCCGAAAATTCTGGAAGCCAATCTGCGTTTCGCCGAGAATCTGGGTGCGCTCGTGGTTCGACTGAAGGGGCGCAGCGTGGCGGACGCCATCGCGGACTTCGTGCGCTCCAAGCACATCACGCAGGTTATTTTTGGCCGCGCGCTGGTGCGCGACTGGAAGAAATTCCTGTACCTCAGCGTGGTCCACCGTTTTTTGCGTGAATCCCCGGCCGTGGATATCCATATTGTCACGCAGGAACCCGAAGTCGACTGACGGCATTCGTTCCCGGGACGCGAAGAATCATCCACAATCCATGCACATATTTCCACAGGCACACCTCTTACCAACGCCGCTGCCGGGCACTAGACTTTCCTCGCTCTCAATCTCGGGAGGGGCTTGATGCTGTTCGCCACGGTTTCTCGCGGCAAGAAATTCGGTACTCGCTTGATTCCGCACCGCTTCAAGGATGAGCGCTATCACGTCCGGTTGGGTAAGCAGGGACCGTATATACCGATCACAGACTACCGCGACATTCCTTCGTACCTCGCCAACGGCTATTCGCTGGAGATGAGCAACAAGGCGGAGAAACAGAATCCGACTCTGATCCGGCCGGAATCGATCCGCGGCTGGAGCAATAGCTTCTAGTCACCCTGGGAACGCCATTCCTCAGAATGGCGTTCCATCTCGGTGCTTGGCGGGAAAACCTTCCTTTGCTCGCGCCGGTTCCAAGCTGAAATTCAAAGATTTAAGTAGTTGCGCTTCTCGAGTGGCAGGCAACTGCCTTATTGGTGCCTAGTGTGGGGCACTGCGGTTGATTCGATAACGTTCCGTATGGAACGTGTGAAGAAATTGGTTGTGGACGAGGAAGTGTCATGTTCTTGTGATTAGGCAAGTCGTCCCCGCGATTCTCCCGCCG
>Ga0247691_1000307_pt1 | contig 10670 bp, 8 predicted proteins | sample CNK32_metaG_FD_182721 | JGI IMG/M metagenome (GOLD analysis project Ga0247691, IMG submission 182721) | Soil microbial communities from Purdue University Martell Research Forest, Indiana, United States - CNK32 | ecosystem: Environmental > Terrestrial > Soil > Temperate forest > Bulk soil | place...
AGCCGTATTTGCAGCAGGCACATTGGAAACTCCCATGATCTGGTCCAGATCCAGGTTGTTACTGTTGAAGTTGAATACACCTTTCAACAATTGGTCTTCCTTGTTATGCCCGAATAAATAACCCAGGTAGTTGTCGATCGTTCCATTCATGGAGAAATCGGATTTACCCATGGTTGCATTCATTTTTTCCAAAGACAGGTTTTGCGGACTGAAACGGAAAGTCAAATCTTTCACATTCACATCTTCGTTCAGGTCTTTTGATTTATACAGGAAGTCGAATAATTCGATTAACCCTTTTGCGTTGAATTTCTCGTATTGCTCGTTCTCGATTGAACTCATACGTCCGTTCAGGGAAACATCGGCATTCAGTTTTCCTTTATACGATTCACCTTCTGCCAATGGCATCACTTTTCCGATGGTTGCCAAATTTACTCTCGCTTTCAATCTGGAATCAATCAAAGGATCTGTCATCGGGTTTCTCAATTTCAGATTGGCGTCGATCAGGTTTCCAACAAACTCCGAATGGAATTTTGTTACGTCCAGGGTCATTTTATCCAGGTTGGAACCTCCCTCGAACTTCGAACCGGCATCAACTGTTATGTTGTTGATTGAACCGAGACCGGCATATTGGATCATTGCTTTTCTCACGTTCAAACCGAAATCCCATCCTGGAAGGTTTTTCTCATCCAAACGGCCTTTCACTTCGCCGTTCATTTTCAAATCTCCTTTTGCGATCATGCTTTCATACCCACTTTGGTAGAAGCTAGGGACTAATGACAATAAATCCTTGAAGCTGATTTCTTTCGTATTCAATTTCAAGTCCATTTGGTCGTGGTCTTTCAACATCTGGTAGAAACCATCCAGGGACATCTTGAAATTGTTCAGGGCAAAATTATTTTCCTTCAGGGTGAATTTGGAATCGTCTTCCTTGAATTCCATCAACAGGTTCACATCTGCGTTTGTTTTCACTTTGGACAGGTAGCTCAGGCCTTCCATTTCCAAAGTCAGTTCATCTATTTGTGTGCTTGTAGTAAAGTCGATCACATCAGCAGTCAAATCGCCTTCTCCTGTATGATTCAGGTTCTTGATATTTGCATACATGTCTGAAGCCTGGTCGTCATAAATAATCTCGATGTTCTTCAAAGAGTATTCTTTCAAAGACATTTTGAATTTAGACGGTTCCGTATCAGCCGGTTGTTCATCCTCCGGAATTACGATATTGTAGTTCGCTTTTCCTTCCGGGTCCACGCGTACATCGAACTTTGCGTCGGAGATATGAACCTCGTCGATTTCGATCTCATCTCCACCGATTACATCCCATAAACCTACATGTGCCTCAATAGTTTTGATACTTGCCAACTCTACGCCCTTAAATTCCGTTCTACCTGTTACCTTCGTGTCATATAATTGAATAGTGACGTTTGGGAACGTGGAAAGAAAGGTTAGATCGAAGTCTTTGATAGTTACATCAGCTTTCAGGGATTTACTCACTTCCTTCAATACCATTTCCTTAATCTGATCCTTGAAAATTATAGGGATCAGGATGATTGCAATGAGTAAGAATAGCAGGGTAAGTCCTGTCCATTTGAAAAGTCTGCGAATAAAACTTTTCTTCTTCTTAGGCAATTTTTCTTTTCTAGACATTGAGAGGGATTTTAAGTGTAACTGATTTTTTAACCAAAGATTGTATCTTTACAATTCAACCAAAAATAAGCTTTTCATGAAACAATTAGCAATCCTGACAGTATTAATTTTTAGTCCTTTTGTGAATCATGCACAAATATCTACAGGAAAAGTAGAAGAGACTAAAAAGAAAACAGGCGAAGAATCCAAGAAAGAAGAAAAGGCTCCCGGTAAGAAATATGATCCGGATGCGGGGTTGATGGATTTTACTGCATTTATTGGAGCAGGTTATAGCATGGGTTCTCATCGTTTGGAAGAGAATGGTGATTTATTCGGCAGACCGGTTGGACTGAGAGCAGATGAGAAGATGGTGAATCGCTGGACCTACCAGGCAGGTATCCGGAACCGCATTCACCGCTTTTTTAGCATCGAAGCAGGTTTATCCATTGATCGCTATGGGGAATCCTATAAATATGAATCTCCTACCACAGATAGTGTCTACAGCTATGACCGCAAGTACAATATGTTGGCATTGCCGATCCAGGTGTATTTTACATACGGAAAACGCATACAGTTCCTTGCAGGGGCAGGTATTCAACCTTATATACCGTTGAGTTTAAAAACGAAAACAACGATCCTGGACTCATTGGGTAGTGATGTCGGTCCGGATGCCCCTACAAAAACGATTGAAGGCTTGAATAGTGCCGGAATCAATTTATTGTTTTCAGCAGGGATTCAATACCGTTTTTCAAAGTTTGCTTCGGTATACCTGATCCCGTCCTATTCCATGGGATTAACGAACATCTATGGAAAGCAGGAGCCGCATAAGGAATGGTTGAATGCATTGAATATCCGCTTTGGGATGGCTTTTCATTTTCCTGAAACAACAAAGGAGAAGAAAGTAAAACCGGTAAAGGAGGCTAAGGAAAAGAAAAAGTTTAACTGGTAATTCAGATTGATATCCAAACCAATGCCTATTATGAAACACCTTCTAGTTGGTGCATTTTTACTGATTATATCTGCGAATTATTCCTTTAGCCAGTTCTTCAGAGACGAAGATGAAATAAAAATTCAAATTTTGGGATCTCCAAAAAAAGCAGAGCTAATTGTTATTTCGAGCGCGACATCACTTCCTCATTATTTTTGTAAAGTGAGTAATCACATCATTTCAGGGGAGGACGCTATTACGGATGGAAAATTGGATGGGACCATGCTTTGGACTACTGGCTATTTTTTAGCTTCCGATTCATTGAAGGTGGCAGATTATTTTGATAATTACCAATTGGACAGTTTGGAGTTATTCGGTGATCAAAGTCATAGTACAAATCCCAGCAGCGCGATTTATTACAAAATAAAGAAAAACAAGAACGGAACTTATCGTATGATCAAAAAGCAGAAAGTCATTTATAATTGGTGGGAAGGGAATAATTATAGGCTTTATGAAGGGCCTAAAATTCCTGTGATTGATGGTTGGTGGAAGGATTAGTTACAAGTAGGGGCGCGATTAATCGCGCCCCTACTTGTTTTAAATATGATTTACTCCGAATCACTTGGTCCTGTTCCGGTGCCGAATGACTGAATGTCTCCATCATAGAAAATCATCAATTGGGCAACATCGCGCAGAAAATCAATTTTACCGATCTCAATGCGGTTGATCTTTAAGCCAGTTCTTTTTTGAACGTCAGCCATCATTTCGTCGTATTTATCCGGTTGAATCAGATCAATGCGATCGTATACAATGATTTTTCTTGTTTCGTGTTTCAGGAGCCACAAGTATTCTAAACCGGCTACCAACAGCAATAAAGCGCCGTTCATGACACCCATTTCGGCCAGTGAGATCTTATTGGATGCCAATGCATTGATAACGGAAAGACCGATTACCAGGAATAGATAAGTCATTTCCTTGATTTCGATACCTTCTGTTCGATAGCGCAAAATTCCGAAGATTGCAAAGAGACCTAGCCCCATTCCGGTGTCAATGTCCAGCTTTTTCAATCCGAAACACAGGAAGAAGGTGATCATCCCGATCATGAAGAAAGTGAAAAGATAATCTTTTCTTCTTGCTTTAGCATAGTACATGAACCGAATGAGAATCACTAAAACCAAGAGGTTTACGCACATTCGAAATAATAGAGGGTAGAGGTCTTGGTTGTAAAGGGAAATACCGAACAATTCAAAGTCGGGCTTGTGGGAGAGAAGCATGTGATGATTTTTTTATTAGTTTTTGTATAAGTAGCATTTTTTGTTTGAATCTGTTGGATTTCAATCGATTTTCATCGTATAGATCGATCATTCCAAAACAAAATTTTGAAATGCGAAACGGACGGATTAATTCCCGTTTCATTAATTGATAGAATGGAGAAGTCCTATCGAGTCGAGGCTGCTTCAATTCTGCAATAACAATAGCCGAAAGTGTTTGGTTCTTGCAGTTTGGAGTGTCTAAAGTCCCGTTAACGATGTCGAAATCGATGGTCAAACGTTCTTCCACCAATTTGTTCACCAGGGTGATCCGACGGTAACTATTCACCATTACGGGTTGCAGATCCATTTGTTTACGCAGTCGTTCCGTTAAAAATGAACGCTGGTCATCCGAAAATTCAGAAGTAAAGCCATCGATGTTGATGCGGTTTTTATCCGTTCGGCCTTTGATCTTTTCCTTTACTTCCAGGTAAGACTTATTGCTATCCAAATAGGTTCGGATCCTTACTTTAAAACGATTTGGAATTGCTTTGTGATGGTCCTGGAAAAAACCGTAGTTCGAATTGTCAAAATACTGGCTGGTGTAATCAAAGATCACTTTCCCATCGATATTCAGTACATCGTAATAAGGGCGCATTTCGTCCAGGAAAGCTTCCAGGCTGGTGATAGGGAAAGCAAATTTCTCGTCTACCCGGTTCATTAGGGGAGCACGTGATAAGTCATCCAATGAAATCCCATTGTATGTGTGCAACAAATCTGTTAATTTTCCCTTCATGATAATTTCAAATATAGGTAATATTCTATATGACGGCATTTTCCGCTAAAAGTTTATTCGTTTAAAAGATAAATAACTCGAAAAGTGAGGAGTATTAATGGAGAATTTAAAATTGAGAATTGAAAAGGATGGACATACACTAATCTGCTTTAGTAGATTCATTCGAAAGTAGTGCTTTATCTTCTTTTCAATTATACATTCTCAATTTTCAATTACTTTTGTCTATGCAAAAGAAAATTTTACTCCTCGGTTCCGGTGAACTTGGAAAAGAACTGGTGATCGCATTACAAAGATTGGGACAAACGGTTATCGCGGTTGATAGTTATGAAAATGCACCTGCCATGCAAGTTGCGGATTCATTTGAAGTCATCAACATGTTGGATGCTGTTTCGTTGGATGCAATTGTTGCAAAACATCGCCCGGATCTGATTGTGCCGGAAATCGAAGCGATCCGTACGGAGCGTTTCTACGAGTATGAGAAAATGGGGATCCAGGTGATCCCTTCTGCAAAAGCAGCGAATTTCACGATGAATCGCAAGGCAATCCGCGATTTGGCGGCGAAAGACCTGGGAGTGAAGACAGCGAAGTACTTGTATGCAAAAACAGGGGAGGAATTTGAAAAAGCAGTTTTGGAAATCGGTATTCCATGTGTTGTGAAACCCTTGATGTCCAGTTCGGGTAAAGGCCAATCCGTTATCCGTTCCAAAGAGGAGATTTCGAAAGCATGGACCTATGCAATAGAAGGTTCACGTGGTGATTTGAAAGAGGTGATCGTGGAAGAATTCATTCCATTTGATTATGAAATAACACTATTGACAGTAACACAAAATAAGGGGGAAACCTTGTTCTGCGCACCAATTGGTCACCGACAAGAGCGGGGAGATTACCAGGAAAGCTGGCAGCCCATGCCGATGCAAGCCGAACATTTGAAGGAAGCACAGGATATGGCTGCGAAAGTAACCAAGGCATTGGGCGGTTCCGGTTTATGGGGAGTGGAGTTTTTCATTACGAAGGAAGGGGCTTATTTCTCCGAATTGTCCCCACGTCCGCACGATACGGGAATGGTAACACTAGCCGGAACACAAAATTTCAGTGAATTCGAACTGCATGCCCGCGCAATTCTCGGATTACCCATTCCATCCATCATCTCCTTGAAGAATGGAGCAAGTGCTGTTGTCCTGGCGAATAAGGAATCAGATCATGCACCTACTTTCTCCGGTTTGGAAGAAGTGTTGCAGGTAGAAGGTTCGGATGTGCGTATTTTCGGCAAACCAACTACACGGCCTTATCGCAGAATGGCAGTTGTCTTGTATTCCGGAGATCAGGAGGTGACTCAGATCACGGATAAAGCAAAGGAACTGGCAGCAAAAATCACGATCAATTACCGTTAATTTGAAACGAATTATAATTATTGGTGGCGGACCAGCAGGATTGATGGCTGCCACTCAATTGTTGAAAAGCGATTGTGAGATCCTACTATTGGACCAGAAAGCAAGTGTGGGAAGAAAATTCCTCGTTGCGGGAGATGGGGGGTTTAATTTGACCCATTCCGAAACCCCGAGTGAATTCCGGGATAAGTATGATTCCGAGTGGATCAAAAAAACGATCAGACAGTTTTCAAACAAAGATTGGATCCGGTTCCTGAAGCAAATAGGCATTGAAACCAAAATAGGTTCGTCCGGCAAGATCTTTCCTGCAGACGAGATCAAACCGGTCCATGTCTTGAATGCCTGGAAGGAATTTCTTGCTCCGAAAGTGCAATTTGTATTGAATACACGCTTCCTGGACTTCGATGAAAAGCAAGTTGAGGTTGAAAAAGACGGAAAAACAGAAAAACTGGATTTCGATTACCTGGTTTTGGCTCTTGGTGGAAAATCTTGGCCGGTAACAGGTTCCGATGGGGCTTGGGTTCCGGTTTTTGAGAAAAAAGGAATTGCGATGAACGAGTTTCAGGCAAGTAATTCCGGTTTAGTACTGTATGAAAACTGGATAGGTGACCTGGAAGGGAAAATCCTGAAGAATATTCGGACCACATGCGGAGACCAAACTTGTACAGGCGATCTGACCATTACCAGTTATGGGTTGGAAGGAAAACCGGCATATGCCATTAACGGCGCCTTGCGAAAAATGGAAAAACCTCTTTTTAAAGTCGACTTCAAACCTCAGATGGCGAATGAAAAGGTCTTTGAAATTTTGAAAAAGGCGAAAAATCCATCCCAGGGGCTTAAAGAATTGAAATTGGGTGAAGTGGCGATTTTCTGGATCAAGACTTTTGTCTCCAAAGGACGTTTTTTAGATCCGAAGGAACTCACCAAAGCGATTAAGGAATTCCCGATCGGGATCAAAGGTTTCAGGCCGATTGACGAGGTGATTTCCAGTGCCGGAGGAGTTTTGGATACCGAGTTGTCCGAATCCGGTGAATTGAATCAATTTCCAAACGTATTTGTTGCAGGTGAAATGATCGATTGGGATGCGCCTACCGGAGGATACCTGATTCAAGGGTGTGTTTCCTGTGGATATGTTGCGGGGAAGTCAATTGCAAAGCAATTGAATGGTTCAATAGTTTAAAGAGTTCAAAAGTTCAAAATGAGTTGAACTCTTTGAACATTTTCAACTGTTTTCTATTGGTCTATTCTCGGCAAATTTATCTTCTCTTTCACCACAAATCCTGTTGGGAATTGTGCAGCTGTAGCCGTTTTCACCTTTTCAGCTTCCAGTTGTGTTCTGAAATCTCCTACCTTCAAAAAATAGTGAGGTGCTATGAATTCCACATAGGTGTCTACTTTCGGAAACATCGAAACAAATTTCGAACGCGCATCATCAATAAATGATTTGTTTGTATCGAATGCCAATTGAAGGCGATAACCATTGATTTCAGGTGTTGTTGATTGACCTTGAGTCCTTACCAAATCATCAATTCTACTGTCTTTTACAATAGTAACTTGCGCATTTCCAAAAACGGAAATGAACGATAGGACTGTTATCAAAATCAATTTTTCCATAGCGAACATCTTTTGGCAAAGTTAATTGAAATTTTGCACGTGCTCAATTCAAACCCCAATTACTGAATTCACTGAAAAAAATCGTGCCAAGATGACCCCTTCAAACTACCCGAAGCGGATGTAAGTTGTAGCAAATTAGGGTATTGTTAAGAAATGTGAAAGAATAAACTTATTTAGAATCATTTTAAATTAAAAAAACCGGTGCAGAAATTGTCATAAAACTGTCACGGAAACCCCTTATTCTTCTAAATTTGCCAACGTTAATTGCTGTGTTAACATGGTATTGACAACGTATTGTAGAAACAAAAATATCTAATAATCAGATGTTTAGAAGTATAAAACAATGGTGTATCGGTGCGCTTTCAACAGTTTTTGTTGTTGGTGCATTTGATGGTTTAGCTCAAGCTCCCGATGGTGGAGCCTTGTTCAAAGCGAAGTGTGCTACATGTCACGCTCCTCACAAAGATGGTACAGGTCCGAAATTGTTTCACGTCCGTGATAAATGGATAGCTGGTGGAGCAAAGGAAGGTTCGATCTATCAGTGGGTGGCTAACTGGAATGCAGCAGCAGCAGCAGATCCGTATGCAAAGCAGGTTTCCGGATTGAAGGGAGGTGCAATGAATACGTTCCCGGATTTGGCTGGAAAGCAAAAAGAAATTGATGCAATCTTTGATTGGATCGACGAGCAACCTGATCCTAGTGATCCTGCTAATGCTATGGCTGGTCAGGCTGGTGCAACCGGCGCTACCGGAGAAGTAGAAGAAGACGGATTGTCTTGGGTTTGGATCCTGATGGGAGTTGTTTTCGTTGTGATCATTATGGCTGTTGGTGGAGTTCGCCGTCAGTTGAGAAACGCAACGAAAGAAAACGATGGTCAATCAGTAAATGAGGATTTGTCATTCGGACAAGAATTTAAAGCATGGGCTTGGAAGTACAAGCGTTATGTTGGTCTTGGAGGATTGGTGATTACCCTTTCATTGATTGTTTCCTTATTCCTTTCGCTTTATTCGATTGGTATTTTGGAAGACTATCAACCATCTCAGCCAATTGAATTCCCGCATGATATCCATGCAGGTAAGAACGGAATCGATTGTAAGTATTGTCACAATTCAGCGATCGACGGAAAAACTGCAGGTATCCCTACGGTGAACGTTTGTATGAACTGTCACAAACAGATCAATGGTACGACTCCTGAACAAGTGGAAAAAATCTCGAAAATCTATGCTGCTGCAGGGTACGATCCGGCAACTCAGAAATATTCAGGAAAAACAAAAGAGATCATCTGGAACAAGGTTCACGTTTTGCCTGATCATGTTTACTTCAATCACCAACAACACGTTGTTGCAGGCCAGGTTGATTGTAAGCAATGTCACGGTGATATGACGAAGATGAACGAAACAGCGAAAGTTCAGCCGGTTACCGAATTGAATAAAGTAGAAGGGAATATTCCTTTGACAAAAGCTACTTTGACAATGGGATGGTGTATCGAATGTCACGCTGAAAAAGAAATCTCTTCAGGGTCATTGGATTCAAAAGGAAGCAACTATTACAATGAAATACATAACCGTTTGCTAAAAGACAGAAAACTATACAAAAAATTCCTAGCGGACAAAAAAATAACGGTTAAAGAATTAGGTGGTTGGGAATGTGCTAAATGTCACTATTAATCAATCTCGAACAGTAGAACAAAGATTATGGCTATGTCAAAAAAATATTGGAAAGGTCTGGATGAATTGCATGAAACACCTGCATTCGTTGAGTCAAGAGATCGTGAGTTTGCTCCGTCTGTTTCTGTTGACGAATTCTTAGGTGATGATCAACTTGCTGAAACATCTACGGCACGTCGTGACTTCTTGAAATTCTTAGGATTCAGCGTTGCAGCTGCTACAGTTGCAGCTTGTGAAGCTCCGGTTACTAAAGCTATTCCTTACGTTGTTAAACCGGAAAACGTAACACCAGGTGTTGCAACTTGGTATGCTTCCACTTATTACGATGGAAATGCATACGCAAGTATCGTAGTTAAAACGCGTGAAGGTCGACCTATTTATATTAAAGGGAATAAAGATTTCGGATTTACACAAGGAGCCTTAACTCCTCAGATTGTATCATCCGTTCTTTCACTTTATGATAGTGCACGTTTGAAAACTGCTCAGTCTAAAGGAAAAGATATTTCATGGGATAAATTGGACGGAGCTGTTCAGGCTTCTTTGAAAGCAATCAAAGGATCAAACGGTAAAGTTGCATTTGTTGCAAATTCAGTGATTTCTCCTTCTATGTTAGGTGCAATTGCAGATTTGTCTACAAGTATCTATGGAGAAACGAAAGATGCAGCCGGAATGCCGACTGTTCACCCGAACTTCAACTTTATCCAATACGATGCAATCTCTTACGCAGGAATGCGTGAAGCGAATATGGAGTCTTTCGGAATGCGTGCTATTCCTGATTACGATTTCTCACAAGCTAAAACGATTGTAAGTATCGGTGCAGACTTCTTGAGTACCTGGTTGATGGGTAATGCATTCTCTGCTGATTACGGTAAGCGTCGTCAGCCGGATGGAGAGTGGATGAACAAACATTTCCAGTTTGAGTCTATCATGTCAATCACCGGTTCAAACGCGGATTACCGTGGAATGATCAAACCGAGTGAGCAAGCAAACGTATTATCTTATATCCTTGGGAAATTTGGAGTGAACACTGGTGTTGCTTCCACTTTACCGAAAGAAGCGAAAGCGGTTGCAGATGCTGCAGCAAAAGCATTGAAAGCTTCTAAAGGAATGTCATTGGTAGTTTCCGGTTCCAACAATAAAGCCATTCAGATTCTTACGAATAAATTGAATGATGTATTGGGAGCTTACGGAAAAACGATCCGTTTCGACAAACAATTGCAAATGTTCCAATCCGAAGATGCGAAAATGCAGAAACTGGTTTCTGATGTGATCGCTGGAAAAGGTCCGGATGCAGTATTCTTCTTAGGAACAAATCCTGTTTACAACTTACCGAACGGTAAAGAGTTCGCAGCTGCTCTTGAGAAAGTGAAATTGAGTGTTTCATTATCCGGTTACGGAGATGAG
>Ga0247691_1000308_pt1 | contig 10663 bp, 4 predicted proteins | sample CNK32_metaG_FD_182721 | JGI IMG/M metagenome (GOLD analysis project Ga0247691, IMG submission 182721) | Soil microbial communities from Purdue University Martell Research Forest, Indiana, United States - CNK32 | ecosystem: Environmental > Terrestrial > Soil > Temperate forest > Bulk soil | place...
TCCATAAACGCCGGTACAGACGGCTCCAATTCGCCGCGTATCGTTTACGCGCTTCAAAATCCAAGTAGCTACCTTGTCGCTAACCTCCGGACGCCGAATCCCTCTTCCGCCCGCAATGACAATGGTATCAAGAACGGGCGCTGCATTAAGAGTCGCTTGTGCTTTAAACATGAGGCCGTCTTCAGCGCGAAAGCGGTCTGAGAATACACCGATCGTATGCACCGTATAGCACGGAATGCGATTGCCATAGCCGTCGTCCAAAGCGGCTGCGACAAAGGTGTCAGCGGGGCCTACGAGATGCAACGCGGTAACGTCGTCGAACCCGACAAGGCCGACGCGTATCGGTCGGAAAATCGAGGCACGCTCTGAAAGACTCTTCACTTACATTGAGAGAATCTCGTGTTGCCCGCCATGACACCAGGACATCGAACCGACAAAAGCGGACGATGCATTGATTTACGCCCTGCTACATGTCGAAAGTCCGAAATCGTCGGATTAATGTCCGTCACTTTTCTGATGGTCTTTTGTCCCGAGGAATTGTATGATTTCTTTTGTCCCATAATTCCAGGAGGCGGATAAGTCGCGACCCGCAAAAGGCGAAATGACCGGCGCAAACTCGATTCAACGAATCGCACCGTTAAATGTTGACAAGACCTCTGGGAAGACCGACGCGGAGGCGCTTGCCGAGATGATGCCGGAAGTATATGAAGACTTACGGCGATTAGCCGCGAGTTATCTTCGCGGGGAGCGATCAGAGCACACCTTGCAACGAACGGCGTTAGTGCACGAAGCCTATTTACGCCTTGCCGGCCAGCGTGAGGAGGCCGCGTGGCAAAACCGTGCTCACTTCCTTGGTATCTTTGCGCGGATTATGCGCCAGACCCTGACGAACTATGCTATCGCCCGACAACGAGAGAAGCGCGGCGGTACAGATCCAGTGGAACGGGCCCTTGAATTCTACGACCAACGAAAAATTGACGTGACCGTCCTGGATGCCGCCCTGCGAGATCTTGAGAGGCTGGACCCGCGCCAAGGGCAGATCGTTGAACTGCGCTTTTTCGGCGGTTTGACGGTGGCAGAGATCGGCGCGGCGATGGAAATTTCACCAGCAACAGTCAAGCGCGAATGGGCAACTGCGAAAATATGGCTTCGCCGAGAATTGTCTCGCAATAGTTGAGTATCCTTCCCGCTACTGTTCGGTAATACTTTATGATACCGTAAACGAAAAGAGAGCGAGAGAAGATGATGGATCCGCATCGATGGCAACGACTGAAATTGATTCTGGCGGAAGCGCTCGAGCAAGAATCACCTGCGGCCAGGACCGCCCTGGTCGGGCGTTCATGTGGCAATGATGCCAACCTCCTGTGCGAGATTGAATCTCTTTTAGCGGAGGCGGAGCCGCTTTCTCGTGAGACGCCTGACGAATTGGAGGAGTGTGCCGACAACTTTGCCGCGGCGCTTCCGCACGAGGATGCCTCGGAAATTGGCAAGCGTGTCGGAGCATACGTCATCATTCGTGAGATTGGCCAAGGAGGAATGGGAACTGTCTACCTCGCGGCGCGCGCGGATGGGTATTTCGAAAAGCAAGTAGCTATTAAGTTGCTGAAACGTGGGGTTGCTAATGAAGAAGTTCTCCGTCGCTTCCGTTCGGAACGCGAACTCTTGGCTCGCCTCGACCATCCGAATATTGCCAGATTAATTGACGCCGGTACGACCGACGATGGTCTCCCATATTTCGTGATGGAATACATCGATGGAATACCGATCACTCGTTTTCTCGATGAGAAGCGGGAGGGGTTGGCGGCGCGACTTAACCTTTTCCTAAAAATTAGCGCCGCGGTCGAAGCAGCGCATCGTAATTCCGTCATTCACCGCGATCTGAAACCAAACAACATTCTTGTTAATCGCGAGGGAGAGCCAAAGCTGCTTGATTTTGGAATCGCCAAGCTCGTCGGGAACAATACGAATCCTGTCGAACTCACGACACTCGGCCAGGAGCGACTTACGCCGATCTCGGCTTCACCGGAACAAGCCAAAGGTGAACCAGTCACCATTTCTAGCGACATCTATGGGCTTGGCGTAGTGCTTTACGAGATGCTGACGGATGTTAGACCGCATCGCTTTCTAACGTCTGATCCTTCCCGTGAAGAGCTGATCGAGGTCGTATGCAAACAACGACCGACGCTTCCCAGCCTCGTTGTCAAGAATCGCGAGAGACAGCATCAGCTCCGTGGCGATCTGGATGCGATCCTGCTCCGAGCGCTGGAAAAGGAGCCGACGCTGCGGTATCCGTCGGTCGCAGAGTTCGCCGAAGACATTCGACGTCACCTCATCGGCGAACCGGTTCGAGCGCGAGAGCATAAGGCGGTTTACCGAATTAGAAATCGCTTGCTGCACAATCGGACCATGCAAGTTTCGCTCGCCGCCACGATCCTCGCCTTGTTGATCGCAGCGGCATTTATTTTTGGATCACGAGTGCGATCAGGTCTGAAGCAGCTGGGTGTGCAGGCTCCCGCTATGTCCCCGGGCTTGGGCAATGCGCCGTCCCTTTCAGGAAAAAGTATAGCCGTGCTGCCATTCGATATTTTTAACAACGATACAGAGAATGCATACTTCGCCGATGGCGTCCAGGAAGCTATCATCACCAATTTGGCGAATGTCGCCGCGCTGAAAGTGATCAGCCGCGGCAGCGTTGCGTCCTATCGCGGGAAAGCCAAGAACGAGCGCGAACTTGGGCAAACCCTCGGTGTTTCCTACGTGGTGGAAGGAAGCGTGCAAAAAGCTGGGGATCGCGTTCGAGTCAACGCGCAGCTTATAGATACACGGACGATGACTGAAGTTTGGGCGCAACAATACGATCGGAGGCTCGACGATTTATTTACTGTTGAGAGCGATCTCGCGCAGGCGATCGTGTCGCAGCTTAAGGGCAAGCTGTCGCCGGATGAGAAGGCGGCGATCGAAAGTCGACCGACCAAAGACATGCTTGCGTACGATTTTTATTTGCGCGCGCGCGAGTCGTTTTTTCAAAACAATTGTCCAAATGCTGTCCATCTGCTCGAACAAGCCATTGCTCGCGACCCGCAGTTCGCACTCGCTTACTGTTCGTTAGCCGAGGTGCATCTTTACATGTACCGCTTTAACCGGGATATGACCCCAACGCGACTTGCCCAGGCTAACGAGGCCGCAGAGACCGCCTTGCAGCTCGCACCACTGCTCCCGCAATCGCATCTGGCTAAAGCGCAGTATTATTATTATGGATTGCACGATTATGAACGCACGCAGCGCGAATTGGCGGCCGCGCCGTCTCCTAGCGCGGAAAACGCAAGGTTTGTTGATCTCGCTGCATTGACCGAACGACGGCTCGGGCGTTGGAAAGACGCCATTCGGGATGGGGAGAAAGCTGCTGCGCTCGATCCGCAAAACCCTTACACGACAAACGAGCTGGTTGAAAGCTACATAGCAGTTCGGCGATTTAGTGACGCTGAACGGCTTGCTGACAAAGGGATTAAGGCGATGGTCACACAAAACGGGTATCTTTGGGGACTCAAGAGCCAAGCTCTGCTTGGGATGGGACGGATCAAGGAAGCTGGCGCCGTCCTTGAAAACTCGCCTCGGGACATGATGCACCTTTATCGATCGGTGATGGTGGCGATGTACGCGCGAGATTTCGCTCGAGCTTTTCAATTGCTAGAAAATGCAACGCCTCGTGAAAAAGAGAGTGACTCGGTTCCTTTTTTCGATGGAATAGTCGCTCGAGCCCAACACGATGCCGCGAGGGCGCGGTCATCGCTTCAACTCGCGCGCACCCGTATGACTATGAAATTACGCGAGCATCCCGACGATGCGGAGCTAATTAGCAATCTTAGCGTGGCCGACGCCGGACTTGGTTTGAAAGAGGATGCCATGCGTGAAGCCAGGCGGGCTATCGAGTTGTGCCCTCTTTCGCGCGACGCAGTCGACGCACCAGGCTACCAAACAATGCTAGCGCTGGTCTATGAGTGGACAGGCGAACACGACGCGGCGCTGACACAGTTAGAAAAAATTGTACGGCTGCCGCGAGGCCCGGACTATGGCGAATTACGTTTTAATCCCTGGTGGGATGAGATCCGTACAGATCCGCGGTTTGATACATTATTGAGTCAAGCGGCTCTTCCACCCGTCTACTAAAGAAGACTTTGCCGGGGTTTATCACCCGCTGAGTTTTTTACTCAACCTTTATTCAAAGGCCGAACAGACTTGCTTAACCTGTAAAAAGTTCGCGGCCGTTAACCCGGCTCGCCGGACAGCTTATCGCCACTCGGCTGAGGCCAGTCGTGCCTTGGCGCGGTATCAGGCCGCATTCCGGGAATTTTAAGACTTTTTGAGCTCCTTTCCCAGCCACTATTGCATTACAGTATGTGGGAAAGCTTTCATTCAAGTGCGCTGATCAATCCGTGCGAATTTGGCGGCCGCTGCAGGGGGGTCCCTCGCACCGATGAAGATTGAGACGATAGCCAAAAGGGCAAAACCCTTGTCTATTGGCATTCTTGGCTTCGACGGCGTATCTCTCTTGGATCTCGCTGGACCATTCGAAGCCTTTACTGTGGCTCGGACAGATGCGGCCGACGGAAAAGATCAACCTTGCTACAATACAAGGATTATCGGCGCGACCGGCAAAACATTTGCTTCTGAGTCAGGCCTTGTTTTCAAGACCGAAGATACACTTCTCCGAGGCAGCCATCTAGATTCGATTATTGTTCCAGGCGGGCTAGCAGTGCGGGCCGGTGAGACATACCGAAAGATTTCAGAGTGGCTCACCGCTCATGCTCACCGCATCAGGCGGATAGTGTCCATTTGTACCGGGATCTATCCTCTCGCGAGGAGTGGCTTGCTTGATGGGCGCAAGATAACTACTCACTGGAGATTTGCGCAGGATGTCGCGAGACAGTTCCCGAAGATACGCGTCGATCCTATTTCGTCGTTCATCAAGGATGGGCCGTTCTATTCTTGTGGCGGTGGAACCGCTGCCACCGAGATGACGTTGGCGTTGATCGAGGAGGACTACGGTTCGCGCGTCGCCCTTTCGGTCGCCCGCGAACTGGTGGTGCGACTCAGACCAGTTGGAGACGCTGAAAATTCTGTCGATCCATTGCAGTTCGAGTGCGGACCGATGGATCGACTTGCCGATCTCCCCGCTTGGATTGGTTCGCACCTAAGCGACAACCTCTCCGTAGAATTGCTCGCGAACAGAGTGTGCTTGTGTCCCCGTCATTTCAGTCGCCTCTTCAAACGTTTTTTCCACGTTACACCGGCGACCTTTGTCGAACAGCTTAGGCTCAATGAAGCACGGCGCCACTTGATACTTCCTCGAAACCGCGTCGAGAATGTAGCGCGCGATGTCGGATTCAAGAACGCCGATTCCTTTCGACGCGCGTTTCAGCGCCGCTATGGCGTCAATCCCCTCAGTTATAAGAGGAACTTTAAGGCTCAAAGCATTAGACCTCTAAACTCGTCTCTCTTTGCGGCGTGAATTTGCGATGGTGAGTTGGTGGTCCGTGTGGGATTGCGCTAAGCGCGGATAAGCTGCTGATCGTTCGAAGCGACAACCCGAAGGTTCCCAGCACGACTGGATGTGTGCAGCGAAAAATGACGAGGGAAATCGCGACCCACGGCAAGTCCGCAATCGTCGGGTTTATGTCCTCACGCTTCGTCTCGCGGGTTGGTTAGTCTCGGCGCAAATGAGAAACAAGCGGCTGCAGTCATAACGCGGCTGCAAAACCTAACCAAACCCATGGAGAAACTAATGATAAAAAACGTGCTAATTAAGTTCGGATTCGTTCGCATCGCTCTCGTGGCGAGCGTCGGATTTCCTTTGCTTTTCGCATATAACGCGTTTGCTCAAAACCCCGCGCCTCCTCCTCCGTCTCCGGGTGGTGCTCCAGCGCGGGCGCCGGCTGCGGCAGAAGTCGAGCGCGTGATCGTGACCGGTTCGAATATTCCGACGGCGGAAGAGGTAGGTCCGAACCCGGTTTTTAGTATCAACCGCGACTTGATTAACAAATCGGGTCAAGGTTCCACGGTGGAAACGCTTCTTAAGAGCCAGCCGGTGATGGGCGGGAATAGCGTTCCGGTCCAGAATAACGGGACTGCCCAAGGCGGCCCGACCGGGACGGCTTCGATCTCGCTGCGTGGTTTTGACCCGAGCGCTTCGCTGGTTCTGATCGATGGCCGCCGTGTCGCCCCGTTTCCGTTTGGGGCACTCTCCGGCGGCGCTTTCGTCGATTTGATTAGCCTTCCCCTTCCGGCTGTCCAGAGCATCGAGATTCTGAAAGATGGCGCTTCCACCACCTACGGGGCAGACGCGGTTGCCGGCGTGGTAAACCTCAAGCTCTATAAAGACTACCGTGGCGCGCAAGTGACCATGCAATATGGCAACACGCTGGATAAAGACGCAGCCGAGTATCTCGGCGACTTGCTGTTCGGGGTTGGCGACGACAAAATAAGCATCACTGGTGACATCTTTTTCTATCACCATAACTCGATGTTCAATCATGACCGGGGCAACTCCCTTGTTCCGCCATTCTTCAGCTCGAACTCCAGCCCGTACAATCTTGTCGTAAACAGCGATGTGGCGGCAGCGGCTGGCGGACAAAATTTAAACCCGGGCGGGAACGAATTTACGACTGCGCCGAACGGAACCAACGGCTTGGCACCGGCAAGCGACTATCTTTACAGTACAAGTCGTATCAGGCATAGCGCCACTACCGGGGGCTTTAACTTTAACGCCACCTCTAGCTCATTCCCGACACAGGAACGCTGGGGTGGTTATGCGGCGTTCAGTGATAAGATTTGCGACGATCAATTTCAGATTTTCGGCGACTTTTTTTATGTCGATGCAAAGACGCATGATGAACTTGCGCCAAGCGCCACGGGCGATTTCGAGACCCCTGGCCAATTTACTCTCTTCATCCCGCCCAATCATCCTCTGCCGGGCGGGGTCGCCCCTCCAGGCACTCCGAGCGCTGCGGAAGTTGGGATGCCTGCGGGCGCCTTTAACCCATTCAATCCCTTTGAGCAGATCATCTCGGGCGGCTCGCGGGCGCGCGTTGCCGATTTCGGCAACCGCTTGTTCGATAACGAGAACATCGCCGAGCTTTTCACGGTTGGTGTGAAAGGCGACAAGCTGTTTAACGGGACCTGGGGTTACGATGGAGCGTTCCGTTACAGCCAAATCATGCAAATTGTTCGGACCCAGGATGTCAATGGTCCGCGCTTCGAGCGCATTCTGAACGGGAACGACTCGCTCTTTAATCCCGCTTCGGCGGATTTTATCGGACAGACGACCCCGTACAACCCATTCAATGACTTCCATGTGCCGATCGCATCCAACCTGCCATTGATCGATTTTGCGACGCTGAAATCGAGGGACCTCGTTTCAATGAAACTAGCCACATTGGACTTGAACATTTATACCACCGACCTGTTTGATTTGCCCGCAGGCGGCGTTGGACTCGCCTTCGGCGGTTCGTTTAGCCGGCAAACCTACAATCTCAATCCGGACGACCAGCACCGCCTTGGAGAGGAGCTGGGTGTCGGCATTTTCACCCCTGTTAAAGCCGGACGCAAAGAGTGGGCGATTTACGCGGAAACGCTCATTCCAATTTTCAGTGAAAAGATGAATATCCCGGGGTTCCACTCGCTGGAGTTCACCGCCGGCGTCCGTTATGAGGAATGGTTGAATAACGATACGAATGCAGCAGTACCCAAGGTAGGGGTGCGCTGGCAGCCGTTTGACGATTCGCTTACCATCCGCAGCACCTGGGGTGAAGGCTTCCTTGAACCTTCGATGGGCCAGCTCTATGGACCTCAAGTTTCCGCGCTGGCACCAACGCACTTTGTCGGGTTTGCCCCTGGGGTGCCCCATACGCCGGGTAATCTCCAGGACACGAGCAATCCGGAAACAACCGTCATAGAGACCCCCAATCGAAATCTCTCGCCAGAACATGACCGAAGCTGGACTGGAGGCTTTGTTTATACGCCGAAGTGGATTCCGCCGAAGTGGGGAACTGCGACGTTGACGGTTGACTTGTGGGATGTGGAGCGGACGGGCGTTATAGTGTTCCTTTCTCCTCAGCAGATAATTAACGGATATAACAACGGCGTTGTTCCGGGTGTGGTGAGTCCAGCGAAGCCGCCGGCGACTGGGCCAGCGGCTCTATTCGACCCGTCCGGCTCTTTCAATGGGGTCCAAAGTCCTTTTACAAACGGTGGGCGTGAGAACGCGCGCGGGGTTGATCTTGGCCTTCAGTACCAACTGGAGACGGGCATAGGGACATGGACCTGGTTGACCCGGGTGAGTTATCTGGATCAGTTCGTGTTCCAATTCCCCGGACAAAGGGCGTACCAAGTAGCCGGTCGCGCCAACAACGATTGGTTCGAAGGCGCCTTTTTCGGACAGACGACCGGCGGCGATGCCTGGTACAAATGGAAGGGAATGACCAACCTTGACTGGACGTGGCACAACATTGATTTCAACGCGACCGTACACTTGATTGATGGATTCTGGGAAACCCTCTTTGGTAAGGTTCCTGATGGATTCTTTAAGCAGCACTATGTGCATCCGACCTGGTTCACAGACGCGCAGCTCTCCTACAGCCTGATCTTCACCCCTCCGGTGGAAGCTGCGCCGGTGCCCGGGTACTCGAAGGGCGGCAAGGAAGTGGTGGGCAAAGAGAAGGAAGCGCCGCCGGTTCCGTACGCCATGCCATGCTGGAAGAATATCCTGAACAACTCCACGATCACCGTGGGTGTGAACAATATATTTGGCGAGGACCCGCCCAAGGAGTTTGGGCAAGAAGCAACTGGCAATTCCACCGGCTACCCAGGCTTCTCCTATGATAACCTGGGACGGTTCTGGTATGTCCGATTGATCAAGAAGTTCTAAGCATCGCAAAAGAACGGTTAACCGATCCGATGGGCTCAGGCTCCATCTTCTTTCGAGCGCTTGGTACGGCCAGGGACTGTCATCCCCGTCTGTGACGTAGACAATGCGAATGGCCGCTCCAGCACGAACCGCTTGCTGGAGAATGACGCTACATGCGAGCGCTTCATCGTCGGGATGCGGCGCGAATAATATCAGGCGCGACGACGAATCGAATTTCGCGACATCCGTGGAGATCGTCTAACATATAAGGGACAGGCACGACCAGCCGCAAATGCCATCACCACGTGCTCTCTAGGTCTATCGGCCATTTCGCGTGCGATTTGGGCCGGACAAACGTGAAGGGGGAATAATGCAGATCGATGGCGCGCGCCCAGACGAAGGCCAGAGCACCGCTCACGGGCGTAGTTGGCATGAAAAAATGTTTTCCGGGATCGAGAAAGCGCGCACCGCTGTACTCCTGGCCATCCAAAATTCCCCTAACAATTCCTTCGCGTGCGACGATGTCATATGATGCGGGAATCACGCTCTCGAATTCAAGCGCGCCGGATCGCGCACGCGATTCTTTCAAATAGCCGCCGACCACACGCACCCAGCCTTTCACCGGTAGGTAATTTCGCGCAACGAACAGGCGCGCAGACCACGATGTCCGACCTCCAGCCGGGGCAGCCAGGCAGGTCCGGGTTTCAACGCATCGTTGCGCCGCGTCGTCCACCATCAGATTGCGCTCAATCCGTTCTAGTGTCACCGGCTCGAGGATTGGACGAAAACAGCGTTGCCGAAAAATCGTCTCGCCTTTGCAGTCGAAAACGTACTCTTCTGGCTTGGTTAGCTTTAGAACGTCGCGCAGAAGTTCGGTTTCAGCTTTCGCCCCGTTAACCCAAAAAGGTCGCGTCAGGAGGGCGGCAAAAAATAGAACAATTACCACGCAAGCCAGCCGGGGCATCCGGCGCAGGCGAGGCGAGAGCCGCGACAGGAGTGGCTCGCTTTCAGAGATTGCCAGGACCGCGGCGCTGCCGAAAACGAATGCGAGTGGATAATAAGGGAGAAAATCCTGCCGCGTAATCAATGTCCAAAAGCTATAGAGAGCGGTGGAATAGAAACCGCAGAGGAGGAAGACAAAGGAGCGGCGAAAAGCCAGCGCGCGATCGGGTGTCGCGGACGCGATCAACCTGGCAAAATAAACTATGAACGGAAAAACGATCGGAAAGATCATTATCATCCATGGGGGATGATCGGCGTCGGCGTGCGGCAGAAAATTGTGAGTAAAAACGGAATAACGGAAATCGTGCCAAATGCCTTTGAGCGCAAAGAATATCATGATGAGAACTGGGACGAGGGCGGCTGCGCCAAGAAATATCGCTCCGCAGCGAAGCCATTGGCTCCACGATTGAATCACCTGTTCGCGGCCCACCAACCGCATCGCGATAAATCCGGCAGCCACGACCGCCAATAACAAGAGCATCGATTTCATCGAAATCGCGAAGCAAAACCCGAGAAGCAATCCTGCGATTAGCATTCGCCGTCCACTCATGGACCCGCTGATCAGAACGGCGACACACATCAACCAAACTGGCGCCCAAAGATTGTCTGTTCGAAATTCGAATGAAGTAAGATGATAAGTGGGGTAAAAACCTGCGAGCAGAACCGCCCACACGGCGACGCGACGCGAGAAGAGCCGGGCGCCCACCTGGTAAGTGCACCAAGCTGCCACAAAGTACATCGGCAAAAGAATGAATCGCA
>Ga0247691_1000309_pt1 | contig 10604 bp, 10 predicted proteins | sample CNK32_metaG_FD_182721 | JGI IMG/M metagenome (GOLD analysis project Ga0247691, IMG submission 182721) | Soil microbial communities from Purdue University Martell Research Forest, Indiana, United States - CNK32 | ecosystem: Environmental > Terrestrial > Soil > Temperate forest > Bulk soil...
TTATCGATCGCGGAGATGATGGCGCGAATTTGATCGCCGGACGGGGTTGCTGCGGAGCGCACTTGCTTCTGCATCGTACGCAGACGCGTGACGGCGCTGCGATTGCGAAGCGATCGCTTCACGGTCTGGCGGACGCGCTTGGCGGCTGATCTGGTATTGGCCATTATTAAAATCAAAAAACTTCGGGGACGTGGACGCTCGCGGGCGCAATCGCGGTTGTCAAGACCGACTCGGACCGCCACCTGAATGGACATGCGCCGATTAGTCTTATGCGCCTGGAGGGTTTTGGGCTGTCACTACGCCCTTGTTCAGCACCGGCATCGCTTTGCGAGCCTGGGCTTTTTGCCGCTCCGCGGCCAGCGCTCCAGCCATCCGCATTTGTTCGACGGTTAGCGGACCAGAAGCCGAGGTGGAAGCAAACTGCTCCGGCGACGCGTTCGTTTGCGCAACTTGCGCCATCATGGCAATGGTCGATGGCACCGGCGGCGCCTTTGGCGCTTTGGGCAAACGATCGGGAATAATTTGCACAACCGCTCCGAGCGGAACCTGATTGTAAAGCGCTGCGATGTCAGTCGCCTTCATCCGGATGCAGCCGTAACTGGCCGGGACGCCGATTGTCTTCTCTTCCGGCGTGCCATGAATGTAAATGCAGCGACGAAAGGCGTGCGCGTTTTGAGCTTCTAGTCCGCTCAGCCAAATGATCCGCGTCGTCACTGGATCGCGCCCGGGAGCATTGGGCTGGAGAATTTCTCCGGTGAATCGCCGATTGTGGAAGACAGCACCGGTTGGCGCGTTGTCACCGATTTTTTTCGCGACCATGAGGTAACCGAGAGGCGTCGTCATTCGTCCCCAAAAATCGCCCAGTCCGAATTTCGATGTCGAAACCGGGTAAGTTGCCACCTTGGCGCCATTCTCCAGAAGCATCAGCTTCTGATCGCGGACACTTATTATCAGGCGATGTGAAGTGTCGAGCGGCGCGGCGGAAAGCGCCGAAGCAATTGAAACCAAGCTCAAAATAACAGCCAGGGGTCGAAACATGCGCACCTTCTTAATCGATAATTCGAATTTTGTCACGCGGGAATTACGGCGGCCGTGCGGGAGCCGCCAAAACTGATTTTTGGCCAGCGGCTCGTGAATGAACACAGACAGACATAAAGGAAGCCACCTTGAAATACGAGCAAGAAAGGCACCGAGAGAAACTGCCTATGCGCAATCGCGAACCAAAGGAAGTAGGTGAAGTAAATCGCGAAGCCCAGCTCCGCCAGCGGCAGCGCCGATTTGAGCGGTCTGTATTTGCAGCTTCGCCATGGTTGCGATTTGCGTTCGATGCCGTACTTGGGTGTGCGCGTGAAATCGGATTTGTGATTGAAGATAGCTTCAAGCACCGCGCGCGCGTTGTTGAGCGAGAGGCCAACGCCCAGGGCGAGCAAACAGGGCAAGAAAAGAATTTCCTTCATCCACGTTCGCGGATGCAGTTCCCGCTGGGCGCAAACATAAAAAACCGCTACCGAGACTGACGCGGCCAGGAAAATCGGAACATCGATTAACAGCGTCCGGAGCCAGCCGCCGGAAGGCGCCCCGGAGGAGGGGTGCAACAGGACGCAGAGAAAAACCAGCAACAGATAGGCGAAGTTGGACATCAGATGCCCGGTAGCTTCAAGTTTGATGAAAAACGGAAGCGGACTACGCCAAATCGTCGGCAATAATTTTTTGCAGGTCTGGACGGATCCCTTTGTCCAGCGATGTTGCTGGGATTTAAACCCATTCATATCAACGGGAAGCTCGGCGGGAGTTACAACATCGGCCAAAAAAATGAATTTCCAGCCCGCGAGCTGCGCGCGATAGCTAAGATCGAGATCTTCACACAGCGTGTCATGCTGCCATCCTCCGCTTCCCTCGATGCAAGAGCGTCGCCAGAGGCCGGCCGTTCCGTTGAAATTGAAAAAGCGGCCGCTCCGGCTACGCGCAGTTTGCTCGAGCAAAAGATGCCCATCCAGGAAGATCGCCTGCATCCGGGTGAGCAGCGAATATCCACGATTCAGATGGCCCCACCTCGTCTGAATCATCCCTATTTTCGGGTCGGTGAAGAAATGGATCGTGCGCCTTAGTAACTCCGGTTTCGGGACAAAATCAGCGTCGAGAATGCAGACGAATTCGCCTTCCGCAGCTTCCAGTCCTGCGGCCAGCGCGCCAGCCTTGAAACCCGTGCGATCGACACGATGAATGCGTTGGACATTGAAGCCGCGCTGGCGCAGTTCGTCCGCGCACGACGAGACAATCTCACCCGTGTCATCGGTCGAATCATCCAGCACTTGGATCTGGAGAAGATGCCGCGGATAATCCAGTTCGCTAACCGAACGGAGCAAGCGCTCGACCACATAAACTTCATTGAAGATCGGCAACTGCACAGTCACTTTTGGCAGTTGATCAAAATAACGCGCAGGTACCGGTTCGCGCTTCCTGTTTTTGAGATACAGATAAATGATGAAATAGCGATGGACGCCGTAAGTCGAAAGACCGATGAGCACACTCAGGTAGCAGACCGTCCAAATAATGTGTCCGAGGCTTCCTTGCATGGGAATTTCCGCAGCTGCCAATGGTTAAGGCAGCAAGGGCGACATGATGCCGTTTCCAGCGGGTGCGTCAAATCAAAAAAAATCGCACGGTTGCCTCTGAAAATGGCGCCCGTGGTGCGACAACGGGATGGAAATATGGCGCCGAGAGCCGGAATCCTCTGTTCATTGTCGATCTTCTTAATCGCGGGGATGATGGGCCTCCTAACCTACGCAATCGCGCAAGAGGAACCAATTACCGAACAGGGATATGAACGCGAGGAATTAGGCGTTAATCGCTACACCGCGCCGTCAATCGAGCGCATTTTCCAGCAGCTCGATGATCTCAGGCCATTGCCTTTCGAGCAACTGCAACGAGAGCTTCCGAAAGCGAGTCCTACCAGCCGCGAGCAAAAAGGGTTGATCTTTGGAGGATTGGTGGCCGACGGGTTTCTAATTGTCGAGGCGGAAAGGAAAAATGCCGTTGATAATCTGGGGCGCGTCTTAATGAGGGAAGCTCGTGGCCTCGGCGTGGGCGATCGGGTGACGCGCCACAGCGCAAGTCTTACTGATTTGGCGCGGCGCGGCAATTGGCCGGCGGTGCGCAAAGAACTCATCGCCACGCAAGCCGACGTTGAACAGGCGTTAATCGAGTTGCACGATCAAAAAATGGCGCACTTGATTAGTCTCGGCGGTTGGTTGCGAGGCCTGGAGATTAGCGCGGGCGCAATCGAATTCGATTTTTCGCCGCAACGAGCAAAGGTCCTCGCGCAACAGGACCTGGTCGATTACTTCGCTGGAGAATTGAAGACATCATCACCAACGGTGGCGCGCACGCCGCTCTTTGAAAAACTTCGCGCGGGCGTAAACGCTATTCGCGTTTCCCTAACCAGGACAATCACGGAGGGATTGAAACCGGCTGATGTGAAAGCGATTCGCGCGCAAGCCCGGAAGTTAAATCTCGCGATTCGTCAAGGCGATTGAGCAAGACCGGTCCGACATTCGCCCTTGCCTGAGGCAGCGAGCCGGTTAACGGTGATAGGCCAATCTTCGCAACCGGCGAGGCATCCAATTGGGAGACACCATGATGGAACGAAGGCACGACCGTTTCGAACATTTCAAGATCATTTTCCCAATCCTCCTCGCGGGATGGATCCCATCGATCTTAACGCTCATCGTTTCTTATACGATCTTGCGCGACACCTTGGAATCAAGAATTCTGCGCGATCGGCAGACCCTGATTCAGTTGGTCGGCCATCTCGTCGGTCACGATCTAAATCGAAGCAGTAGTATCGTTGATTACTATCAGACGTTTCCAGAAGTCGCCAAAATCCTGAACGCACCGAATCGACAGACCTTCGCTCAACAGTGGCTCAGCTCAACATTTTATTCGCATCCAAATATCGACGGAATGTTCATCACCGCGCCAGACGGCAGCCTGATTGCTTCGATCCCAACCGCTCCGGAGGTGATCGGCAAAGATTTCGGTTCCAGTCACTGGCGTGAGCAAGCGGCGGCGGCGAACGGGGCTTTTGTCTCGGCAGTTCATCCGCGCCTCTCAGATAAGCGACTGGTGACCGATATTGTTGCCGCGGTGCGGGCGCCCGACCGGACAATTCTTGGCTACGTAGGAGACTCGGTTCTAGTGGAAAGAATCGGCCGGCGTTTATCGGCGATCGAATTTGCGGATCGCTTTCTCTTCGAAGTATTGGATCAAAACGGCACTGCGCTTTTTGCCAATGATTTCAAGCCAAACCCGAGCGCGACGTCACCCGAGGGAGGAATTTTGATCAAGGAAATCCGCCAAAACAAGGGCGGGCATTTCGAGGAGCGCGGAAATCTCTATTCTTTCAGCCCGATCGAATCGACTGGTTGGGTCGCGGTCGTAGAGCAGCCGAAGGCTCTCGCCTACAGACCGGTCCATGATCTTCTTGGGCGAATGACGATATTGGCAGCCTGGTTGATCGCTCTGACGGCAGTGTTCGCGTGGCTTGGCAGCAGGTTTTATCAGCGCCAGATGGAATCCAAACGGCGCATCGAGCGCGAAGTCATCTTTAACGAAAAAATCCTGGCCAATATGCCCAGCGGCATCGCCTTCATCGATCCGAAATCACGCCGTTTCCTCCAAGCGAATGACGCTTTTGCGCATATGGCGCAGCGGTTCGGCGATCTGCCGCCCGGTCAGGACATTACGGAAGCAACCTACGACGATTTGAAGATCGCTCCCGCGGGAGCGATTGAGAGGGTGCTCTCTTTTGGCACACCGTTTCAACTCATCGAGCACCCGTTGAAAGACAAAACGGGTGCGACGCATTTTTTGGACATTAATCTGCTCCGTCTGCAGGGCTCGCAGGAGACCATTCAAGGTGTCCTTTATCTTGTCGAAGACAAAACACGCGACGTCAAACTGCGGCAGGAATTGATCGGTGCGAATGCGGCAAAGGACCAATTTCTCGCGCTGCTCTCACACGAGTTGCGCAATCCGCTCTCACCCGTGATTGCAATGGTGGGCGAGCTGGAGACGACCATGCCGGATTCCCCGGAAACCCGAGAGGCTCTCGAGGTGATCCGGCGCAATGTCGAGTTGGAAGCGCGTCTGATTGACGACTTACTCGACGTTACGCGCATAGCCAAAGGCAAGTTACAGTTAAGTTTCGAGACCACTTGCGTGCACGAAATCCTCCAGCGCGCATACGAGATTTGCCAGGAGGAGATTGGGGCCAAGCATCTCGAAATGCAATTTCGTCTTCGCGCTACGCATCCATTTGTCGAAGGTGATTCCGCGCGCTTGCAACAAGTCTTTTGGAATTTGATCAAGAACAGCGTGAAGTTCACGCCCCCGAAAGGCCGCATCGTGATTGAGACGCTCAATCCAGCCCCAGAGAAAATCGTGGTCCGCATCGTCGATAGTGGCATGGGTATTGAGCCGGAAAAGATCGACAAAATCTTCAATGCCTTCGAGCAAGGCCAGACCTCGGTCACCCGCCGTTTCGGGGGCCTCGGCCTCGGCCTCGCTATTTCGGAAGCGTTGATTGACGCACACGGCGGACAAATCCGCGTCGAGAGTCCCGGCAAGGATCGAGGCTCCACCTTTTCGGTAGAACTGAACACGGTGGCAGGCCCCGTGGGCGTCGACGGCGATGGTGCCGAGCCAGATCAGCGCGATACTTCCGAAAAAGACGCAATTGTGCCCAGGCATCGGCGCGTCCTCGTAGTAGACGATCACCAGGATACCTGCATTGGGATGAAGAGAATGCTGGAGCGTCGCGGCTACGAAATTACCGTGGCGTATTCCGCTGAACAGGCCGTGGAAAAGGTGCGCACTCAGGATTTCGACCTGCTCATCAGCGACATCGGCCTGCCGGATCGCAGCGGCTATGACTTAATGCGGGAGCTTCGCCACAAAGGTTTGCCTGGAATTGCGCTCACCGGCTTTGGATCCGAACATGACATAACCGAAGCCCGGGCAGCAGGCTTTTCCGAGCATCTCACGAAACCGATCAATTTCGAGCGCCTGGAAGAGGCGATCCAAAATCTGCTCGAGGCCGAGCCAGCAACGAACACCTGACCTAAAGCCAATCAGTGCCTTAATTACAGCCCATTGCGGGCCGGTGCGCTAGTATTTGTTTGTCGCTCGGAGGCTTCTTTCAATTCGCGTGAAAGCTTCTCGACGCGCTGACGCATAATCTTGCCAGCCTTAAATTTCACCGTCGCTCGCGGTGGAATCACAAAACTGCTTCCGGGTTGATTCGGATTTCGGCCAACGCGTGGCTTTGTCAGCCGTGGCTGAAAGACGCCGAAGTTGCGCAGTTCAACGGCTATGTTGTTGGCCAAACTGTCAGTGATTTTGTCGAGCGTCCGCTGGACCACGTCGAAGACTTCGTGTTGGACCATGCCGGTCTGGTTGCTGATGGCGACAACGATGTCGCGTTTAGTTAGCTTTGCCATATACTATTTACTAATCGTTCCGCATCGTCGTGGCGGTGGCTAAATTAAGCACAATTTTTGACCGGCTAACTTCCTCGACGTGAAAACCAAACGCAATGGCAACTTTTTCTCGCCAGGAATTAGGAACCCGCGTCGGTTGGACCTGTCTCCGGTTACTCTCGCCAATTCTTACGTGGCGGCGGCGCCGGATATGCATTCGGAGCGATCTCGTGAGCAGTTCGGAAATGCACTTTTGCCACGTCGCGCAACACCTGTGCTCCGTTCATTTCCACCAGCTTTTTCGCGATCTCTTTGACGTTCGCGGACACTCCTCGATCGAGCCGCAATCCCAGCTCCTTCCCGTGGCGCTCCAGCCAATTGATGAAGCCGTCGCGCGCCAGAATCGATGCCGCTCCCACCGCAATATCCGATTCCGCTTTCGTGCGTTGTTCGACTTCGATCTTCCGTCCATGCCGCAACAGCGATTGCTCGATCACCCGCGCATCGGCGAACTGATCCGACAATGACCGCGGACAGTCGGGTTTCTTCTCCAGCAGATTTTCGATTACCCGCGCATGTCCCCATCCCAGGAGTTTGTTCAAATTTCCAAACTTCTCGTAAAGCTCGTTGTACCTTTGCGGACCAATCAGCACGGTTTCGATCAAACCGCCCGTAGTTTTGCGAATGGTTTGAGCAAGCGCGCGGATCCGCGCATCCGAGCCGATTCGCTTGCTGTCCTGCACACCGGCATCGAGAAGTTTGCGCGCAATTGCACTATCGACATACACGCCCGAAATGACCAGCGGCCCGAAAAAATCTCCCTTGCCGCTCTCATCCACGCCGAAATGCGCCTCGAACATTTCTGGTGAGTGCACTTCTTCGTAGCCCAGCTTCGCTTCCCCGAGGATTTTTGGCTCCAACTCAAATTGCACGAACTCTTCCACTCCCCTGCCTTGGACAAGCACCTTTGGTCCCTTTTCATAAACCGACACGCTGAGCTTATTCTTCTGCCCGAAAAAAAGCGTGTATTCCTTCGGAGAAAATTCGAACCCGAGTTCGTCGAGCAGCGTGCGAAGCTTTTTCGCCTGCCCCAAAGAAAGCAGATGCGTGTACGAATTCATTCAGCCACAGATTAACACAGATGAAACACAGATTGCATTCCGCCCGAATCAGTCGGCAAGACAGAATCAGTCATCTGTGTTAATCCCTGTTCATCTGTGGCTTCCCAAAAAAATCAGTTCCGCGCGACCCTCGCGAATTGGTATCATGAAAACGGACGTGCTCTCCCCTGGCGTCAAACGCGCGATCCATACGCCATCCTCGTCTCCGAGTTTATGCTCCAGCAAACTCAGGTTGTCGCCGTTATCCCCTATTATAATAAATGGCTGCGCCGTTTTCCTGATTTCTCAGCGCTGGCCCGCGCTTCGGAAAATGATGTCCTCCACGCCTGGCAAGGGTTGGGTTATTACGCTCGGGCTCGTAATCTTCACGCCACGGCGAAAACAATCGTAGATCGACACCGTGGCCATTTCCCTGGGACAATCGATCAAATGCGGCAGTTGCCCGGCATTGGAAAATATACCGCCCACGCGGTCGCCAGTTTCGCATTCGACCAATCCGTTCCAATCGTCGAAGCGAACACCGCCCGTGTTTTGGCGCGCATTTTCAATCTGCAAATTCCAATCGATAAACCCGCCGGTCGTGAAATCCTCTGGAATCGGGCCACGCAGCTTGTGCCCAAACGCGGCGCCGCGCGTTTTAATTCCGCGCTCGTTGATCTTGGCGCTCTGATCTGTCTTCCGCGCAAACCGAAATGCCGGATTTGTCCGGTGAGAAAATTTTGTCGCGCCACAAATCCGGAAATTCTTCCGCTAAAGAAAGCTCGTCCGCGCGCAAAACGGCTCACTGAGAACCACGCCTTTGTCGTCAGGCAAAATAAAATCCTTCTCGAGCGCTCCGCCAACCGCTGGCGCGGCATGTGGATATTGCCGCCGCTCGAAACAAGAACCTGTCCTGAGCGCCAGCCGAATGGATCGACAGTTAACGGTCCGATTTACAGGTCGATCTTTCCTTTCACGCATCATCAGGTGGCACTGAATGTTTACCGGCGCCGCCCACGTAAAACCGACAAACTTCAACGCTGGATTAGGATCGCTTCACTCGGCTCGATCCCGGTTCCAGCACCACACCGGCGCGCGATTACGTATCTTTTTACCTCAGCGCAAGCAGGACAATCACACCAGCGATCGTCGTGAGAATCGTGATCGGGATGCCGAAGCGCGCATAATCCCAAAAACCGACGTCCAGATGTTCGCACACAGATTCCACCACGATCATGTTTGCGACCGAACCGACGATTGTTAGGTTGCCGGCAACGAGCACAATTTCTTTGCGAAGCTCCGACACCCTGCATAGCCTCTGGTCTTCGGTTCGATGAAGAATCGTGACGTATGAGAAGCATGACTGGCTATGGTCGCGCCGAGACTGATCACGGCGGGACAAAATTTAGCGTCGAGCTCAATTCCGTGAACCGAAAGCAGAGCGACATCGTGATCAATTTGCCGCGCGATCTGACCGAGCTCGAGCCTCGCATTCGCCAGACGATCAATGAAAACATTTCGCGCGGCCGAACCAACGCCACCATCACTTTTCACACCGGCGCAAACGGCGCACGCCAGCTGGCGCTCGATACCGAGCTGGCTCGCTCATACCACGAAGCAATGCGCGCATTGCAAAAAGATTTAAACGCGCCGGGCGAGATCCCGATCAGCACAGTTTTGCAGGCGCCGGGAGTAATGCGGTTCCCAGAACAAGTCGTCAATGCAGAAGAGGCGTGGCCGGCGATCGACCGCGCGCTGCGCATCGCCCTCGCCGATCTAATCAAAATGCGAGAGCGAGAGGGGAAACATCTGGCCAAGGATTTGATTCATCGCCTGAAGGCAATCCGGAAAAAATTGAAAGAGGTTCGCGCGCTTCATCCCGACGTGATCAAGAAATACCGCGACTCGCTCCTCGATCGGATTCAAAAGGCCGGGCTGCCGATTGCCAGTGACGACGAGCGGCTGCTGAAGGAGATTTCCTTTTTCGCTGACCGCGCTGACATCTCGGAGGAATTAACGCGCCTGGAAAGTCACCTTGCCCAATTCGCGCATCATCTGCGCCGGAACGAGCCGGTCGGTCGTGCGCTTGAATTCATCACCCAGGAAATTTTTCGGGAGCTCAACACGCTCGGTGCAAAAGCAAATGACGCCGCCATTTCACAACGCGTCGTGGCCTGTAAAGCGGAATTGGAGAAGATTCGCGAGCAAGTCCAAAATCTTGAGTAAAAAATTCAGTCGTTACGGGATTCTCTTTGTCATTTCCGCGCCCTCAGGCGCGGGCAAGACCACGCTGGTCGCGGCGCTTCGCCAAACTTCGGACCTCGTTTATTCCGTTTCTTGCACCACGCGAGCGCCGCGCGCCGGTGAAATCGATGGCGAAGATTATCAGTTTCTTTCAGACGCCGATTTTCGCGGGCGAGTAAAAGCCGGAGATTTTTTGGAGCACGCGCAGGTGCACGGAGATTATTATGGAACGTTGGGTCAGCCGGTGATCACAAACTTAAAGAATGGTATGGACGTTTTGATCGACATCGACACTCAAGGCGCAGCCGCCATTCGCCACTGCGATGACCCATTTATTCGCCAGGCCCTCACCGATGTTTTCATTATGCCGCCCGATCTCGAAGAATTGCGGCGGCGGCTGATGAAGCGCGCAACGGAAACGGCACAACAGATCGACTCGCGTCTCGCCACCGCGGCGCGCGAGATGGAATTATGGCGCGATTATCGTTACACTATTATCAGTCGATCGGTTGAAGAAGATTTGCAGAAGTTTCGGCACATAATGAGCGCGGAGGCTTATTTGAGCCGGCGTCTTATTCAAAAGTAGATTGTCGATCTTGCATGGAAAAAAACATCAGACGCAGAGGTGATAAAGCGAGCGCGCGAAAAGTGGTGCGCATTCGGCCCGGCACAAAATCAGTCGTGCTCGGTGTTACCGGCTCAATCGCCGCCTATAAGTCCGCCGAGCTCGCCAGCCTGCTCGTCAGACAAGGCCACGAAGTTTTTGTCGTCATGACGCAGG
>Ga0247691_1000310_pt1 | contig 10573 bp, 9 predicted proteins | sample CNK32_metaG_FD_182721 | JGI IMG/M metagenome (GOLD analysis project Ga0247691, IMG submission 182721) | Soil microbial communities from Purdue University Martell Research Forest, Indiana, United States - CNK32 | ecosystem: Environmental > Terrestrial > Soil > Temperate forest > Bulk soil | place...
CTGCAATGATTTTTGGCGTATGAGGTTGGAAATGAAATGTTCCTGTGCTGGATTGATCGTTCCGACTTGCCACATCACTCCGATTCGCTGCAGAAAAGGAATAATATGTTCCGAAAAAATAATGGACAGGGTCGTTTTTTGTGTTAATTCCCGAAATGTCTGTTGGAAGAGAAGTTCATCCAGTTGCAGGACAGAAACGATAAATTGCTCAATGGATGTGTCTGTTTCTGCGTGGTCCTGGAGGGATTTGGAAGTAGCGAAGATCTGTTCGATACTCATATCAGCAATTCGTGAAATTTTAAATCCTTTTTTATTAAGCAGGGAAACGTTTAATAGGATCAATAGCTCCTTGTCGGAATAAGTCCTGATTTGTGTATTCGTTCTTTGAGGGGTAATCAATCCATATCTTTTTTCCCACATCCTTATTGTGTGCGCTTTGATACCAGTGAGAATTTCGAGATCCCGGATTTTATATCCTGCCATATGAATTAGTTAACGAGCAATAAATGAATTTACTTCAAATAGCAACAACTTTGACGCTTCAATTAATTGAAGCCACCAATTTGGGTCAAAATTGATAAAAAAACTATATTTGTCCTAATTACTTCTCCATTTGGAGTCGATTACATGGATTATAAAAAATAGGTATGAAAAAAATTTCAATCTTTTTATTGCTTTTGGCAGTGTCCTTGGTTGCGGTTCGCTGTGGTGATTCAGAGGAAGGTAAAGAATTGACGGATGAGGAATTGTACGAGTTCCAGGGTTTTTCAATGAAACCATACGATATTCCAATTATGATCATGTTGCCTGATGAGACTGCAAATATTGGTGCATCAACACAACCGGAGATTATTCATGTGGAAGATGATTTTAAATGGGAATTAATGGTTGGTCCGAACTTTCACATGATTATTGATGATTGGGGTTCAGATCGTGAAATGGTCTCATCTGAGAAAAAACGTTTGGCTGGTTTGAATTTCTATCAAATCAAATACCTGGTAGACGAACCGGATTTCGTTTTGTACGAGCGGGAATTGAAAGTGGACGGAAAGAAAGGTGCCTCCAAATCAGTTGGTGTTGAGCATAAAACATATCATGTATACGGACAAAAAGTAATTGATGGGATCACGTATGTTTTTCGAAGTCGTGATGATGGTTTTGAAAAGATAATTATTGACCTGATGGCAAAATCGATCAAATCGGTGAAACCATTGAAAGGGAATTCATAAATGATAAAAAGGGGAGTGAAAGCCCTTAATAACGCAAGTCTCTAAAAAGTTAAATGCCGACCAATAATGGTCGGCATTTTTACTAAGTAAAATTCTTCATTTACAAATACATTTCTTCATCTCTGTTTTTCTCATTCTTGACAGCGATCTTCAAGTTACTAATTGTCGATTCAGCCCATTCTCTTACATTCGGAAATTGGTGATCAAGCAACTGCTCAAACATTTCCACTTGAGAACTGTAATAAGGAACTAAAGAACCTCCCCATGAAAAAGTCCCCATGTTAGAAGATAAATGAATCAATACATCTTTGTTATTACCAAATTCATCTATTATCCTCCTAGCAATCGGGTGCCATTCATTATACTTAGTATTGTTATCAGCATAAATCGGAGTCATTGAAGCCATCCTTATAGGTGCTAACGGAGCATTACCTCTACACCAAGAAAACAAGAAATCAGCATCAATTCTAAATAAGGTGCCGACACTATTTCCATGACCTCCAATACTTGAACCCAAATATTTCTGTAACCAATAATACTGGTAATAACTCTGTCCTTCAGCTAAAAGTGCTTCAGACAATTTTAGCCAAACAACATCAAGATAATTATCAAAAAGAATTTCATATACGTGTTGAACGTCAAAATCTGAAAAGGAAAAATTTTGGAAACTTGCAGATTCAATAATTGAGTTATTTACAATTTGCGCCATTTCGGGATCATCCTTTGTTTTTAAAATCTGAATAATTATTTCTTTCCACTTAAAACTTTCACGAGTTTCTATTAAGGCTTTTCCTGGACCATATTCGATAATAATTTGTCTAAAAATATCTAAAAACTCTATTCTGGTTTCGGGTCGATCATAAGTAGCATCATAAAGGACATCAAACGAAAAATAATAGCCATCTGAACCATATTTGAAAAACTTAGGAATCAATTCTCTTAATTCTGTTGATGACAACTTATATAGTCCTGGGCTTAATGAAAAAACAAAGAATGAAGAAAAGGGTGCTTTTCCTTGATCTACAAGCTTGAAAAGAATATCCATATGCTTGGCTGCATCATTATCAATTGAAATTAGATAAAAAAGAATCCAACTTTGATCTCCATTTTTAGCAAGTTCATTATATAAATTTTCTTTCCTATCAATATTTAAACCTTGAACAAAACCACCTAGAATTGTAGCGTTTCTGTCTTTTTCTGGAAGATTTTCTATTGTTTTCAACGAAATTCTTATGAATTTATTAATCGATTCAATCTCGCTTAATTGTTCTTTTACAGCAAGCCCGAAATAATAAGAATAAGGTTGTCGAATTGTGAATAATTCCGGAAGCAATTTCCAAGAGTTCTCATCCTTGACAAAGGCTTCTGCAATTTCTTTTATTTCTTCGATTGATTTATCTCTTAGTTCCTGATAAGGTAGTCTATCAACTCGATTTCCAACATTTTTAAACCGAGAAACAATATCATCCTTTTTTAATTTTCCAATCAGATTTCTAAACTCCTTCCAATCCCCTAACTCTAGTACATGTCTATTCAAGAGTGTTTCCAAGGCAACTAATGCTTCATCCCAATCAAAATCCCTTGTCTCCGCAATTTTATTGATAACATTAAAATGTTCTTTCAATAAACCTGCTCTATGGAAAGTATAAATAGCAGAAGTGACAATTTTAGCCGCTTCATCACTTAAAGTCGATCTAGCTTCAACAATTTTCTCTAACTCATTTAAAATGTTTTTCCAATACTCTATAATTTCATCAGAATTAGGTTGATAGTCGATCAGTTCCTTGGTGCCTTGTTTTTCTCCACCCATAATGCGGGTAAATCCCATATTGACTAATCCTCGTTGCATAGCTTTCAACGCAAGCTCATGAAAATCCGGATCTTCATGATTGATTGCCCACTCTATGATGTTCCATCTTTCCTTTAAATCAACTTCAGTTCCGGCTAAATAAATGCTAAACAATTGAAGTAGCTGGGCAGTTGAATTATTTCCCCATGTTTCATTTTCAGCAATTGCAAGTTTAAACAGCAACTTTACGCTTTGATGAAATGTTCGTTTATCAAAAACTAATTTTTCAAGAGTCCAAACAAGGTTTCTTCTTCCAACGTCAATGGCTCTTAATTCATCAATAGTTTTAGAGAATAAATTTCGTTGCAGATTTTCTGAAACTGCTTCTGGATTCACAGATACAAAAGAGCGGAAGAGGCGTGAACCCAATTCAGTATTTAAAACTTCCGCATTATCGAAAGGGCCATTGTAATTAAAGAGATCTTCAACTATTTGGATTGCTTTCGGGTCATAATTTATCAAAGTAATTTGCTCTGCAAATGCCTCTACCAATTCTTTTCGATCTGGACTGGTAAGGCTTGATAAACTTAAAATTACTTTTTCGAATCTTTCAGAAGAACAAGTTGAGAGCCATTCCTGAGCCAAATACATGGCTAATGGTCTTGGACGCATTGCTATATTTCTCCCTTGAACTTCAAAGATCTCACGACTTAAGAAATGATTACACACCTCTTCCATTTCCTGTTGTTTGACATCATCGTCTCCCGATACACTAGTAATACTCTTCTCTGTTGATATATATTTTATCTGGGGTTTCTTCTCTTCAAAAAAACCAAATTTGCTGAAAAGAGCACACGACATTAACATTTTTCTTTTTTTGGGATCTTTACCAACCACTCCCAAAAGTTTATCTAGTAAGTCTTTATCCTCCAAATTTCCTATGTGAGGATCGCCATTTCTAACACTTTCGCCAATAAGTACGGCCATTAATGGAATTCCCTGAGCAAACTCTTTTATCTTTTCTAATTTACCCGTATCAAGTTCTCCAAAATCTTCTCTTAGAATATCATCTACAATAGATGAAAGATCATCCTTTTTAATTTGAATGTAGTTTACACCACTTATAGCATTGCGATCGATTTCTTCAGGGTTATCTCCAATAGTAATCAACATATTTTGATTAGAATTGGATTCAAATTCAGATAAAAGCTCTTTGTGTTTCTCTCTAGGACAATTGTCAATTATTAATAAGCGGTTTTCTCCCTTATCAACTAAGTTTCTAACAAAAGCATTGAGATTAATCTGGGTGTCATGGTTGAAGTTAAAATATAAAACTCTATTTAATAATATATCTGGATTAATTTCGGAACCAACAAACTCGCGAAGTATTCTAGTCTTTCCGAGCCCCGATAGACCAATCAAGCGAATCGTTTGGTTTGACTGATTTATACCTAATCTTATATTTTGGAAAATACGTTCAATTGTTTCATTTGTTTTGAAAGTTGTAGATGAATTTTCTTCCCATTTTGATCCATGTAGAAAGGGATAAAATTTAGTTTTTTCACTCTCAATTGCATGCTTAATGGTACTTCTTAGTTTTGTTGTGAGAGCCTTAACAAATTCCTCTTTTATTGAAGGGAGTTGTTTTATAGATTTACGATTTAAATGATAACTGATTGGAAATTCTAAGTGTCTTAAGTTAAAAGGCCACTCAACCCTCGGGTCAGATGGAGAGCCATAAGCTGAATTAACAACAGTGATAATATTCTTCAATCCTATTGCGGCCTTCGCTTCACCAAACTCTACTAATACATTAGGAGTAGGTTCTAATCTTATCTTTTTTTTCCATGGAAACCTAAACTTAGATTCTGGAGTAAAATCAGCAATCATTATGTCAGCAGTTGAAAGTGCCTCGGATATATTATTTCCAATTTCAGCAGTGCCATTAGACATTACAGATTTATGTAACTCTATCTTAAGAGTTTGGAATTCTGGGCTTTCTAACAAGCTCTTTATTACGGTTTCTATTGCATCTAATAAAAAATCTTTATTATAACGTCCATCATTGGTTTTAACTTGCCAGGAAAAGAATATTTTAATATTCATGATTATTTGGTTTCAGTGAATTGAGTCGAAATTAAGTATTTTTGTCTAAACAGTATCCCACTATGAAAAATGGACTAATCTACCCAGTTATTGATTTTATTCTAAATTGTCTTAAATATTTGAATCTCGTTGAGGGCGTAAAATGGCTGTTTTGCAAATTTATTAATGACCCCGATAAGGCAAATCGAATTGGAACCGATACATTCATTCTCCTTAAATGGGCATTGGTAATTTTTCTTTGGGAATATGAAGTGAAATCTAGTATCATTAACGTACTATTGTTTTATCTCATAGCTACAAATCTGTACACCTATTTTTATCATCATATCTGGAAGGAAGATAAAGGAACTGAACAGAAGACAAAAGATGAAATTTTCCAAAGAAGAAAAAGGAGGTTCATTCATCTTTTGCAAGCTGTTGGATTCAATATTTTGACTTTTGCATATCTAATTGCAATGCCATTTTCCTCAAACTTTGAATGGGAGAAAGGATATTCAACTTTTGAAGATTCTATTTTTTTCAGTTTGAGCCAAACACTTACTATAGATTACTGTCCTGTAGAGTCAATTAATCGTTGCGCCTCTCAATTAATTACAATCGAAACATTTGTGAGCTTTATTTTTCTTACAATTGTCTTGAGTACCTCAGTGCCTGAAAAAGAATTGTAATAGAATAGCATTTATGATTAAACCAAAAATGACCGATATCTACCAATCTTTTCTCAATCAAATCGACAATGCTACATCTAACCCTACATTGTTGAGAGACTTTTTTCATAAAGCGTGGAAAGATCAGAAGGAAAGGAATGACAATCTAGAAGATATTGATCTACTTCGTCTTGAACACGAAATGTTCCACATTGGTAAATCAGCATCTGGTGGATTTTCCCCCAAGAATACAGATTTTGTAAAAAAAGAAGATGGTTCAGAGGAAGAAGTGATATGGCCTGACTATCGTAAATATGAGGAATCCGATTATATATATTATCTGGATCGATTCAGAACCACAACCAATCCATTTTTAAAATGCCAATATGGTTTAATTTGCTACATTGGTAGATATCTCAAAGATAATAGAGAGCAAATGAATCTGGTTAATGTTTTGTTTGACTATTCTATTTCTTCTTACGAAGAATTAAAGAAATCAGACTCTAATAGTCGAAATGGATTTTGGATAGTCTTCAGTTTAAGGAGTGCATTTGAAATAACTGTTAAAAGCAAGCTTGTCGATAAAAGACTAGAGATACAAACATTTTTGGAAAATGAATTTTTGGATTTATCTACAGAGATGCCAATGTATTATCACTTTTTCCAAATACTGACCGATTTAATCCTGGAGAATAAAAAAACATTTAGTGAATCGACTCTAAAAAAGATCATTTCTAAAATATTAGAAGACACTGATTTACATGGTGATAATTCTACTGCAGTTGAACACTTAATCAAAGGATTAGCAATTGTAACAAGATATAAACTTGATGACAAAATAACTTGGCACAAGAAAATTGGTGTTATTCTAGAGAAATCAGGTGATAATGAAATAGAACGAGAAAATTACTTTGGATACGATTTATTTGCTAGAGCAGCAGATCATTTCAGAGCCGCAAAATCTAAAGAGGCAGTTAATAGAGTTACACTCAAACATCAGAAAGCTATAGGTCGGATACAACTAGATCTTCATAAAACAAAATTATCTGATTGTGAAAAACAAAGTATCGATGAATACTACCAAGGAATAATTAAATCTAGAGATCCGGCATTAATATTAAATGTGCTTACATTACGTCCCAACGTTGGTGATATTAATGTTATTAAAAGTACACTTGAAACAGAGCCTGATGACTTTCTCTCAGCAATTGGTCTTGATGCTTTAAACAAATTTGGATATAGAGTTGAAAGATATGAAACTAAGGATCAATTAAAAGCACATTCTTTTTGGAACCAATTTGCGATGGAAGTAACATTTGCAAGTGGTTTAGCTCATAATCTTACTGCTAGAGCCTTAGACGAAAAATTCATCAATGGTGAAATATTTTTAGATTATCTACAAAACACTTGGCTTAGTACACCTAGAGTACAGTATGCTTACAATCAGGAATACACAATCGTTCCGTTAAAAAGTATTGAACCGGGGATACGAGCTTTTTTTGATTCTTTTGAAAAGTATCTTGATGATTCGACAGGCTCGATTACGGCATTTGATTTTATGCTTCCAATCGATATTTGATTCTTAAAGTCGAACAGATTCTCCGCTTTATGTGCGAAGACATAGAGATTCCAATAACCTATCAAACCACCAATGAAAACGGATTTTCTGTTACTAGGTTTAAAACGCTATCAAATCTATTTTCTAATCTTCAGGAAGTTAAAGTCTTTCAAGAGAAAGATGAAGCAATACTAAAATACCTTGTTATAGATCCTGAACACTCTAACATTCGAAATGAAATAGCACATGGCCTATTTGATCCACAAGAGTATACTCCTTTAATCGGACTTAGAATTATCGGAGTGATTTTGATATTGAGCACATATCGTGTCTCGAGAAAAGAAGGAAATTGACCGTGGGATAATCATTTCTGTTCTGACACTTCTTCTGTAGATTGTAAAACACTTTCCTTTAGGGATTCAATCATTGCATTTGGTGTTAGATTGCCATTGTTTAGAGAGACTAAAATCTTTCTAAACTGAATACTTGATTTGCCACTGATCTTCATTTCCAACCCCAATAACTGGTGATAGAAAGCTTTATTATTGACAAATTGTTTTTGTTCATCTTCGGTAAATTGAAGATCTGATACTATAGAAGTACCTATTTTTTCGAATAATGAAAATTTTGATTCTGAAATATCGAGTATTGTCCTTAACCCAATTTTTTGTTCGGCCAATACTTTTATTAACGCTGGAGACGAAAATACTTTTTCAATGAGCCAGGTTATTGTTGGCTCATTGAAAAAGTTAATGATCTCGGTTTTTGACGTCTTGAAAGGCAACTTACTATTTAGTAATTTCACAAAATAGCCGGGAACTTCGCTTTCCTCTGTATAAGATAGAGATTTCAAATGTTTTTTCACTACTGATTTCATCTGTCTTCTCTCCTTACGAGGCAAATAAACAATTGCTTTTTTGATTATACCCTCTAGCTCTTCTAGTAACTCATCTAATACCTCTATTACTACTTCTCGTTTAATGTAAACTTCGATTTGTTCGTCATGCAGCAATGGTTCAAAGACTTCTTCATTTGTATGCAAAAAATACGATAAACTATCATTGAGTCTATAATACAAATAAGTGTTTATATCCTTTAAATTTTCTATTGAATCATTATAAGCCAAAGTCATTCGATCGATCTTTTCTCGATCAATTTTTAAGTAATCCATCGGACCACCAGGGATTTTATATAGTAAAAGGTTCGGTTGATCCTCACTGTTGAGAAATTTCTCAAGAGCGGAATAATCTTTCCAAATCATAAATAGACTTGAAACAGTAACTCTGACTCTTTTATAATGCTCCTGCCTTAGTTCAAATTTGCGCTGACGCATTGATAGTACATAAGTAAGAACTACTGTTACTAAAGAAGCCGGTGTCAGCCATTGAAGGATTTTATAGAAAGTTTCCATTATATCAGTGAATTAGATTGTGAATATAATGACTTACTTTCAGAAGAAACACCTGTTTTTGGTAATAGTTAGTTGGCCACCCAGCCCTGTTCTGTATCTCGAAAAGAGATCCTGCCATTGTAAGAGACTATATCCCCTTCTTTACAAGACGTAACTACCATAGCAAAGCTTGGAACGAAATCAGGTTCCTGGTCATAAGTCTTAAAGCTTTCGAATAGTGGTCCCATCCCGGATTTGTTTACATAGATAAAACAATCTTTCTTAAACCGGATAGTCGCCTTATAATCTATGTTGTAGACTTTTTGCCCAAAGATTTCTTTTTCTTCAGCATTTGTTTTTTCAATCTCGACAAGCTCAATATTCCCATCTGATTGGGAAGTGATTATAGGTTCCAATGTCGATTCTACATCTGAAATCCCTGGTGTGCCTGAACAAGAGGTTAATAACAATGTAAGTGCAGCAGATGCCGTAAATAATAATGGTCTGATATTCATAATCGGTGAAATTAAGTGTCAAATATAATAAAAGCTACTTTATTGTAGTAATAATAAATGGGTAATAAATAAGTCGCTGAATTTCTTCTTTTGATACATGAGAAAGAAAGGTGTTCTGGAAGAGTTTCAAAAAGAAGAATTAGAGTTAATTGCCAAGAAAATTAAATATCTTAGGGTCAAGAACGGCTATTCGAATTATGAAGATTTCGCCTATGATGCAGACATTGCGAGAGCGCAATACGGCAAATATGAAAATGGTGCAAATCTTATGATTACTACTTTGATGAAAATTCTAAAGCATCATAATTTGACCCTGGCTGAATTTTTCAATATGGAAATAGATGACTTGAATGATCAAAATTGATGGACTAACCAACATTACACCGGAAGAATTAAACCACTTATCAGCTGAAGCAATTCCTAAAGTGCCTTTGGTACTTTTTAATGAGTGTTTGAGAATACTTAATCAGGGATCAATAGGAGAACTTATATGTGATACTAAAGAAATTGATACGAAGAAGAAAACAATCCAAACTAGTATTGATCCCATTTCGAAGTCTGACAAAGTTTACAACGAATTCAAATCGACAGCCAATCCAATCCTGTATGTTTATCGATCCATCAGGTTGTTATTTGCCCTATATACTTTTCTGTTTTTATTCAGTTACATAAATTTAAAATGGTACCAGTTCTTCCTCAAAAATCCCGAATACCAAAATAAATCTTTGGCTAATCAATTTTCAAAAAAAATAGAACAGTCTAAGGGGCGTTTTCCATTCAGTCGAATGTGTTATCGTAAAGTCTTAAAAATAAAAGCAAGACAACAATCTTTAGATGTATTAGCTTTAAAACTCAACACGATCTCTCCAAAGTTCCATTTGCGTTTAATAAGTGAACAGGATCTCTTTCATAAATTTGTGATTCGCCTTTATGAAGTAAAGGCTATTGATAATATTGAGCATTTTAAAGAGGTATTCAATGGATTCATAGGTAACCAGGTCAACTGGTATTTTGACAAAGAATCGATTATTTTCATGATTGAGTTGCTGAATTTGAAAGATAAAATTAGGATGACTGATCGATCCAAAGACATTGAAATTTGTTTTTTTAATGCAAAAGAAGGAGTTCCATTTGACCATGATGACTTAAATACTGTGGCAAGTCGTAAGGGGTTGAGCAAATTTAACGGTCAGAGATTCCAAGAAATCATTAAAAATCCGCCTAAGGGTGACATCTCTAAGATTTACTCTATTTACAAGGAAATTTACAGGTCCTAAAGTTGTACAGAGCTTGTACAGAATAAGAAAAACGAGATTGAAAACGCTTGTTTTACAAGTGA
>Ga0247691_1000311_pt1 | contig 10569 bp, 13 predicted proteins | sample CNK32_metaG_FD_182721 | JGI IMG/M metagenome (GOLD analysis project Ga0247691, IMG submission 182721) | Soil microbial communities from Purdue University Martell Research Forest, Indiana, United States - CNK32 | ecosystem: Environmental > Terrestrial > Soil > Temperate forest > Bulk soil...
AACCGGGACTTGCTTCAACTGCTACCACATCACCCACCTGGAGTGAAAGGTTCTTCGCATTTCTGTAAAATGTCTTGCGACTATTTTTAAAGCGAATTTCAAGTATATCATAAGGTGCCTGACCAGCTGGAAGTTGCATATTTGCCAACCAATCGAAAACACCTAGTTTGTTACATCCACCAGAACTACAGGTTCCATTATTTTTACAGCCGCGAGGTGTACCACCACCGCTACTACACGAGGAACATCCCATAGTTTTTGAATTTGATGTAAAAATACGAAAATTAACAGTTGGGTTTTGCATTTTTAATCCGACTTGACAACAGCCCTTTGTGAATAATGAATTCTTCTTTTCTCCTACTCTCAATCGAACCCTTCAAACAGCCTTCCGTTTCTGTTAATTTAAGTTTTAGGAAAATCCAATTCGTAATTGGGAATTCGTAATTCGTAATTAATTGGTTATTTTCGGGAACATTTTAAAACACAATCTACTTATGAAATTCGGATTTATTTTTTCAGCCGTATCTGCACTATTGCTTGTGACGGCTTGTAATTTTAACAATGACAGCAGAAAATCTTTTGACGATGTGGTCAAATACAATGACTTCATTGTAGATCATATCAATGCAATGGATTCGGCATACATTCTTGCTTTGGCAACGGATAGCGGGATTGACGTTTGTTTGAAAAAATGCGATTTGTTGGTTAGTTTGTGTGATAGAACAGCGATGGACTTTAAGGGAATTCAGCCCTATGAAGGTGATAGCTCCCTAACGATGCAGGCCTTGGCTTATACGCAGTTCATGAAAAACAACGGGGAGAAGGAAATCAAAAAATTGCTGACGCTGATCGAGAAGTACGAAAAAGCATCCATTGAAGAGCAAGAGGCCTTAGTAGACGAAGTACAGACTGTGGCTGAAACGATCGATAAGAACTATGAAATCGAGATAGGAAAAGTGGATAAAGTCCAAAAGAAATTCTCTGCAAAACACAATTACGTAGTTGTAAAATAACGGAAAAGCTAAGCTCTGTGAATAAAGCGCATGACTTGAAAGCAGAGCTGTGTGAACAACAATTTCCCGAAGGCATTCCTATCCAGGTGATAATGCGCATCGTTGAAGATTTCCATGAAATCCAGGGCATTATTATTTGAAATGAACTTGGCAAAATTTGCCAGGAAAGCAGCTTCTTCCTGTGAAACACGCGTGAGCATGTCTTGCGTGTAGTTTTTCAGGAGACTCTGACGGACCATGTGCAGGGCATATTGAACAAACTGTTTTTGTCCTTCACGGGAAAGTGCCGAGACCTCATCCGTCCAATCCAACATGGCATTCACATCTTTCTTGAAGCAGACCCGCATGAGTTGAATGAACAATTCACGGAACAGGTTTGCCTCGGATTGATCTCCCATAATCTGCTGTGCATCGATCAGGTTTCCGTTGCTTCTTGCAGAAATACTTTCCGCCAATTGACGGCCAATCCCGCTTCTTTCTACAACTTGCTGAATCACATCCATCGGATAAGAAGGAATGCGCAAAATCTGTGTTCTGGAAAGAATGGTTGTGAGTAATTTATCCGGGCTATCCGTTACCAGCAAGAACAATGTTTTCGCCGGTGGTTCCTCCAAAATCTTCAACAACTTATTCGCACAGGTGGCATTCATTTCTTCCGCCATCCAGATCAACATCACTTTGTAGCCGCCCTCGTACGATTTCAATGAAAGTTTCTTGACAATTTCCAGGCTTTCCTCCGTCCCGATAATCGGCTTTCGTTCCTTGTCGTCCATTCGCTTCGTCCAATGGTACAGATCAAAGATCGGCTGTTCCTGGATCTGTGTTCTCCACAGAGGTAAAAGCGGATTGGTTGTTTTGGAAATGGTCTGAACGGTTGGAAACGAAAAGTGTAGATCGGGGTGTTGCAGATCAGATACTTTTTTGCACGACGGGCATGTTCCGCAACTGTCTTTTTCCTGCTTGTTTTCACAGAAAATATATTGTACAAAAGCCAAAGCCATTGGTAGCGTGGCATGTCCGGATTTCCCGGCAAATAACTGGGCATGACTGATCTTTCCTCCATTGACCTCTTCAATCAAATGAGATTTTATTTCCTCTTGCCCTGGTATTGAATTGAATTGCACGGCGTAAAGGTAAAGCTTATACTCACAATTAAAGAGAAAAAAAAGACAAAAATATTGGAAACTGTTACAAAGTAGCTACCTTGTTGTAAATAGAAAATAGAATCATGAAATTAGTAATATTGTTTGTTGGATTTGTTGCCCTTTTCCCAAATTCCTTTTGGGCTCAGGAAGTCATTATAAACAATGAAAAGGTTCAATTTTCATCCGGATCACACGATGCGATTGTCACCGTGATTCCATTTGCAAAACGAGAGGTCATTGAAAAGCAGTTAAAATCCGAAATGAAAAGTTGGGGTGGAAAATTGGTCATTAGCGGAGATGAATACAAAGTAGTTCAAGGAAAAATGAAGATCTTTGGAGAAAATCATTTTGATGGATATGCTAAAATCATTGAAACTGCAGAAGACACTAAAGTTGCGTTTGTGATTGATCTTGGAGGACGATATATGACCAGTGTAGAGGATCCGATTGAATACAAGGCGGTTCGTGAAAGAGTGAAAAATTTCGGCGCAAAAACGGCTACAGCAGGTATTGGCATAGATGTTGATTCGGATAAAAAAGTGTTGAAATCACTGGAAAAAGAAGAAAGTAAGATTGAAAGGAGCATAGAAAACTCCAATGAGGACATAGAAAATTATCAGAAAAAGATTAAGCAGGCAGAGAAAGACATTGAAACTAAAAAAGCCGAATTGAGTGCGAAGCAAGAGGAGATAAAAACCCAAAATCAGCAACTTTCCGAAAGAAAGAAAACAGCCAAAAAAATCAAGTAATCCGCTACGGCGAACCAATAGTAAATAACAGATAACGAATAAATCATGAAACAACTAACACTTTTAGCAGCTACTGTATTAACGACTTTTGTTTTCGGACAGGAAGTGAAAACATCCAATGACAAAGTCAGCTTCTCTCATGGATCTTTTGACGCCATTGTAGTAACTATCCCATACGGTAATAAAGACGTGATTGAAAAAGAACTGAAATCCGAAATGAAAGATTGGGGAGGAAAGTACAATAGTTCAAAAGGAGAGTACACAGCGAAAGAAGCGAAGATGAAAGCTATGGGCGATAAATATTTCGACGGGTATGCAAAAATCATCGAAAGCGGATCAGATATCAAAGTTGCCTTTGCAGTGGATTTGGGTGGAGCTTATATGAATCACAACGAACACAAGGATCAGCATAAAGAAATCGAAAGCCGCGCGAAGAAATTCGGTCAGACAGCTGCCAAAGAAAGTGTGAACGGGATGATCGAAACGGAGACAAAAACCTTGAAGAAATTGACCGAAGAAAAGGAGGACATGCTAAAAGACATCGAGCGTTCCAAAAAAGACATCGAAGATTATAAGAAGAAAATTTCTGAAGAAGAACAAAAGATCAAAGACAACGAGGCGGCTTCTCAAAAGAAAGAAGGCGAAATCGGAACTCAAACAACCAAGTTGGGAGAAGTTCAGGGCTTGTTGAAGAAGATTAAGTAATCCGGAAAAACGAGATTTAAAAGAGTCGCCAGTCTAAGGATTGGCGACTTTTGTTTTTTAGAGTAGATCGATGTTGTGGGTTGTCACTAAAAGATACCAAATGAGTATAAAAAGGGCTAACCCAATACCTGCTGTACTCAACCCAAAAAGAGTCCAGGTTAATCCTTTTGCTTTGTATCTTTCTGGATGCTTCAATATCCGGATGATGGAGATAATTGAAAATATAATCACTAAAATGCCAAAACCGATTAGAATAGCTGATGTAATCCCGCCAAATCCAATTGTTAATAAAAGAAGAAGACCCAGAAGGATTCCCCCCAATGCAACCCAAGTGAAAGGGTCTACTTTTCGTTCTACCTCATCAACCTCCTCTGGAGTTTCCTGAACCCGTTTTTCTTGAATCTGCGAATTTTGAAACTCAGCTGGTTCTGATTCTTGAATTTCTCCGGAAGGAACTTCCTTGGGGACGAATTCATCCAAGACTAATTCTTCATTTTTCGGAGGAATTAAATCCGTTGAATCAACGGTAGAAACGATAAGGTTTAATTGTTTCTCTGGTTCATCGAAAGAATCATCTTTCAACTCTGTCAAATTCAATTTAGCAGTTTCGTTTTTCTCTTTGGAATGGGGTTTCTTCCACTCCACACGATAACCCGAATTAAATTGTCGTTTGGTAATGGTGCATCCAACTAGAAGGATGATGGACGATAAAATGAATAGTCTTTTCATAGCAGTTAATTTTCACAAATGTGAGTAACTATTTTGAAAAAGTTGTTGCGATTTTCCGTACTTGATTAATATTCGATAAACAAATTGTCATTGACTCCGGGAGCAATTAATATAGTGTCAATATACTCTGTTAAAGACCCGTTTCTAATAATCTGAATCTTATACAGATGTCTACCTGCTTTCCCTTGGTATTGAAATTGTTCACTGTAACATCCAGTTGCATATGGACTCCAGTCTTCGTAATTGAAATCTAAATGATACTTCTCATCATAATTCCTCAAAATGATACGCATACTATCTGCAGGCCCCATGCAATTTACATTTTCTAATTTGTAATGAATTTGCATTAGAGGTAAAGCCTTTATTTCATAATCCCGCTGATTATTTCGGGTCATTACGTCGAAACCGGGTGCATTAATCAAGGAATAACTTCCCGAGTAACTCGCAAATTGAATGTTTGAATAATCGAAGTTGATGATATATTGATAATCCAAATTTTTCTTCGGTAAAAAAGATATTTCCACAATCCCATTTGCGTCCGTAACACCTTCAAGTTCGAAGTCAGTGTATTCTATTTCCCCGATTTGTCCGCCTTTTTTAGACCGATACTCTTTAATAGTATATTTCACTCCCGAAATTGGTTCGTCATTATAGGGAATATGCGCCTGAATAGTAAACTCAATGGGATGTTTTTTATCCAGTTTTTTGCAGGAGAAAATCGCAACAAGAAGACAAAAAGATGATAATACCAACAGTAGTTTCATAGCAGTCGTTTTTACAAATGTGAGAAATTCCTTTGAAAAAATTGTTGCGATTTTCCGTACTTGATTCAAAACAGGATCAATTGCTTGAAAATCTCCTCGGATAATTCTTCGATCTTTTCGGTCGAGTCGTATTTGGTCAAATCTTCTCCCTGTTCAACCATCTTGAAATAGATTTCTGTTTTCTGTTCATCTTCCGGGATTCCCATCAAGGAGAAAATGACCATTGAATTACCCAAATTGTATTGGGATGCCGAAACATTCAACCGTTCCAAAGTATTGATTAACCTGGAAATTTTAATGTCATCTTGAATTAGACGTATGATGTTCTTCTTCATAGAGTCTTTTTTGACAAATATACTGAAATGTATTCAATTGGATACAGAACGGATGTATTTTATTGAATACAATTGCTTCATGGACAAAAATGAGTTATTGTTACAACTTGGTGAAAGAGTTAAGGAGATTCGAATCCAAAAGGGATTGACGCAAACCGAGTTGGCTAATAAGATTGGAAAAGACCATCCAAGCATTAATAAACTTGAAAACGGGAAGGTAAATCCGAGTTACTATTTCCTGTTTGAAGTTGCGCAGGGCCTGGGAGTGGACATTAAAGACCTTATTGGTAATTAAATCACGTCTTATGGAAAACCAACAAAAACTTACCGAAATACAAAGTAGATTTATTTACTTGGTTGTACGACGAGTTTGTTCCCTAAATGAAACTTTATTTTACGACCAAGTTATACCATATCTTAAAGAAAAACAAAGGTTCTAAAACTGTTCCATTATTCATCTCCTTTATTCTTAGGGTTAAAATGCAATGCTTTGTTAAGGTTCTGATTGAATTCAGATAACTTTCTGTCTTCAAATTTTTTCTTTTCCTTTTCCATCTCTTCTTTCAGAGAAAAATTGTTGGTATTCAATTTTGAAGAAGTGAATTTTTCTATTGGTAAATTTCCTGTGGTTGTAATTCCCTTCACAACATTATCGAAATCGGAAGAATATTCCTTGTCTTGGACAATCCTAAATTTGTCGAATTGATTTTCAGCAAAGTTTTTAGCGACAACACTGCTTATAGCTCCAGCATTTTGCAGAATTTCGTATTCGTTAAATTGAAGGAACGCATCGAGTTTTTCTACCCATTCATTCATGGTCATTAAGGCATTTCTTTTTGCTTGTAATTCAGCATAATCGAGATACATATTGACCACAACATTTAGTTCTGATAATTCATCTTCCGTCAGATAGTTCTTTGCCACGCTGACATCCGTCCTAACAATTTTCCCATTAGTCTTTTGACCTTTCCATGAAGTTAGCCCCATGTGAGGTTGTGCAGAATCTGCACGAGAACGTATTATTTCAGGAGCTGTTTTTTTTGTGATAGCAAATTCTAACTTGTTTTGGGCGGTAGCATAGAATTTTTGTGTGATAGGAGATTTTGCATTATAGTCCACTGATAGGGCGTATATGTCTGTTATTTTCTGATAGAATCTTCTTTCAGAAGCGCGTATTTCTCTAATACGCTCTATTAGTTCATCAAAGTAATCCTTTCCAAACAAATTCTTTCCCTGCTTCAGACGGTCATCGTCCATTGCAAAACCTTTAGTCAAGTATTCTTTTAATATACTGGTTGCCCAAATTCTAAACCTTGTGGCATTCTGAGAGTTAACTCGATAACCAACTGAAATAATAGCATCGAGGTTATACAATCTAACCTTATAATTCTTGCCGTCACTTCCAGTTATCGAGGATTCCTCGGTAACTTGATCAATGTACAACTCACCCTCACCAAAAATGTTCTTTAAATGCAGAGATATGTTATCTACGGAACATCCAAAAATTTCTGACATAGCTCTTTGAGTCAGCCAAACAGTTTGACCATCTTGGTCAACGTATACTTGTATATTATCTTTGCCTTGACTATCAGTGTAAAACAAGAAGTTTTGTGTTTTATCTAAATTCATTTGATTAGCTGTTTGTAGGTTAAACGAAAAGTACTATTTGTCAGCAGTAAATTGAATCTATTCGATTCAGTATATTCTGTTGTATTGTATCTGAATTCATCAACATACATCTTTAAATGCGTACTGCTTTTTAAATTGTAAATACCAATGATACCACGTTTCAACAATGACCAAAACCCTTCGGTTGTGTTTGTGTGGATTCTGCTGTTAACGTGTGAATTATGCTTAACAAAAGCATGATCGTAGATTCTTTTCAGTGAATTATATCTTAAGTATTTATCAGTGTACATAGTAGCGGTTTCTTTAATTACTTGAGCAATTCTTTCTCCCATTCCAAATACTGGAGTTTTATCTTTCAAAGAATGACCTTGTGAGTTTACTACTTTCTTATCTGAATGATGGTTCTTATTCTTATCTCCGATAGAAGCTTCATCTACATTATTCAAATCATTATTATTCTCAATACCGAAACAATTACGAATACGTTGAAGCATAAACCATGCAGATTTCTGCGTTATATCAATATCCTTTGAAAGTTGTACGGAAGAAATTCCTTTTTTGTGAGAGGTAATGATCCAAATAGCCAAGAACCATTTTTGTAATGGAATCTTAGTATTGTCGAACATTGTTTCAGTGCGGACGTTGAAGTACTTACCTGTGTTTTTACATCGGTATTTATTACCGTTACATACATAAACTTTTGATGTATGATCAAATGGAGAAACTACGTCGCCATTCCAACGTAATTTGGTTAGGTGGTCGATGCAAATTTGTTCATCAGAGAATTCTTTAAGTAAGTCTAAGATTGATTTGAAGTCCTTGTTTATCATGTTTCAACGTACTAATGGAACAAATATAGATCTTAATTACACAAAAATCAAACTTATTTGGTGTAAAATAATACATAATCACTGAATGCATAACCCTTACCAAATATTTTTAGATTACGAAAAAAAGCGAGCTTCTGCCACGGCTGAAGCAATAATCTGTGCATTTCGTGGTAAAAAACACCCACCCATCCCCGGACATTTTCTTTTTTATACCTTTGGCTCCATGAAAATTTTGGTTGTCCGGTTTAGTTCCATTGGAGATGTTGTCTTAACGACTCCCGTGGTGCGTTGCCTCAAACAACAATTGAAGCATTCGGAGATCCATTTTATTACCAAGAAGGCATTTCTTCCGGTTCTCGACCACAATCCGTATATCGACCGCATCATTACCATTGAGAAATCGGTGGATGAGGTAATTGATCTCTTGAAAAAGGAACAATACGATGTGGTGATCGACCTGCACAACAACGTTCGGACCTTGCGCCTGAAGCGCGCTTTGAAGGTGCGATCTTTCGCTTTTCCGAAGAAGAATTTCTCCAAGTTGCTACTCACGACTTTCAAGATCAATCGCATGCCGAAAGTGCACGTGGTGGACCGTTATTTTGAAGCGGTGAAAGAGTTGGGTGTGACGAATGACCAAAAGCCCTGTGATTTCTTCCTGGTAGATTCGGATCTGGTTGTCTTGGATTCGATTGCCCTTGTTTCGAAGAAATTCATTGCCGTGGCGATGGGAGCTCAATTTGCTACCAAGCAGATGCCCGTTTCCTTAATGGCGAAGATCCTGGAAGGAGTTCAGATACCGGTTGTTTTGCTGGGCGGACCAATGGATTCGGAGCGTGCTGCCGAACTGATCCAACAACTTCCCAACCAACGGGTTTTAGACCTTTGCGGAAAAATGACCCTGAGACAATCTGCCTTCATGACCAAGCACTGCGCAAAATTATTGACCGGCGACACGGGCCTGATGCACATTGCGAGTTGTTTTGAAACTCCAATTGTGAGTGTTTGGGGAAATACCGTTCCGGATTTAGGGATGTACACCTATGCTCCGCAGAATAAAGCCTTGTATACCATTCACGAAGTGGAAGGATTGAGCTGCCGTCCGTGTTCGAAGATCGGATATCCCGAATGCCCGAAAAAACACTTCAAGTGCATGCATTTGCAGGATGCAGAACAAATCAAATTGGAGTTGGAAAAATAAAGAATCTGCATCGGTCTTTTAAAGCACGCAGATTATATGGATTTCCGCAGATATATTGGTTGGACTTAATATTGCGGAATTACATTTTGAACACCCGAACAATTGATTTATAATGAATTTGTACGTCCCTGATATAGGTTGACCACAAAAGTCAATTTATATGAAAACAAGTATTCGGGTTTTACGCAGCCCTCGAAAATTCACTGAGGACTTTAAACGTCAAGTGGTAAAGGAGTTTGAAACGGGAACTTTAAGTGTCCGTCAATTAGGTCGTCTTTATGGCATCGCTAATCCACAGATTTATAATTGGATTTACAAATTTTCTACCTTTAATCAGAAAGGATCAAGAATTGTAGAGATGAAAGATAGTACTTCGTCCAAGCTTAAGGAAATGGAACAGCGTATAAAAGAGCTGGAGCAGGCTGTTGGTCAAAAGCAAATAAAGATCGATTACCTGGAGAAGATGATTGATATTGCAAAAAGTGATCTGAATATCGACATCAAAAAAAACTACAACACCCCACAATCAGGTGGTTCAGGGAAAACAAAGAAATAATGAGTTTTTCTATGAATCAATTTTATCAGGCCATTGGGATTACCAAACAGGCTGTACACAAGTATGCCAAAAAACAGATTGTTCACGATGAAAGAATAAGCAATTTGATGGTACAGGCCGATAAACTTCGGGCTATGCATCCGGGCTGTGGGGTCGAAAAAATGTATTATTCTTTACGACCCGATTTTTTAGGAAGAGACCGGTTCATCACAGAGTTTATGTCATTGGGTTACCGTTTAAACCGCAAGAAGAACTATCGCCGGACAACGATTGGATCCGTGATTTACAAACCCAATCTGATCAAGGGAATGTTTGTGAATGCACCTTCAATAATCTGGCAGTCTGATATTACTTACATTCCTGTTGGAGACAAGCATTATTATGCAGTTTTTATCATCGATGTATACACAAAAGAAATAGTTGGATATGCATTATCAGACCACATGCGAGCGAGTGCCAACATACAAGCACTTAAAATGGCCTTGGGCAAACGTCAAAGTCCGATTATTCATCACTCAGACAGAGGAAGTCAATTCATTAGTAAGGCATACACTGGTTTACTCGAGAGTAAAGGAACCAAGATCAGTATGGCATTAACAGCTCAGGAGAATGCCTATGCTGAACGAATCAATCGAACTATTAAGGAGGAATATCTTGATTATCGATGGATCAGGACTTTTTCTCAATTAAAAGCTGCTCTTACAAAAGCGGTTTATCATTACAACAATTTTAGACCTCATTCAAACCTGAATAAACTGTCTCCAATTATCTTTATTCAAACTTGGGAAAGAACTAAACCTGAACTAAGACCAAAGTTCACTATTTTTGATAATGAATAGTAATTAAAATCGGTCAACCTATTTTAGGGATGTTCAATTCGTAATTCGTAATTCGTAATTCGTAATTCGTAATT
>Ga0247691_1000313_pt1 | contig 10521 bp, 5 predicted proteins | sample CNK32_metaG_FD_182721 | JGI IMG/M metagenome (GOLD analysis project Ga0247691, IMG submission 182721) | Soil microbial communities from Purdue University Martell Research Forest, Indiana, United States - CNK32 | ecosystem: Environmental > Terrestrial > Soil > Temperate forest > Bulk soil | place...
GGAGTTGGTAGCGACGGTGGCGGCTCCATCCGCACGCCGGCCCATTTCTGCGGCATCTGCGGCCTTAAACCCACGCCGGGCCGCATTCCCGCCACAGGCCACTTTCCTCCCGGCGCTGGCGCGTTTGCATGGATCGGAGTAGTCGGCCCGATGGCTCGCACCGTTGCCGATCTGGACGCGCTCTTCGCGGTAATGTGCGGCCCCGATCCGGGCGATGCCCTCTCCGCCCCAGTCCCATTGCGCGAAATTGCACCGGTGGATCTCCACGGTCTCCGCATCGGCATTGTCGAAAATCCCGAGCTCGGCCGCCCCACGCCGGATACTCTCACCGCCTTGCGGCGAGCAGCACAACTACTTTGCGATCTGAATCACCGCGTGGAACCAATGAAATTGGAAAAATTGGATCAGGCACTCGACCTCTGGTGGTTTTTCTTCGGCCCGGTGATCGCCGATCTATTTCGTCAATCTACAAGCGGACAACAATCGCAGCTCAGCTCGATGTTTATGGAATATCTTGAGGCAACGAAAGCCGCTCCGAAGATTACTCTGAATTCTTTCCAGAAAGCTTGCGTGGACCGCGACATCGTCCGCGCATCGCTTCTCCGCCAGCTCCGTGAAGTCCCGCTGCTTCTTTCCGCCGTTTCCACGGAACCCGCTTTCAAACACGGCGCGGGAAATTATCGCAGCGGCGATCCGCACAACTATCGCGAAACCATGCGTTTCTCCCAATGGCTCAATCTAGCTGGGTTCCCCGGCCTCTCTCTTCCCATGGGCCGATCTCCCGAAGGCCTCCCCATCAACATCCAGCTGATCGGCCGCCCCTACGAGGAAGAGATGCTCCTCGCCGTAGCCGCCCAACTCGAAGAAGCCCGCGGCCCCTGGCAACCTCCGCCGCTTTAATCTTCCTCTTCTCTGCGTCTCTGCGAACTCTGCGTTAATTTCTCCTCTCCGCCCTCAGTTTTTCCCTGAAGTCAACTCCGGGCTGGAAATCGCCTTGTCGCTCCATTTCTCTCTATCTTTGTCCAGATCCGCATCCATCAATTTTTTCGCGCGCGCGAACTCCGCCGACGCCTCTTGTCTTCTTCCGAGCTTCGCCAGCAACTGCCCGCGCAGGTAATGCCCCTTGTCGCTTTCCGGCACCACCTTCAGCGTCTCCTCCACTGCCCGCATCGCCTCCTCATACTTCCCTTGCTTCTGGTAAATTTTCGCCAGCCCGAACCAGGCCCCCGGCCGCCGTGGGTCCCGCTTCAGCGCTTTCCGGTAAGCCTCCTCCGCCTCCGGATCCCGTTGACCCTGCGCGTAGATTTTCGCCAGCTGGTAGTGATTGTCCGCCAATTCCGGATCGATCCGGCAATCCTTCAAAAATTCCTTCTCCGCATTTCCCAGATCCCCGGTCTCCACATAACCAATTCCAAGATTGAAATGCAAAAATGGCAATTGCGGATTTGCCGCTTCCGCTTTTCGCAATTCAGCGAACGCCGTGTCGTATTCCTGGTGCTGCAGATAAGCCTTCCCCATAATTAAATGAAATTCAGGCGTAGCCTCACCCACCTCGAGCATTTGCTTCATCGCCCGCTCATCCAGTCCTTTTTTTCCCGCCTTGCTCGCCGCGATTCCCAGCACATACAAATACATTACATCGTTCGAACGGTTTTGCCACAACGGCTCCAGCGTCTCCGTCGCCTCTCCAAAGCGGTCCGTGAATACCTGGCACATTCCCAGCAAATATCGCGCCTGCTCTGACTGCGGTTCGTCGCGCACCACCGATTGCAAGGGCGCTATCGCCTCCGCATAATTTCCCCTTCGGAATTCCACCAAACCTATATCGAGCCGCACACCCGTCATCCTGGGTGATAGCTTTTCCGCCAGCTTTAGATTCTTCAGAGCCTCGTCCCAGTCCTTGCGGCGCATCTCGATTACGCCAAGATTGGCGTACGCGGCCCCGGCGTTCGGGTCTGCCGCCAGCACTTTTCGAAACGCGCTCTCCGCGGAATCCAGATCGCCGCTCTGCAGTGCCGCCTGGCCTTTCGTGAACCACGCGTTCGCGTCGTTCGCCGCCGAACCGGCCTGCCCGCCGGCCCTTGTGAACAACAATTCACGCTGCTGGCTGTGCAAGCCCACCGGTCCAAGGGCCGCCAGCAGCAGCGCCAAGATCACTCGAATTGTCAGAAAAGTCCACATGGCATCACAGTCTCTGCTATTTTCCCGGCAGCGTTCAACTCCCCGAACGCTCCCGGCTGCGAAACCCACTTTAACTTCTTACCATTTTACCCTTGACACGCGCACCGACTTCCTTTATTAATCCGATTTAATAGCTTGTTTGCGGGTGCTTTGGGGTAGGGTCGAGGACCGGGGGAATTCTTGCAAATTGGTCGGATTCTGCGCCGCGTGCCGCCTTCCCGCGCCAGCCAACGCGCGTCCATCTTCCCCCACCATTCAGTTTTTTTGAACTCTCAATTTTGTGGAGGTTTCACCGTGAAGATCCACCGTCTGAGTCCTAACTTTTCAATCTTTTCCTCGCTATTGGCCGGGTTCGCCCTCTTGGCTCTCCTGCTCCTTCCTGCCATTGCTGGCGCGCAGACCAACGGCCTTATCAGTGGCACTGTAACCGACAAGTCCGGGGCCGCCGTCGTCGGCGCTAAAGTTGAAATCGTGGGCACAGGCGGCAACCTGACGCGTACCACGGAAACCAACGGGGATGGAGTGTACGTGGCCTCCGCGCTGCCATCGGGAACTTACAACGTCACCGTCATCGCAAAAGGCTTCCAGAAGTTCGAAGCTAAAGGCGTCGTCCTCGAAGTAGCTCAAAAAGCCCGCCTTGATATCGCTCTCACCGTCGGCGCGATCACTGAAGAAGTCCTGGTTTCCGGCGAAAACGTCGCGCAAGTGGACACCCAATCTTCCGAAATCAGCAACACCATCACCGGTAAACAGGTTCAGCAACTCGAACTGAATGGCCGGAACTTTACACAGCTCGTCACTCTCGTTCCGGGCGTGGTCAGTCAAACCGGCCAGGATGAGGGCACCGTCGGCATCGCGGGCAACACTCTCTACAGCATCAACGGCGGCCGCACCGAGTATAACAACTGGGAAATCGACGGCGGCGATAACATGGACAACGGCTCCAACTCGAGCTTGAACGTCTATCCGAACCTTGAAGCGATTGCTGAATTCAAAGTCCTCACCTCAAATTATGGCGCCCAGTACGGCAAGAACGGTTCCGGCACTGTTGAAGTCGAGACCAAATCCGGCACCCAGCAGTTTCACGGCAGCGCCTTCTACTATGGCCGCAACGATTTCTTCAACGCCAATTCCTGGGAAAACAACGGCCAGGGCGTAACGCGCCCTGCCTACAAGAAACACGACTGGGGCTACACCATTGGAGGACCTGTCTACATTCCCGGCGTCTATAACAACGATAAGAAGAAAACTTTCTTCTTTTGGTCCCAGGAATGGCGCCGTGAGATCGTTCCAGGCTCCACGGTCAGTCAGGCCGTCCCCTCCGACGACGAGCGCGGCGGAAATTTCAACGACGTCTGCTTTCCTTCTGCCCAGCCGTTCTTTCAATCGGTTCCCACTGGCACCGACGGCAACCCTGTTACGTTGCCCGGTGGCTCCCTCATTGCCCCCGACTGTCCGGCGGCCGGCCTCGGACCCGTCTTCACGGCACCGGACGGTACCCAAGCCCAAAGCTTTACGCCCTTTGCTGGGAATCAACTACCTGGCACCTTTAGCTCCACCGCAAACGCCCTTCTCACTCTCATCCCGCACGCCAAAGCCGCCAACCTGGGAGCTGGAGGTACCTACACCGGTGGTCCCAACGCCGGGGCTCCTCTTCCCTCTTATGTATCCAACCCAAGCTACCCGACCCACTGGCGCGAAGAACTGATCCGCATAGATCATAACCTCACGGAACAACAGCGTCTTACCTTCCGCTACATTCACGATACCTGGGGCACCGTTAACCAGGGTCCGCTTTGGGGACAGTACGACAACACGTTCGACAACACGAACACCACCTTCGTCGGACCGACCACAAGTTTCGTTGCTAAATTAACCTCGAATTTCACTCCGACACTTCTCAATGAATTTGTCGCCAGCTACACCGACGATCACATTTTCCTCAGCAACGTCAACTCCGATGTTAACCTCCCGCAAGGCGGAATTGATCTCGTCCCCTTATTCCAGAATGGCCTGGGGGGTAAAATCCCCGCGTTCGCCGTTGGCAACACTCCTGGCACCGCCTATGGGGGCGGATTCAACGTGGACACCGGTTATTTTCCCTGGAAGAATGCCAACCCCACCTACACCTATCGCGACATCGTCACCAAAATTATCGGCAAACACACTTTTTTCTTCGGTGGCTACTTTGTCGCGGCGCAAAAAAACCAACAGTCTTCGGTCGATCCTCAGGGGCAACTGACCTTTGATTCGAGCAACCCCAACGGTACCGGCAATCCGTTTGCTGACCTCCTCCTTGCCCACGTCGGCGGTTACGCTCAGTTCGAGGCTCAAAACTACTACTATGACCGCTATAAAATCTTCGAACCCTTCTTTCAGGACGATTGGCGCGTCACAAAAAAACTGACCCTAAATCTCGGCCTTCGCTGGAGTCTGTTCGGCCGTTACCAGGAAAAACACAATCAGGAGTTCGGCTTTAGCACGGCGGCCTGGCAATCCGGGAACGCGCCGCAATTTTTCCCGTTCAATGACCCGGACAATTCGCAATTTCTCGATCTAACAACCGGCAATCTCTTCAACGGGATTATCCAGTGCGGCGCCAAAGGCGTTGAAACCGGCTGCATGAAGAATAAATTGGTCAATCCTGGACCGCGCATCGGCTTCGCATACGATCCGCTTGGAGATGGCAAGTGGGCCATCCGTGGCGGCTACGGCATCTTCTTCGAACATATGAACGGCAACGAGGCGAATGCCGAAGCCCTGCAATTCAGCCCGTCGCCGCTGATTCAAAACGGCAGTGTTGGCGTCGCGGAGGGCTATACACAGGTTGGCGCCGCTTCCTCCGGCAATCCCAATATCGCCGCACCTCTTAGTCCGATCTCCATCCCCGACCACGTTCAATGGCCGTATATGCAGCAATGGAATTTCGGCGTCGAGCATGAGCTTCCGGCCCACGTCCTAATTTCCGTCGCTTACGTCGGCAGCAAAGGCACACACCTTACGCGCCAGTTGGATTTGAACCAACTGACCGTCGTCCCTGCTGCTGAAAATCCCTTCCTGGCCAGCGGATCTCCGATCACCGACTCGGACTGCCAGTCCTCCAACTTCACCTTTGATGCGACGGGTCTTCCGACGGGGGGGACGCTCCCAAGCGGCGGTGCTCTCACCGCCCACGCCGCACAAAACCTCTTCGTGGCGTGCGGTAATTCGGTGGCCGGATATTTCCGGCCCTTCCGCGGCTACGGGTCAATCACTCGAATAGACAACTCCGCCAATTCCATCTACAACTCGATGCAAATTTCGGCACGCCGCACGGTCGGCGATCTCACATTGAGCCTGAGCTACACCTACAGCCACGCCATTGACAATTCCTCCGACCGCTACGACGGCTTGTTTGTCGATTCCAATAATCCCGGCTTGGCCCGCGGCAGCGCGAACTTTGACATCCGCCACGCTGCTTCTATCAGCTATGTCTACGCAATTCCCCTCTTCAAGCAGGGCGGCATCGAGCATACCCTTCTGGGCGGGTGGCAGATTTCCGGCATCACTACCCTTCAGACCGGGCTGCCGTTCACGCCTACCAACGGCACCACGTTCGGAGACAACGCTGGTATCGCCAACGGCACGACCGGCATCACTTCGTTCCCCGATTTAGTGGGCAATCCCAGCAGCGTCCCGGCAGACGTAAAAGCCGCCTTCGCTGCAAATGGTCCCTTTGGAAAATTGGCATATAATCCGCTCGCCTTCCAGCTCCCGGTTGGTTTGACGTTCGGCGACTCCGGTCGGAATTTGTTGCGCCTCCCGGGCCGCGTCAACTTCGACTTCGGACTCTTCAAGCGCTTCGCCTTCAAGGAACGATACGCCTTCGAGTTCCGGTGGGAGAATTTCAATCTCTTCAACCACACCCAGCCTAACGCAATCAGCGGGAACACCAGCTCGGGTGGCGCCGGAGCAACGAGCGCCATGAGCTGCTCGCCGTCCGCCTCCTTTGCCGGCGGTACCGGCGATCCAACCTGCGGTGGGTTCCTGGTTCTCAACGGATCCCACGCCCCGCGCATCATGCAGTTCGGCTTGCGCTTCCAGTTCTAGCCACCCTTCCAGACCCTTCTTCTTCCAAAAAGCCCCGCCGCAAGGTGGGGCTTTTGATTTATCGGTACCTTCCAACCCCCATCACTTCTGCGAAACACCTCTTCCACACCACACCTTTCCGGGTACCTCTCGTCTAATTCCGGCTAAAGGGGAATGTCCATGAAATCTCTTCTCGCGTCCGCCGTTCTCTGCCTACTTCCTGCGTCCGCCATTGTCGCGGATTCCCCTTCGTTCCGCGGCGGCTCCGAACATCCGGGCGTCTACGACTCGGCTCCGCTCGCGAAACTAACTCAAGTCAAATGGAAGTTTTCCGCCAAGGGCAAAGTCTTCTCCTCGCCCGCGATTTCCGGTGGAGCGATCTACTTCGGCAGCACAGACCACTTCCTCTATGCCGTCGATATCGCCACTGGGAAAGAAAAATGGAAATTCGAAGCTGGCAGCGGCATCACGTCTTCCCCCGCCGTCGCCAATGGCGCCGTTTTTTTTACCTCTTATGACGGAATTTTCTACGCGCTCGATGCCGCCACCGGCAAGCTTCGCTGGAAGTTTCAGACCGCCGGCGAGCATCGCTTCACCGCCAAGCACATCCACGGTTCACAACCCGCGAGCGAAAGCATGCCCGACCCGTTCGACGTCTTTCTCTCTTCTCCGCTGGTCTGGCATGGAGCCGTCTATTTCGGCAGCGGTGACGGCAACGTCTATTCCCTGGACACCGCCACGGGCGCGCTTCGCTGGAAATTTCAGACAGGTGACGTAGTTCACGCCTCGCCGGTAATCTCCAACGGCACGCTTTTTATCGGCAGCTGGGATTCGTGGTTCTACGCGCTCGACGCCGCCACAGGTCAGCAGAGATGGCGCTTCAAAACCGGCGAAGATCCCGATATCCACAATCAGGTGGGCATCCAATCTTCCGCGTCGGTCGCCGGTGGCATCGTCTATTTCGGATGCCGCGATTCCAATTTTTACGCTCTAGACGCTGCCACCGGCGAAAAGAAATGGGCCTTCAATAACAAAGGCTCCTGGGTGATTTCATCCCCGGCCATTAAGGACGGCAAAGTCTACTTCGCCACTTCCGATACCAGTCTCGTTTACGCCCTCGACGCTAAAACCGGCGCCACCGCATTCTCCCTGAAATTCCAGGGTTGGCCGTTTTTCTCCTCGCCCACAATCGCCGGCAACATGCTCTACATTGGTTCGCACTCCGGGAAGCTGATCACCGTCGATCTCGCCACGCAAAAACCATCCTGGGAGTTCGCAACGGACGGCCAGCACAAGAATGGCACCACCTACACCAAGCCCGACGGCAGCCCTAACTATGGCGTGGCGTATGAGGGCGACTTCTACGACGATATGGTCGTCGGCGTTCAACGCCTAATGACCATTGGTGGCATCTACGCCTCGACTGTTCTGGCCGATGGCGTCCTCTACGTCGCCAGCACCGACGGCTCCGTCTACGCCCTCATTTAGCAAACGCCTCATCCGGCGCCGCCCTGGTAACTTTGATCTTTTTCGTTGGCCTTTGCTCGCCTATAATCCCCACTCAACTACGGACCAAGTCGCTTGCCCGAACCCGCTCCCAGCCCGGAACGCTTTGCCCTCGCCGTCATCACCGATGACGACCAGCTTTTCCCGGAAGTCCGCAAGCACCTCGGCGCTCAATTCCGCACCACCCTCGCCGCCACCGAAGACGAAATCAAATCCGCGCTGGAGCTGCCCGATCTCCACGCCATCCTCTTCAACCTCGATTGCATCGGCGACGGCCCCGCCGACGGCCTGGACGTCCTCTCCGAAATGCGCAAGCTCCGCGACGACGTCGTCATCGTCGCTTTCACCCAGACCAACAGCCGCACCATCCCCCTCAAAGCCAGCCAGGCCGGCGCCGATGAATTCTTCCTATATCCGCTGAACTACGCGGAGCTCCTGATCGTCCTCTCCCGCGCCATTGAAAAGCGCGGCCTGGAACTCGAAGGCCGGCGCCTGCTCCAGCAGATCGAAAGCAAAGCCGCCTTCCACGGCCTGGTCGGCGGAAGCGCCGCCATGCAAAAGATCTACCAGGCCATCGAGGCCGTCGCCGGTACCGGCGCCTCCGTCGTCCTCCGCGGTGAAAGCGGCGTGGGCAAGGAACTCGTCGCGCAGGCGATCGTCCAATGCAGCGATCGCGCCGAGCATCCTTTCGTTTGCCTCAACTGCTCCGCTCTCCCCGAAACGCTTATGGAGTCCGAGCTCTTCGGCTACGAAAAGGGCGCCTTCACCGGCGCCGACTCCGCCAAGCCCGGCATGGTCGAATCCGCGCACAACGGTACGCTCTTTCTCGACGAAATCACCACCCTCAATCCCAATCTGCAAAGCAAACTCCTCCGCGTACTGCAGGAACATTCCGTGCAGCGCCTCGGCAGCCGCGTCACCCGCAAAATCGATTTCCGCTTGATTACCGCCACCAACGAAGACCTGGAAGACTCCGTCCGCAAGGGCCGCTTCCGCGAAGACCTCTACTTCCGCATCAACGTCGTGCCCATCCTCATTCCCCCGCTCCGCGAGCGCGACGGCGACATCCCTCTTCTCGTCGACCACTTCCTGCGCGTCTATTCCGCCGCCGCTAAAAAGCCAATTAAGACGATGCAGCCCGAAGTTCTGGAAATCCTCGAAGATTACACCTGGCCCGGCAATGTTCGTGAACTCGAGAACGTCGTTCAGCGCCTCGTCGTCATGGTCCCCGGCCACATCATCACTCCGGAACACCTGCCGCAGCACCTGCTCCATCACAGCGCCAGCGGCCAGGAGGCCATTCTCATTCCCGAACAAGGCGTGGATTTCGATGCCGAAATGGAAAAAATCGAAGTCGCTTATCTGAGCGCCGCCCTGCGCCGTACTGGCGGCAAGAAGACTGCCGCCGCGCAGCTCCTTCAGATGGATCCCCAGCGCATGAAGTATCTTTGCCGCAAGCACCACCTCGACTAATCCAGGTGCGCCGATCTCCCGTATGCCGTCCGCCGCGCATCCCAGCAGGCTGGCCGGCGGCCATCCGAAAAAGGTCAATTTTTAACCATTGAAGGGTGAATTTTTAACCGGAAGGCAAATCTCTCACCGAGTTCCGCACTATTTCGACTGCAAGTCCCACCCTAAGTCCTTTATTTTGTGCAAGTATCGTTCAAGCGCACAGGCCCCGTAACTTTGGCCAGTCACCTGCACTATGGTTCAGCGTCTGCGGGACGAAACAAAAAATTCTTAAGGAGATTTCCAGCCATGTCTATCGAAAAGAAGAGCCTGATCAGCACCCTCAAGACCGCCAAGAAGGCCAACGTCGCTAGCACTGCTCCGGTTGCTCCAGAAGCATCGCATGTCGTCAGCAAGCGCCAGACCAAGATGCGCAGCATGCGCCAGTCCAAGATGAAGAGCCTGCGCGCCACCAAGCGTGAGAGCCTGCGTGCCAGCAAGCGCCAGAGCCTGCGTGCCCATATTTAACCGAAAATTTCGATCACCAAGGGAAAGGCTGCCAATTGGCAGCCTTTCCCTTTTCACCACAGCTTGCGTCCCCAGAAGTTCTTCATTCCCTCCAGCGCCATTCCCCCAATGCTTCGGCGGCTCCCATACACCCTCGCCACCCCGGTCATGCCAGGTTTCAACATCTGTCCCGGATTCTGCACAACGATATCCACAAAATAGAAGTGGTGCGCGCCCGCTGCTCCCGCTTCCTCTTCGGACTCCTGCTCTCCCGGTTGCACAGTCGTCGTTGGACGGGCGGATACCAGGCTAACCAGCCCATCACTTCGCCGCAGCGCGCCGTCAAACTGCAGCCTGGCAGCCTCGCCAGCGCGGATCTTGTAGAGTTCGTACTCCGAAATGTAGATTCTTGCCCGCATCTGCGTGAGGTCCGCTATTTCCAGTAGTTCGCTTCCAGCTTTCAGATACGCGCCTAGTTGCTCCTGAATCTTCGGCGTCATCACCGTCCCCGAAATAGGCGCCTTCATTTCCAGGGCGGCGTTCATCACTGCCATTTGCTCATACTGTCGTGTCGACTTCTCTCGCTCCATCAACGCGTTCCCATATCCCTGATAATTCAGTGCAGCTTCCTTGGCTTGCGCCGAAGCAAGCTGGAGCCTGGCCCCCGCGTCATTGAGCATGGATTCAAGCGGCAGGTTTTTCAACGTCGCCAAAACCGCGCCACTTGAAATTATATCTCCCTCTTGCACATTGATTTTTGCGATCATTCCCGGCACGTGCGCGCGCACCACAGCCAGGTTCGCGGGCTCC
>Ga0247691_1000315_pt1 | contig 10491 bp, 6 predicted proteins | sample CNK32_metaG_FD_182721 | JGI IMG/M metagenome (GOLD analysis project Ga0247691, IMG submission 182721) | Soil microbial communities from Purdue University Martell Research Forest, Indiana, United States - CNK32 | ecosystem: Environmental > Terrestrial > Soil > Temperate forest > Bulk soil | place...
CAATTGCCGGATATTTCGCTGTTTCCAACGGTTATACAGAATGAACGCAGCTAAGGCCAAAACCACCAAAAATCCGATGATGATGTACATCTGGAAAATGTTCCGGAGTTCTGTGTTCTCCTTCTGCTTCCGCTGTAATTCGATGGAATCCGCCTGGATGGCGATCAAACGTTCGCGCTGTTCGGAACGGTACAACTCGGATAACTCCGCAATTTTCGCACTGACCTCCACGATCCGCGCACTGTCCGAATAATCCGAATACATATCCAGGTACTGATAGGCCAATTTCATGTCCCCCGTTTTTTTGTAAACGTCAGCAATCTCTTTATAGGAAGGATAAATTCCTCCGATATAACCGTATTGGGATCGGATTTCAATCGAGCGATTCAAATAATTCAGTGCGTTCTTATACTTTCCCTGTTCGGCAAAAACGGTTCCCACCAAATGATAAACCGCAGCGATCTCGGACCTGTTCGAAGCGGATTCAAAGTAAACCAGGGCCATGTTGTAATAACGCAAAGCCTCGTTGTATTTTTGTTGTTCGTTGAATGCATTTCCCAGGTACTTGTGTGCCAAACCCAAACCGTCCAGGTCATTGTTTGCCTGAAGTGTCCGGATGGCTTTTTTCAGGTCCTCAATGGCTTCTTTGTATTCCTTTTTGGCCATTTTCACCAAGCCGATGTCGATATCCGCTAATCCGACCAAACGCGTATCCTGGATTTTCAAAGCCGTTTCACGCGATTGTGCGAAGAAATTATTGGCGTTTTCGAAATTGAAGATTTGGTATTGGGATTCACCTATCTCTCTTTGATATTGGGCTATCTGAGGATAATCATTGGCTTCTTTTGCTAATTGAAGGGCTATAAAATTCTTGGAAACCGCTAATTCCACCTGGCCGAAAAAACTGTAAATCCCGGCTTGCATGTTCACACATTTGGCCGTTAATGGTTTATCCGTTGAACGACGTGCATATTGAATGGCTGTTTCGGCAAATTTCAAAGAAGCATCGCGCTTGTTCTGCTCCATGTTGAGCTTTGCAAATAAGCGGTTCGTCTCTGCGATCAGGGCATAATTTCTCAAGCGTTTTGAAAAACGCAGGGCTTCTGTCAAATAGATATCCGCTTGCTCAAATTCCCGGTAAGCAATGTGGTATTCTGCCAATAAATGAAAGATATTTACCTGGTTCAGCCTGGAATCCGTGCGTGACAAATACGGTTGTAACTGAAGAATCTTAGCGTAATAAGCTGTCTTGTTTCCCTGGAGTGCTTCAATGCGCAGATCGAAAATCAAAGCCTGTAATTTCGCAGAATCGGATTCTGTTCGGCTTGCATCAATAATCGCATACCGGATCGAATCTGCCTTTTGGACATTGTTCAATTGGTAGAATTTACCAAGTGCTACCTGGCGCCAGAATTTCTTGGTATTGTCTTTTTCAGTGAGGTAAGCTTTCCGATAACTCGCTTCGTCTCCATTACCCGCAAAAGCTCTATTTGAAAAAACAACAAAGCAAACGAGAAGCAACGAAAGGGAGAGAGAAAATCGAAACATGGATTAAAAATAGTTTTTTTCACATAGAAAAGATTCTCTTCTGCGATAGAAACACAAAAAAGAATCCAATCAAGTTAAAACTATCTGCTTTTACGAAAGGGATTATCCTCCATAAGCTTCACAGCCTCCGTGTCTTCTTCCTTTTGATTTTTTCTTCTTTTTCGGACGGAAATTGTTGCTTGCTTCGGTTGAAGAAGAAGCCTTCATTCCAAGGGTAACTTGTTGTTGTGCAACAACTTGTTCAGCAGCATTTACAGAACCTGCAGCTCCTAAAAGGAAACTAACTGCGAAAAGAGCGGGGAAAACACGGAGAGTCATAAGCCTAATTTTTGACTAAATAACAATAAAAAAAGAATTGGTTACACCGATTTATTATCACATGCGGATAAAAATGTGTGAATGGCGATAACTAGCTCTATTTTGGTGTTTTATTCAAAGAACAAAGCGTTCATCTCGTTCGAATTTTGGTAACTTTGTGCCGACGCTGAAGCTTTGGCACAAGCGTTGCCGCACTTTTTTTCTAAGTAAAAGCATGGAATACAATTTTATCGATATCGAGCGCAAGTGGCGCAAACATTGGGCAGATCATAAAACATTTGCTGCAGAGGACAACAGTACCAAACCGAAATACTATGTATTGGATATGTTCCCATATCCATCCGGTGCCGGTTTACATGTTGGTCACCCGCTCGGTTACATCGCTTCCGATATCTATGCGCGTTACAAACGCCTGAGAGGATACAACGTATTGCATCCGATGGGTTACGATTCATTCGGACTTCCTGCTGAGCAATATGCAATTCAGACGGGGCAACATCCTGCAATTACGACAGAACAGAACATTGCACGATACCGCGATCAACTGGACAAGATCGGGTTCTCTTTTGACTGGGACCGGGAAGTTCGCACCTCATCTCCGGAATATTACAAATGGACGCAATGGATCTTCAAACAGATCTTCAATTCATGGTACAATACCAAAACAGATAAAGCAGAATCGATTGATTCATTGATTGCCGAGTTCGAGAAAAATGGGAATTCAGACGTGAAAGCTGTTAGTGAGTTTACTAACTTGTTTACAGCTGCAGACTGGAAGAATTTCTCCGAAAAAGAACAATCCGATATCCTGATGGAATACCGTTTGGCTTACCTGGCGGATTCGTGGGTGAACTGGTGTCCGGCTTTGGGAACAGTACTCGCGAACGACGAAGTCATCAACGGGCTTTCTGAGCGTGGCGGACATCCCGTAGAACAAAAACTCATGCGTCAGTGGTCGATGCGGATCAAAGCTTATGCTGAACGTCTGATCACAGGGTTGGACACGGTAGATTGGACAGATGCGATCAAAGACATGCAACGCAACTGGATTGGAAAATCGGTTGGGGCTTCTGTCCGCTTTGAAGTGGATGGAACATTTCCCCCTTCGGAGGGGGACAAAGGGGGAGGATTAGTGAATCGATCGATCGAAGTCTTCACTACCCGTCCCGATACCATTTTCGGAGTTTCCTTCATGGTGTTAGCTCCCGAGCATCCATTGGTGGACGAAATCACCACTGCAGAATACAAAGACGCAATAGAAGCATACAAAACCGCTGCTTCCTTGAAATCGGAGCGCGACAGACAAGCCGATGTGAAAAACATCACCGGTCAGTTTACCGGAGCTTATGCCATTCATCCGTTCTCGGGAGAAAAAATTCCGGTTTGGATAGGAGATTACGTCCTGGCTTCCTACGGAACAGGTGCTGTAATGGCAGTTCCTTGTGGTGATCAGCGCGATTGGGATTTTGCGAAACATTTCCAAATTCCGATCAAGAATATTTTTGAGAACGTAGATATTTCCGAAGCTGCTTATTCAGAGAAAGAAGGAACGATAGCCAATTCTGACTTCCTCAGCGGATTGCCGATCAAGAAAGCAATGTCAGTCGCAATTGCGAAAATTGAAGAACAAGGATTAGGAAAAGGAAAAACCAATTACCGTCTGCGCGATGCGATTTTCTCCCGTCAGCGCTATTGGGGTGAACCTTTCCCGATTTATTATAAAAACGACATTCCGTATTTGGTGGATGATTCTCATTTGCCGATCGAATTACCGGAAGTGGACAAATATTTGCCGACTGAAGATGGCGAACCACCTTTAGCTCGTGCAGAAAAAAGTGCCTGGAAATATTCCGAAGGTGACCGCATGGAATACAACACCATGCCGGGTTGGGCAGGAAGTTCATTCTACTTCTTGCGCTACATGGATCCGCACAATACAAAGGAATTCGTTTCGAAAGAAAAAGCAGATTACTGGAACCAGGTGGATCTATACATCGGAGGTTCGGAACATGCAACAGGTCACTTGTTATACTCCCGTTTCTGGTGTAAATTCCTGTTCGATATGGGATACATTTCATTTGATGAGCCATTCAAAAAAATGATTAATCAGGGGATGATTTTGGGGAGAAGTAGTTTTGCTTATATAAAATATCCTATGGGGATTTTTGGTGGAGAAGGAGCATCAGCATCTATGCTTACTCAAGACTTAAAGAATCCAATATTGGTTTCAGCATCATTGTTAGGTAAATCAACTAAAGAAGATTCTCCTGAAAGAGAAATTATATTAGAACATTTAGAAAATTACAGAACGGAAATAAATCAAAAGTTAAAAGAGAGAAATCCTAATATCAATATTGGTGTTACTGGGCTCGAATATGATTACGACGATAGATTTCTTCCAATTCATGTTGATATTTCATTAATTGATAATGATAAACTGGATATAGAAGCATTCAAAGCATGGAGACCGGAATTTAAAAATGCAGAATTCATCTTAGAAGAAGACGGAACTTTCATCTGCGATTTCGAAGTCGAAAAAATGTCCAAATCCAAATTCAACGTGCAAACGCCGGATGAATTGGTGGAGAAATTCGGAGCAGATACCTTGCGCATGTACGAAATGTTCTTAGGTCCGTTGGAGCAAACGAAACCCTGGGACACAAAAGGAATTTCCGGAGTGCATAACTTCTTACGCAAATTGTGGCGTTTGTTCTATTACGACGGGCAACTGATCGTAACGAACGAACCGGCAAGCAAGGAATCTTTGAAGACTTTGCATAAGACCATCAAGAAAGTGGAAGACGATTTGGAGCGTTATTCGTTCAATACGAATGTTTCCAATCTGATGATCTGTGTGAATGAATTGACTGACCAGAAATGTCACTCGAAAGAAGTGTTGGAACAAGTGGTGATCCTTTTGGCTCCTTACGCTCCGCATGCTGCAGAAGAATTGTGGTCGGAAGCATTGGACCATGACGCCGGATCGGTTTCAACAGCCAAATTCCCGGCTTTCAATCCGGAAATGCTGGTAGAAGCAAATACGGTTTATCCCGTGTCTTTCAATGGAAAAATGCGATTTAACGCAGAATTACCGACAACTTTCTCCGCAAAAGAGGTGGAAGAAGCAGTATTGGCAATGCCCGAAGCAGAAAAATGGCTGGAAGGAAAAGCTCCCAAGAAAGTCATTGTGGTTCCCGGGAAGATTGTGAATATGGTGGTTTGATTTTTTGAACACAACATAATTGAAGCGTGGGACGATGAATCATCCCACGCTTTTTCTTTCCCGCAAATGCGCAAATTTTAAGGGTCGCCTACCGGTCGACCTTTTCTAAGAAGAATTGAGAGTTAAGTATCCTATTATGAATAATATTAGAAACAAAAAAGAGCCATTTAATCCTGAGGTGAGTTTTGATTCTTTGACTTTCAGGAATAAATTACTTTTATTGAACGCTTTTGGGGATCACACTTTCAGAAGCACTTCCGGATATCTCTTTCCTTTTCAGGCGCTATTCCTTATCTTGACTTGTCCTGCATTAAGAGCTGTTCCTGTATTACTAATCTTGGTCGTGATTTTGATTTTTATTCATCAATTCTATTTTCAAAGAAAACTGGTCAGATATGCAATCCTATTTAAACAGAAGAACGGACTGCTTGTATTGAATTTTAAAGATTCTTATAATTATTTAAGTGAAATTAAATTTCAGTATTTCATAGTTTACTATGTCCTTATGGTTCCAATTATTGCCATTTGTTTATGGCTTTTACTATAGAGGAATGTAGGTCGCGATGTTATCGCGACTCTTTTCTTTCCCGCAAATGCACAGATTTTAAAGGTCGCCTACCGGTCGACCTTATTTTCTTGAACAAAATAATTTGAGTTGGATCAAATGATCTTTTTGATTAACTTAAATAGAATGGAACACTATTTACTGAAAGAAGAATGCTATGAAATTATCGGAGCTTGTATGGAGGTTCATTCTGAACTTGGATTTGGCTTTTCTGAAATTGTTTACAAAGATGCTTTGGAGTATGAATTCAAAAAGAATGGGATACCATTTGCCCGAGAAGTGAAATATCAGGTGAATTACAAAGACACTATTCTTCCACATCAATTCTGCGCTGACTTCGTTGTGTTTGATACGATCATTTTGGAAGTAAAAGCAGTCACTGATTTGTGTAATGAACATTTTGAGCAGACCATTAATTATCTGGCTGTTTCGGGGATGGAAGTCGGTGTCTTAGTGAACTTCAGAAAATCAAAACTGCAGTTTAAGAGAGTTATTCTATCAGAACGTTGATTTGCAATAGCGAGACCGGTAGGCGAGTACTTTATTTGCTCATTTGTGGGAAAGAAAAATCCTGTGGAACACATTCCACAGGACTATTCATGTATTGTGGTTAAAAACCAAGCACTTTTTAATCTTTAAAATACTTCCGGAGTTTCCAAGCCGCTTTTTCGTGCTTTTGCATCAGCCCGGTTAAAAAATCGGCCGTTCCCGCATCGCTGTATTTTTTGTCGGCGTCGTCTATCCCTTTTCGCAAAGCCCGCACAATTTTTTCGTGGTCACCCACCAGTTCTTTAAGCATTCCCTGAATTTCGGGTACTTTCCCGGGTGTTTCTTTCAATTGAGACGCAGAAGCAAACTCCGAAGTAGTCCCGATTGCTACCCCTCCCAAAGTACTGATGCGTTCTGCAACCTCGTCTATACTTAACGCAACTTCGTTATACTGCGCCTCAAAAAGGAGGTGAAGCTCCATGAAATTGTCTCCCGATAAATTCCAATGGAATTTTCTAAGCTTGATGTACAAAATAGTTCCATCCGCCAATACCTTGTTTAAAAGTTCATGGATCCCTTTTAAATTTTTGTCACTTATACCAATGTCCAGTTTCATAACTATTCGTTTTATGTTAGCAAATCATTCTTTAGGTAATGAGGCTTGAGAACAACAATTTACAACTAATTACCCCCGGATTTCAGCTACTTGCCACAAATTTCGTTAAAATGCACTGATCGATTATTCCTTCAAATAAAAGTCCTAACTTGACTTCAAGAATTTCATTGATCGTTATATGGACCTGAAGTCGAATGAGCCATTTTGGCTGATAAAGAACGGATTGATCAACTCGTATTCATCCCTCCAATCAGAGGAATCCTGTGAAGTACTGATTGTTGGCGGAGGAATAACCGGAAGTCTGATAGCACACCAAATGACGGAAGACGGATTCGACACGATTTTGATCGATAAGCGCGATGTATGTAACGGCAGTACATCAGCAACCACTTCGATGCTTCAGTACGAAATTGATGTTCCGTTAGTTGAATTAATTGAAAAAATAGGTGAGAATGGCGCGACGAAAAGTTACCGGGCTTGTGCAGAATCCATTCTTGAAATTGAAAAACTGGAGAAAAAATTAGGCTCGCAGGCAGGATTCAAACGCAAAACCTCCTTGTATTACACTACTAAACAAGATGATTTAATGCGTTTAAAACTGGAATACGAAACCCGTAAAAAACACGGCTTTTCCGTTACCTGGTTAAGTGCAGAAGAAATCCGGAATCAATTCGGATTTCACAACGCCTGCGGAGGAATCCTTTCAGAACTTGGAGCAAGTATGGATGCTTTCCGGTTTGCGCACGAGTTGTTGGAGTTCAATCAAAATCGCGGATTGCGGATCTACGATAAGACCGAATTAAAATCCGTACTGCACAAAAGAGGATTCAATATCGTGACTACTGAAAACGGTTCCCGGATCCGGGCCGGGAAAATCATTTATTGCACCGGATATGAAAGTGCCGCAATGATCCCGGAAAAGATTGTATCGTTAAAAAGCACTTATGCCCTGGTGAGCGAAATAGATCCAGCCGCATTCCGACCTATTGAAGAAACCTTGTTCTGGGATACGGATTCACCCTACCTGTATTTTCGCACTACAGACGACCACCGGTTCCTCATTGGAGGCGGTGACGAAGATTTTCAGGATGCACAAAAACGCGACAAATTATTGAATGCAAAAGAAAAAGAGATTTTGACCAAGCTGAAAAAACTAGATCCCGGATTTGAGTTCGTTCCGGATTTTGTTTGGGCAGGAACTTTCGGTGAAACGAAGGATGGATTACCTTATATCGGGGAACATCCCAAATTTAAAAACACCTATTTTGTCCTTGGTTTTGGAGGAAACGGGATTACATTTTCAGTAATAGGAATGGAGATGGTCTCACTTTTCATGAAAAAGAAAAAACATCCACTTTCCCGGTATTTTAAGTTTGGGAGATCGCTGCAAATTACCAAAATCGATCTATCAATTTCTTTCCCGCAACGCTTACGCTGAAGCTTCAGCATAGGCGCACCGGTCACCTCTTTCTCTTTGACAGGAAATAGGTAACAATTCTGTAGGTACTTGATGTGTTACATACCTACAGAATTGTTGTTTTGTCAATTCGTTTTAAAGCTGATTGGGATCCCATAAGATGAAGCCACATTTTGACCATTCGTTTCACCTGGGATAAACGGTGGTAGTTTTTTTACCACCCGCAGTGCTTCCTGATCGCATTCCGGGCAATCCGGAATCCCTTTTTTTATCGTTGCATTCGTAATAGCTCCTTTTTCATCTACAATGAATCGGATATGAACTTTTCCATTAATATTTTTATCATACATCACATCCGGGAATTCGATGTTGTCACTTAAGAACTTCTTTAATGCTGCTATTCCTCCCGGAAAAGATGGCGGAACATCAGAAACAGCAACCGGATCAGTAAAAATCCCGGGAAGAGATTCCTGAAATGTACCTTGTTGAGGACCTGCCGCCGGATAAGTGGTCGAATTTTTTTGGTTCAAACACGAATAAATGGTTGGTCTGATAGTATTCCGGAACTGTACGTTTTCTCTTCGTTTCCGTTGAACCTTATAATTCACTTTTTCCTTGAAAAGCCAGTCAATTTCAGACGTAATCTGCTCTTGATAAACTCCACGGTTTTTATTCAATTCTTTCAAACGTGATTCAAACTGCTTTTCGCTGACCTGTTCCAATTTGATCGATCCCAAATCTTTCACATTCATTTCCGGGATTTCAAATAGGTAAAATCCTTTTTCATTCATTCCAAATGCAAGCCCCGAATAGGTAATCGCCTCGTTTAACGGATAATTCAACTTCCCGTTGACAAAATCAAGCCGTTCATAACTGTTCAATTGTTTTGGAAGCAGATAAAAATATAAACGTTCAAAGTTTTGGTACGATTCGACATTTGCGGTAATATCGGAATAACGAATGCTTGCTTTTTTGCCCTTATCGAGTGTGAACACATCTACGGAGTTCCGTGATGAAAGTAAGCTCTTTGTTAAACGATCAATGTTTACAACGATTGGAAGTTTCTGTTTAGCAGGTATTCCGGGCCCAGACCAGCGTTTAGATACTAATCGATCTCTGGAAGCAACTGTTTCACTCGTAATAGCAAAACCTACTGTTTGTCCCAATTGTTTAGAAATATGCGCCAGGTTAAAGTTAGCTTCTGATTCTGCATTTAAATTTGCACGGACACCACCACGAAGCTCTTCACTTTCCCGTTCCTGCATCACTTCTTCATCCCATTGCCGGTCTTTTTTCAAAGCAGTTTCTAGATTTTTCTTTCCTGTTTCACGCAATGTCTCGATTGCTGTTTCATAGAATGCATTCAGGTTCTTTTGGTGCACGTCATTGATCTGAATTGCCCCTACTCTTTGGTCTGCAAACTGTCGGAATTGCGGATATCCCATTTTCACTACACGCTCGTCCAGTTTCCAAAGGGGTTCATTCAAATTTTTCGCATAGACATCAAACACTTTTTCATCACAGGTTTCATGAATGGCTTTCATGCGGTCTTCGAAATCCTGGGTAGCCAGGTTGGTATTGTTGAATTTCTTGTTCCAGATCGCCAGGACTTTTGATGGTGGAATGTGGGATTTTTGTCCTCCTCCCTCACCCAAATCAAGAATTATATACCCTTCGTAAGGTGGAAGGCAGTAAGAATTCATTTTACATGTTTGATAGCTGAATTTTCCTGTTAAACTGGATTCAGCATTAATTATTCGGATTTTCTGTTTAAGCTCAAATTTTCCCGTATGGAAAGACATTAATTCTCCGGTTTCTTTATCTATTTCGCGAATTGGATCTGGTTCAATAATCGGTCCTATTAATGTGTAATCTTTGCTTTTTTCAATCACAAATTCAGTCGGTATTCCAAAGGCTCCTTTTGGAATACGGATTGAGTTAACAAGCCATTGATTATCAATAGTGATTTTGGCAATTACCCAAGCTTCCTTCGTCCCGGCTATTTTTTTAATGGAGAATTCCCAATGCACTTTGTCTTCTACTCTTTCAGCTGGAACTTGTTTTCCTTCTACCTGATAATTTATGTCTTGCGGTCTTGGAAGAATGGTCATAGAAATAGAAGCAACTCCGTTATTTGGGCTCTGAGAAATTCTTTTGGGAGTTTCCATTTTGGGCTGAGTATACATCTGTAGTTGCTCGATTTCAATAGAAGTACTATCATTCATTGGAACACCATGCTCCTCAAAACTCAAATACAAACTATCGCGCTTGGCCTTTTCGGTAAACCATTTCAGTTCGTTCAACTTAGGTTCGTA
>Ga0247691_1000316_pt1 | contig 10480 bp, 9 predicted proteins | sample CNK32_metaG_FD_182721 | JGI IMG/M metagenome (GOLD analysis project Ga0247691, IMG submission 182721) | Soil microbial communities from Purdue University Martell Research Forest, Indiana, United States - CNK32 | ecosystem: Environmental > Terrestrial > Soil > Temperate forest > Bulk soil | place...
AAACGGATTGATTTCCAATGAGATCAGGGATGTTGCATACGACCAGCATGGATTCATCTGGTTGGCCACTCCTAAAGGGATCGAACGGTTTGACGGACAGCGGTTTATCCACTTTAAACACGATCCGCTGGATTCCAGTTCCATTGCTTCGAATGACGTTCAGGGATTGGTGTTCGATGGGAATAAAACCATTTGGGCCTATACCTATAACAAAGGGCTCATTGCTATACAGACTGAAACCTTCGATATTTTCAACTACAGCAAACGAACAATTCCTTCCTTTGGAAGTAACAGAATCAATACGATGGCTGTTCAGAATGACATTATCTGGTATGCATCTGCAGAAGGAAAGTTGTATTCATTTAATTCAAAAAGCAAACGAACAGCCCAATTTTCACTCAATAAGTTCGACTCTAAAGTTTCCAGTTTAAATGCTATTTTGATTGATGAATCGGATCCGAATAAGCTTTGGATCATGTCATCCAACGGATTGTATCGTTTTGGTGTGAAGGACCATGGTGGAGTTCCGTTTAAGTTTAAAAAATCGACCGACATCAATCCAGAACTGACAACAAGCTACCGGAATGAAATGGGTTGTTGTGTGCAGGATAGTAAAGGAAACCTGTTTATCGGTCTGAAAAAAGGAGGTTTACTTTATTTTGATCAATACCAGGGCTTGTTCAAATCATTCCCGATTGCACCCGACGATCTGAGATCTTCTGAAATAACCTCCATTCAATGGCGTGATCCACGGTATTTGCACCTCTGCTTTCTAAACAAGGAAATCCTGTTGTTTGATACGAATAAGAAAGAATATGTGCGCTATGAGGAAGCCGAACGCAGTGCGGTAATGCCGTTCCAGATCACTAAATTCGATTCTCAATTGGCGATAGCGAGTTCCAATTCCGGGCTTTTTGTTCACGATGAGTCCCTGATCTATGGAACAAAAGTGAAAACTGAAATGCAATTGCATGCGGTTCGCTACTCACGTGACCAAAAAAGCGCTTATCAATTGTTGGGTGGTTCACACCCGATTTTGAAGCGGATCCTTGGTCCGGGACCGGAAACGATTTCTTTGGACGGACTGGTTGATGCGAAATCGTTCTATTATTTGAAAAATGGCAGCATGTTGGTTATTGGGGCGAATGGATTGATCCGGATAGACCAAAATTACAAATTGGTGAAAAAGATGCTTCATTCCAATCACCGATCCATCGATAAACGTTTTCAGAATTCCTTACTGGTAGAAGATTCACTCTTGTTTGTAGGAACCTTGGATGCAAGCCTTATTTGTTATAAGCTTTCGGATTTCTCCATGAGAAAGATCTATTCGATTTCCGACGCTACTAAGCTGGATGAAACAAGGGAATATTTTCCTTTAGCGATGGTCTATGTGAATGGGATGGTATACTTTTCAGAAAATGAACAATTGTACCGGTATGACATCCGTTCGAAAAAAGTGGAACAGGTCAAACTCTTCAACCATGAAAATACGGACCAGATAACTTGCCTGGCAATCGGTGCAAAACAAAAACTATGGATCGGAACTCGGGCGAGTGGCGTCTGGAGCTATGATCTTAAGTCTAAAAAACTGGTCAATGAATTCACTTCCTTCAATGGATTGCAAAACGATGAGGTGAATCAACTGACATTGGATTCCAGGGGAAGGCTTTGGATACTGAATCCTTCCTGTATAGTGATTGTCAATACATTTACCAAAAAAGTCCAAAGTCTGGAAAGACGCAATGGGATCAGTGATGTATTCGGAATTAATATCACGCGGGATTCAATTTATTTCCTTCAACGTTATTCCTACATAGTCGGGGATGTATCCAAGAGTTTACCCGTAAGAAAGAAAGCTGTTCCGTATATCGTTCAGATTAGAGATATGAATGGAATGAGCCGGTTTTCCACGGACAAATCCAAATATTCCTACGATCAGAACAATTTGGTGTTTGAATTCGGGATCCGGGATTTTTCAAATGCGGAGAACAACCTGGTCAGTTACCGTTTACTAGGATTGGATAACAAATGGGTCAATGGAAATCAGAAAAATGAAGCCTTGTATCACAATCTTCCAAGCGGGAAATATGTTTTTCAGGTCCAGGTGGTTGAAGGAGATGAATCCACCATCACTTCTTATTCGTTCAAGATTACCCGGCCTTTCTGGCGACGTTGGTGGTTCATCACACTTTCCTTGCTGGCGATTGCCTTCGGGATCTGGTTTTTCATGCGTTCAAGGATCAGACGCATCAAAAGCACGGAGCAGATGAAAGCGGAATTCAGCCTGCAGATCAATGAGATGGAGTCAAAAGCACTCAGGGCACAGATGAATCCCCATTTTTTATTCAATAGTTTGAATTCGATCCGTTTGTTTATCCTGAAAAATGAAGTAGACAATGCGGCAGATTATATTGCCAAGTTTTCAAAGCTGTTAAGAATGATCCTGAATTATTCGCGGCAGGACATGATCACGGTTTACGATGAGATCCAATCCCTGAAATTGTACCTGGAATTCGAGCGCCTGCGCTTTGATAAGGACTTTGATTTCGATTTGCAGATCGATGGACAGGAAGTATTGGATTGCCAGATTCCGCCAATGATCATTCAACCTTTTATTGAAAATGCGATTTGGCATGGTTTAATGCCACGCACGGAAGCAGGAGGGAAGATCCGCGTTTCATTTCAAAAACAGCTCAGCGGATTATATGTGATGGTCCAGGATAATGGAATCGGAAGAGAAAAGGCAAAAGAAAACAACCGAAAACGTTCGTTGAAAGAGGGAAGTGTGGGGCTTCAGATCACCAAGGATCGATTGCGCTCACTCACTTTGAGGACGAAAAGACAGAACGAATTTGAAATAGAAGATTTAATTGACGAAAATGGTCGAGCAATCGGAACTTTAGTTACCTTGTACTTTGAAATGCTAAATTAAATTATGAAATTACGTGCAATTATTGTTGATGATGAAAGGCACAGTTTAGAAACTACTGCTATATTAATTCGAAAGTTTTGTCCTGATGTAGAGGTCATTGCAGAATTACAAAGTCCAATCGATGCTGTCGAAATAATTAATACCGAGGAACCGGATCTACTTTTTCTTGATATATCAATGCCTAAGATGAATGGCTTTGAATTGTTAAACGTATTAACCTATAAAGAATCGGATGTAATTTTCACAACTGCTTATGACGAATACGCTCTGGAAGGCTTCAAACAAGGGGCTGTCCATTACCTGGTGAAGCCCATTGATGCGGAAGACCTGGTAGAAAGCGTTCAGCGTGTGAAAAAGAAACGATTGGATAGCAGAACTTCCGGGATTAACGGAATGGGATTGAAACCGAAAATTCCGATATCTTCCCTGAACGGCGTGGAATTGATTGAGGTGGATCAGATCATCCGATGCGAATCCGACGGAAATTATACGACTATCGTATTGCATCAGCGCAAGATCACGGTTTCAAAAACATTGAAGGAAATTGAAAAACAATTGATTGATTTTCCATTCTTTTTCAGATTGCACAATTCCCATTTGGTGAATTTGAACCAGGTAGTGAAATACATTCGCGGAGAAGGCGGTTCTGTGATTTTAACCAACCAGGAAGAGATCGGAGTTTCCCGAAGTAAGAAAATGGAACTCCTGGAAGTTTTAGGAATCAATTAAGTAAGGAGTTTACACACTGAAATGGAAGATCCACAAGTTTTGGGTCTTCATTTAATGGTCTTTAATTACATTTGATTTGTAAAACCAAATTATGAAAACACTTCTACTAGCGCTAATTGCTTGCTGCTTAGCTTCCATTGTTTCAGGACAATCCGATTTGATCAAATCTGTGGGTAAAACTGCCCAGGAAAAAGCAAATGCCAAGGACTTCAATACAACAAGAAATAATAAAGAACGCGGGAATCTGATGGATGAAAAATCCAAGGAATCAGCTCCTGCACCAGGTGCACCGGCATCTGCACCAAGCGAAAGTGCAACCCCAACAGAGCCAGCACCTACGGAAGCTTCCGGTGAATACCAGGCATCCTATACATTTACAAGTAGCGTAACTTATAAGATCGAAACCAGCAAAAAACCGGGTGAATCGCAACTGATCAATTACAATTTTGGAGACCAGGTTGTGAAAATGGACGCGAATAGCCAGGGGATGAATTCCATCATCGATTCAAAGAACGGGGTGATGATCATGCTGAATGACAAAGAGAAAACAGCGATGGTGATGTCCACTAAAGCGATGGAAGCTGCCATGAAACAGCAACAGATGAACCAAGGGGAAAAACCTGCTTCAAAAATCACCAAAACAGGTCGCACCAAAACTATTTTGGGTTATAAATGTGAAGAGATGCTCATCGAATCGGACAAGAAAACCGAAGTTTGGATCACAAAAGATGCAGGAATCGATGTGAGTAACACCTTTGCGAATATGAGCAAGACTTCTGCCTCACAAATTCCGAATGAAGCGTTTACCGAAGGAGGAATGATGATGGAGATGAATTCATTTGACCCTGCCGGGAAACCGGAAATGCATATGGTGGTGACTGCGCTTTCGAAAGAAACTAAAACAGTGAATATCGGAGCTTACAAGATTACTAAGCTATAGGAAAATCATTCGGGTCCGAATAAATGTATTTATACCCGAGTTCCAGCGAATAACGATTTGAAATAATGCGTTCCGAACGCTTTTGGTCTTCAAACAGTGGAGGATCAATTCCCAGTTTGGAAGCCATTTCAGTATAAAATTGTCCTTTGAACGGGTGTTCTGTCGAGCATCCGTTTATTGTTTTACTCCACAATTTATGTTGAATGACATGTTCGATCAAACCGATTGCATCTTCCAGGTGGATCAGGTTTACGGGATCGAATGCCTGGTAAGTTTTTCCTGATTTTGACATCGCAGTAACCGGGTATCTTTTCGGACCCACCAATCCGCTCAAACGAATGACGGTCAATCTATCCCGAAGCATGGAACTGATAGCCAATTCAGCATAACCGATCGAGTTTGTCTTTACGGAACCGGCAGGATAGTCCAACTCATTAAATGTACCGTTCCTTTCGGGGTAAATACTGGATGAACTGAGTTGGATCACTTTGCAGGAAGGAGAAATAAAATCCAACAGGCGCACACAATCCTTGGCATAAGCCTTTTCCTCTGTTCTGGAAGGAGTAAACGCTAAAATAAGGATGTTCAGATCACTGAAATAAGCCGAACTGGATTGTTTTTTCTGCAAGGGGTCGAACAAAACATGCGAAAAACGTTCATGAGATAACCCCACTGAACGTGATCTGGTGGTTCCAATTACCTGGAATCCTTTGTCTAATAGTGATTTGGCGAGTGGAAGTCCGAGCCATCCCAATCCGATTATTCCGATCTTCATGAGATAAATGTACGCTATTTATCAGAATGAGAAACAGAATGAGAATGAGGGATGTATTTGTTGAAGTTTGGATTTCAGAAATTCCTCTCATTCTCATTTTTCATTCTCAATTCTCTTTAATCCACGTGTTTTTGATCGTGTGGCGTACCAAATAGTACTTGCTATCTCTCCAATAAAAGAAACAAACACAATTGTTCACTCCGTCGATGATCATTTCATACTCGTTCCCGACATCACTCTTGATATTCATCGTGTACTTGATCTCTTCTTCGTTGTAATCGTAGTTTGTGATGAAATAATCGGAAGAAATACTTGCCGTTGTGTGGTGGAAAGTAGTTAGTTCCTTATTGAACTCGAACAAGGTCCCGCCTTCATCTGTGGATGTGATATCCCACTGAGCGGTTTCTTCGTTCCAGATCCCATCCTGACGGTAGTTCGTGGAGATGTTCAGTTGTGCAAACGAAATGATTGAGGTGAAAAGAAGGCTGATAGTTAAAAGTAACTGTTTCATGGCGTAATAATTTAGTTGAACAAAGTAACGATAGAAATTCAACCTTCACAATACTGCAATTGGTGTATTCTCTTCACTTTGAGTGGATTGTTTATTCCGATGAGTCATTGGTGTTTTTCTCCCATCCGCCACCGTAGAAGCAGATTCTACACTAAGAACAAGACAAAATAAGTTATGCTCCTTCCAAAATAAAGTCATCAGCTAGAAAAATCTACTGAAAAAAGAGCTGTACCGAAGGTGCAGACTAATTTTTAATAAAAACCTCTGTGTTCTTCCGTGTTCTTCAGTGGGAAATAAAAATGACTTAGATCATCTTTGTAAGAACCTTTTATACCTAATTTTAACCCTCAAACAGCGACTATGTTCTCAAAAGCTTTTATACGATTAAACTGGATCACATTGGTGTTTATCTTTTTGGTAATTATTGCCGGAAGCGTAGTCCGGACCTCAGGTAGTGGAATGGGCTGCCCGGATTGGCCGAAGTGCTTCGGATCATGGGTACCGCCAACGAGTGAGGCCCAATTACCCAAAGATTACCGGGAAGTTTACGGTGAAAAGCGGGTCGCAAAAGTGGAAAAGTTTGCCAGGTTCCTTTCCATGCTTGGAATGAAGGAAACAGCCGAGAAAATAAAGAAAGATCCGAGAACTTATGAAGAGGAACCCTTCAACGCGCAGCGGACCTGGACCGAATATGGAAACCGTTTGGTAGGATTCCTGGCAGGAAATGGCGTGTTGATCATTTTCCTATGGGGATTCTGGAAATACCGGAAAGACCGCAGATTTGTCTGGCTTTCGTTGATTAACCTGGTTGCAATCGGGTTGAACGGGTGGTTCGGTTCCATTGTAGTGGCTACAAACCTGGTTCCGTGGACAATTACTGTTCACATGTTCTTAGCGCTCCTGGTTGTTTGCCTGCAGTTGTTAATGATCCGAAGAATCAGCCCGGTTCAGCAAAAGACTTTGAATTTACCCGTTGCGATGAAATGGTTGATTGGAATTATCCTGGCAATTACTGCTTACCAGATGTTTTTGGGAACACAGGTGCGCGAATACATCGATCAACTAACCCAACAAGGATTGGGAAGGGATTCCTGGACAAGCCAGTTCGGATGGGCATTTTTCATTCACCGTTCATTCTCCTGGGCAGTATTGGTTTTGATGGTACTATTGGTATTCCTGAACTACAAAACAGACAAAGTGAAATCCGTGTATTGGGCATTTTTGGTCCTGGTCATTGAATTGATCGGCGGAGTTTTGTTAGCATATGCCGATATGCCCGGATTGGTGCAAGTGTCTCATTTATTGTGCGCTGTGGTTTTATTCGGAATCCTGTTCATGCAATTCATTCGCTTAAAACCGGTGTCAAAGCCACTTTCAAAGAACAGCATCCGCGGATAAATTTCGTTGACTTTTGGGGTTTTCGATTTGAAATTCGATAGAAATAGTATATTTGCACCCGAAAGCAAAATCAATTGATGTATGAACGCTAACGCTTGCAACATCGGTTGAAAGTATACTTTCAACGGTCCTATAGCTCAGTCGGTTAGAGCAACTGACTCATAATCAGTAGGTGCTTGGTTCGATCCCAAGTGGGACCACAAAAAGAAAGAGCCTTGGCAGTTTTGCTAAGGCTTTCTTTTTGTCCTTCATTCTCATTCTGCTTCTCATTCCTTGTGGCTCTTCTTTTTCAGAGCGAAAATGAGAACGAGAATGAAGATAGAACCCCAATTCGAAGTTTAAAACAACCTGCTGTCATGTCGAGTTTTCGCCTGTGTTCTCGATACGCTCCGCACTCAAACTGACAGGCGAAAGTATCGAGACGACAGCGGTTGGATTCCCTTTTGCTAGAAAGGTGTTGTATTTCAGATTTTTTTGGTAGTATTATGGTCTAAACGTAACGATAAACTATTTGCTGGAGAATTCTCCCAAGAAACTGAAATTTGACAAATTAAATGAACTTAACACTACAAATAATTTTAGGACTACTAACCCTTATTTCTGTGATTGGAGGGTTTATTTACTGGCACTTCAAAACTGTAAATAGTTTTAAAGACCATGTAAATGAATTGAAATTACAAATGAAAGATTTGGAGCATAGAGATAACTTGCAACAACAGACAATTGATCAATTAAAGGACTTATTTCCAATTTTGAAAGCTGCATTTGAAAACATTGATAATCAAAAACAATTAAAAAAATGAGCAATCACATAGACTTTGGACGATTATCATATCTTGGAGATAAATTAAAGGCTGGACATGCTACCAAGCAGGAGAAAGATGAGTATATGAAAATGCTTTTTATTAACGGAAATATTACTCAAAAGCAGTATGATGAATATTTAACGAATGGAAATAAAGCAAATACAGAAGAAATTGTTAATGCTGCGTTGGCTGTTGGAGCAGTTCTATTGATTGGATATTTAATAAGTGAGATGTTCAAAAGTAATAAATGAGTTAATTAAAATCAACAAAATGCCTCAGAACGCTCAAGACTCATTGGGTCAAATTATATTACTACAATCAAAGCAAATTAAGCTTTTGAAAATGTATAAGGATTCTCTACTTAAAACAAATTCTATAATTAAATATGACGGAAAAGTGACTTTATCAAACGATAATCACAATGATTTAGTACAAATGATCTATCCATCAATAATAGCAATAATTATAGCATTTATTGGATTTTGGGGAACTCTAAGAGCAAATAAAAAACAACGTGTGTCATCTGAAAATTTAATAAATAAGCAATTGAATGATTCAAAAAATGCGATTACTCAACAGATCAATTCCGCTAAATCAATTGCAGAATTAGACTTTCGAAAAAATGTGCTTTCGGTAAATCGACAGAATTGGATAAATGAATTAAGAGAAGTAATGAGTCAAGTAATTGGACAAGTAGAGGTGCTTTCAATTCGTGGGGAGGTTACAAAAGAGGAATTGATTCAAATACGAACTAAAATATTAAAGGCGCAGTATATGTTGAATCCCGTTAAAGATCAAAGTTTTATAGATGCTCTAACCGAGTTTATAGCATGTTTCTCCTTTATTGCTGCTGGAAAACAAACTATGGATGACCTTAAACCAATCTCAAATAGAGTTGATCTTTTCACAAAAACCACATTGAAAAATGAATGGGAAAGAGTGAAACGAGGTGAATAACTATAGTTTATAGTTTAACGATTTAATTTTCTATTTAGAATCTATTTCTGGTTCCATTTCCGTTCGCTCTTCTCCACAAAAAGGGAAGTGTAAGCTTCCCTTTTTTTATTTAATGATGTTCTGTTATATCTTATATTGTCCGAGTCTGATAAAGTTTTATGTTGGAGTTGCCTTTTAAATAGTTATACCTGCTTATTGTTGCGTACCTTGTAAACTCAAGGGAAATTTGAAAGGAATTCAAAAGGTGTTTAAAAATCGTTTTCACCCGGATCTTACCATTTTCGCACAATTACCAATTTGAAAAATTCATGAGTACAAATTCTACTATCAATCATTGGCCAAACGGGGCAAGACTTGTCATTTCCGTATCTATGCAATTTGAAACAGGAGGGCAACCCGAAGGAGCTGAAAGTCCCTTCTCCGGTAGCCCACTTCCATTGGGAAGTCCCGATTTGCCTGCCGAAAGCTGGTATCGATATGGTGCAACAGAAGGGATCTTACGAATGCTTGATCTTTGGGATAAGCACGGGATCAAAGTAACCTCCCACATTGTCGGAGCAGCTGCTGTAAAGTATCCGGAAGTTGCAAAAGCAATTGCTGACCGCGGACATGAAATTGCTGGACATGGGCTTGCCTGGGATGATCAGTGGAATAAATCGTATGCCGAAGAATTTGAATTCGTGAAAAAGGGAATCGAAACTGTTGAGGCAATCACCGGGCAGCGAGCTGTAGGATACAACTGCAACTGGCTCAGACGCAGTCCAAATACGCTGAAAGTTTTGCAGGAGCTGGAATTTCTTTACCACATTGATGATTTGAGCCGGGATGAACCGTTTCTCACAGTGGTGAAAGGAGAACATTTTGTGGTCATACCTTATACGCTTCGAAATAATGACATTGTGAACATTTCCGGAAGCAATTGGAGTCCGGACCAGTTTTTAGCACAATTGAAGGCCGAATTCGACCAGCTCTACAGTGAAGGTGTCCATAAACGCAGAATGATGAGTGTAAGCTTCCATGACCGCATTGGCGGAACTCCGGCAGTCGTAAAAATTGCCGACGATTTTATTCAGTACGTTAAAGAACATGATGGCGTGGAATTTATGCGAAAAGATGCCATAGCACAACTGGTAAAGAACGACCCAAAAACACCTGTTGATAATTCAGAGGAGAAGTATAACAAATAAACTTTTCGGACAAAGAATTACATTTGAAAAAAAGTTGGAGGATGAACGAATTGGAAAAGAATATTGCTCTATTGTTTGAGGTCAATGCAAATGAGTTGAAAACAATCAGCTCCTATTTCCGGCCAATCCAACTGAATAAAGGGGAGTACTTCTTCAAAGAGAACGGCTACTCGAATCAAATGGGATTTGTGGAATCGGGATTGCTTCGCGAATGGGTGAACCTTCCTGAGAAAGAAGTAACC
>Ga0247691_1000317_pt1 | contig 10472 bp, 7 predicted proteins | sample CNK32_metaG_FD_182721 | JGI IMG/M metagenome (GOLD analysis project Ga0247691, IMG submission 182721) | Soil microbial communities from Purdue University Martell Research Forest, Indiana, United States - CNK32 | ecosystem: Environmental > Terrestrial > Soil > Temperate forest > Bulk soil | place...
ATCGAATTTCCATTTACCTTATAGCATTGCTCCAAACTTTTTGATCAATGGAAAGACATTTTCTGTTCCAATGGTAATCGAAGAAAGTTCTGTTGTTGCAGCAGCTTCAAACAGCGCGAAGTTTTGGTATGGGTTAGGAGGATTCCATACAGAGATCGTTGATACGGAAAAAGTAGGACAAGTTCATTTCCTATGGAACGATGATATTCAAAAACTGATCAGTCGTTTTGATGAATTAAAACAGCTTTTGCTGAAAGGTTCGGAAGATATCACCGTAAATATGCGTAATCGTGGTGGTGGTATAAAGGATATTGTTTTGAAAGACCTTTCGGACAAGGAACCGGGATTAATGCAATTGTTTGTTACTTTTGAAACGAAAGACTCAATGGGTGCAAATTTCGTAAACTCTTGTTTGGAAAGATTCGCTCAGGTATTTAGAAACTGGCACCAAAACCAACCGGACTTCAAAAAGGATGGATTGGATATCATCATGTCCATTCTCTCTAACCTTACTCCTAATTGTGTTGTGAAGTGTTGGGTAGAAACGAATGTTAAAAACTTGGATGGAATTGTTCCTGGTATTTCCGGAAAAGAGTTTGCAAAAAAATTCCATACTGCCGTAAGAATTGCGCAAGTAGATCCTTATCGTGCAACGACACACAACAAAGGGATTTACAATGGTGTTGATGCGGTTGTATTGGCAACAGGAAATGATTTTAGAGCGGTTGAAGCATGCGGTCATGCGTATGCAAGTATGACAGGTTCTTATTCTTCTTTAACGAATTGTACGATTGAGAAGGATATCTTCCGTTTTGAACTTACTTTACCGATTGCTTTGGGAGTAGTTGGCGGATTGACGAACTTGCATCCTTTGGTGAAACTATCACATGAATTGTTGGATTTCCCGAATGCAAGAGAGTTGATGGGAATAGCAGCAGCAGCAGGATTGGCAAACAATTTTGGTGCGGTTAAATCCTTGACAACAACAGGGATCCAGCAAGGGCACATGAAAATGCACCTGTTCAATATCATGAACCAATTGGAGATAAAAAAAGAGGATCGTGATAAAGTAGTGGCTTATTTCAAAGACAAAAATGTCTCTGTATCTGCAGTTCGTACATATGTTGAATCTCTTCAATTAGTTTAATTGACAGTTACGGAAAATACAATAAGGACCTATAAGGCATCAGGAAAACTGATGCTTTTTGGTGAATACTTGGTTCTGAATGGATCGGACTGCCTGGCTTTTCCCTTGAAATTCGGACAAACGCTTTCGGTAACACAATCTGATTCCCTCACCTGGGAAAGTTATTCCAAACACGGAATGTGGTTTTCTGTTGCTATGAGCAGCGATTTCACCATTCTGGATACCAATAACGAAGAAGTAGCTGAAATTTTGAGGCAATTGTTCATCGTGATACGAACGGAAAAACCCGATTTGGATTTCAACCAACAATTCAAGGCAGAAGCGAATTTTGAATTAAATTGGGGCCTTGGCTCCAGTTCTACATTGATCAGCTTATTGAGCCAATGGTCAGGTGTGGAAACAAAGAAGTTACTCGATGCATCTTTTGGAGGATCGGGTTATGATGTAGCCTGTGCAACAGCAGAAGCTCCAATTCTATATGCTAGTGGAAAGATTAAAAAGGAAGTACCTCTCCCGGAATCAATAACGAACAAATTGTTGTTTATCTATTTGGGGAATAAGCAAAACTCACGGGAAGAAATCAAGCGATTCAAAAAAGCAAGCGTTACCCAGGATCATATCGATGCAATGAACGCAATTATTTCCAAAGCCTTACAAACAGATAAAATAGAGGTGTTTGAGCAGCAATTGGATGGTTCCGAAGAGTTAATTTCTTCAATTATAGGGACTATTCAATTAAAACAGCGTTTATTTGCCGATTACCCGCATAGCATCAAATCGCTGGGTGCCTGGGGAGGAGATTTTTTTCTTGCAACATACAGAGATCTAAAAACAGCAAAAATCTATTTTGAAGAGAAAGGATATGATATATTCTTTACCTATCAAGAATTCATAAAATAAATGGAAACAGAGAAGGAATTAATGAATAAAGTAAAAGTAACGTGGTGCTGCCCGTCCAATATTGCGATTGTTAAATACTGGGGAAAAAAAGGAACTCAAATACCTTGTAATTCTTCGTTAAGTTTGACTTTGTCAAATTCATTTACAAAAGTAGAAGCCGAACTATCAGAAAAAACTTCTGATGAAGCGGTTCAGTTATCCTACTATTTTGAAGGAGAAATAAATGAGCAATTCGGTCAGCGTGTTGCTAAATTCTTAGTTGATAATCGTGAATTTTTCCCGTTTATCGGTGAAAAAGCGATTACGATCCATTCCTCTAATAGTTTTCCACATTCAGCTGGAATTGCTTCTTCTGCATCTGCATTCGGCGCAATTTCTTTGGCACTTTTAGATATTACCTATAGCCTGCAAGGAAAGGAAAAAGATGGAGCTTTTTATTTAGAGGCAAGTAATTTAGCCCGATTAGGAAGTGGAAGTGCATCACGCAGTATGTTCCCGGGATTTGCTTTATGGGGAGAAAATGATCAAATCCAACACTCCTCGAACCAGCATGCAATTGAGATCAAGGAGGTACATCCGGCGTTTCAGAACATGAAGGATGCAATTCTGATCATCGAAGACGAGCCTAAGAAAGTATCCAGTTCTGTCGGTCACTCATTAATGAATAATCATCCGTATGCAGAAAACCGCTTCAAACAGGCAAATGAGCGTACGGCTGAGTTGGTTGAGATCCTGAAGACCGGAGACATGGACGCATTCATTCAGCTATGTGAATCGGAAGCATTGACACTACATGCCATGATGATGACCTCTATGGATTATTATTTATTGGTTAAACCGGGTACCATTACAGCTATTGAAAGATTGATGGAATTCCGTAAGGAAAATAAGGTTCCGGTTTGCTTCACATTGGACGCAGGTCCGAATGTTCATGTTCTTTATCCGAAAGCATACGAAGTACAAGTGGAAGAGTTTATCAACAACGGGTTACGTGACACATATAAAAAAGTCATTTTCGATCAGGAAGGTTCTGGTCCAACAAAAATGAATAGTTAATAGATGGAAGAAAGAGTTAATTCAAAAATTCTGGTGTTTGGAGAATACGGCGTTTTACATGACGGTATGGCTCTGACAATTCCATTCAGTAAATTTTCCGGACAATTGTGTTACCCTAAAAATGCTGAAGAAAGTGCGATTGCCGTATTATCCAATAAGGGCATCCGAGAATTCTTCAAGTATATTTTAGAAAATAACACAGATGAAACATTCAAATTGAATGTCAATCAGCTTTCCCGGGAATTGGACAAAGGGTTATTTTTTAGAAGTGATATTCCACAAGGTTTTGGACTGGGGAGTTCAGGTGCACTTGTTGCCGCAGTATTCTTGCGCTACCTGGAAAAGGCCGGTGATTTCAAAGATGAATTGAAACATCTGACAATGGACCGCATTCAAAGCTTAAAAAGCTGCTTGGGAGATCTGGAAGGTCATTTTCATGGAAAAAGCTCGGGAATAGATCCCTTGAGTATTATTATCAATGAACCTTTATTATTAAAAGCCAACAAGGAAATTGTAAAGGTGGATATTCCTGTTTACAATGAAAACGGAAAGAACATCCTGTTTTTACTGAATACTGGAATAGCAAGAAATTCCGAAAAACTGATTGAGAAGTTTCACCGTGCTTATGAAAAGGAAGACTTTCAGAAAAAACTGGAAACGAAATTAATCAAATATGCAAACGCAGGGATTACTGATTTTCTAAAAGGAGATACCGAAAATTTCTATCTGACCCTGGAGAAATTGGTCCGTTTTCAATTAGACGAAATGCATTACCTGATCCCGGAAAAATATCAAAGTATTGTTCAGCAAGGCCTGGATACGAAGAACTATTATTTAAAAATTTGTGGTGCCGGTGGTGGTGGATTCATGATCGGTTTTACACAGAACTGGGAAGAAACACAGCAATTATTAAAAGATGAAGAGTTAGAAATTTTCTATAGATTTTAAATTATGACAACAACGACAACAATAAAACAGGATTTGGAAATCCAAAGAAAAGCGATTATTCACTATTTGGAGACGGATGCATTGGAAGGTTTTCCAAGTAACTTATCTGATTCCACATACCATATCATGACATTGGAAGGAAAGCGTTTGCGTCCTATCATGGTGCTGATGGCTGCCCAAGGATTTGGTGTAAATACCGAATCTGCTATGTCTGCTGCAATTTCAATTGAGGTGTTCCATAATTTTACACTGGTTCACGACGATATCATGGATAAGGCTGCGTTGCGCAGAGGAACGATCACTGTCCATGAAAAATACGGAGTGGATAAAGCCATCGTAACGGGAGATGCCATGTTACCGCATTCTGTTGCACTATTGATCAAGGGAAATGAAGAAAAGTCGGTTGTTTTATTAAAAAGCTTCCTGAAAATGGCCCAGGAGGTGATGGAAGGACAACAATACGACATGGAATTTGAAACCCAGGAATCGGTTACTGTGGAAGAATACATGAACATGATCCGCCTGAAAACATCCGTTCTGTTTGGTTGTGCTTGTGAAATAGGCGCTATTTTAGGTAATGCCTCAGTTGAAGATCAGAAAAAACTATATGATTTCGGACTTTACACCGGATTGGCATTCCAGATCATGGATGATTACCTGGATACATTCGGAGATGATTCATTCGGGAAACGGATCGGAGGCGATATCTTACTGAATAAAAAGACGTTCTTGCTGATCAACGCAATGCAACATGCAAATGCAGATCAAAAAGCACGGATCACGGAATTATTTGACGAAAAAGACGAAGAAGCAAAAATCAGCGGTTTCCAGGCTGTTTTTAAAGAGATCGGGGTAGGTAAAATTGCTTTGGATAAAATGGAAGAATTACATGATAGATCTGTAGAAGCTATTATGTCTTCCGGTCTTTCTGAAGAGGATAAAAGAAAAATGATTGAGTTGGGTGAAATTATGCTTCGCAGAACAACCTGATACCAGATGAATTTCGATCAAAAAGACACCTCTTACTTTTGGGATACGTGGAAGCTTTCTACGAAAAACGGACAACAATCCTGGCAATTTGAACTCCCGGATGAACTAAAAGGAATCATTCAAAGTGAATCTGACTGGGATAAACCCGAAGGCATCGCTTTTTTAGAGGCACTTGATCGTGCATTTATTTTTGACAAGAAAATCAACCCGAATTCGGCTGAACGGGTATTGCGCTATTTACGCAAGAAACAAGTTGGCGAACCAACGATTATTCCATCAGACGCGGCAGATTCTCTTTCCCTCGAAGAGAAAGCACGGATCGGCTTGCTAAATGGCTTTTCGTTTTACGAAACATTGCAGGAGCCGGATGGAAATTGGGCGGGTGACTACGGAGGTCCGCTTTTTCTGATCCCCGGAATGATCATAGCATCATACATTACCGAAACCCCTTTTGAAAAACCAATGCAGGTTTTGATGAAGCGAAATTTGTGGAACCACCAAAACGAAGACGGCGGTTGGGGATTGCATATCGAAGGGCATTCAACCATGTTTGGAACGGTCATGCAATATGTGACCTTGCGCATTTTGGGAGAAGATCTTTCAAATCCGGAACTAAAACGTGCACAGGATTGGATTTTAAGCCATGGTGGTGCAATTAAAATCCCCCAGTGGGGCAAGTTCTACTTATCCGTCCTCAATGTCTATGATTGGAAAGGAAATGACGCTCTTTTACCTGAAATGTGGAAATTCCCGAAATGGGTACCCTTTCATCCCGGGAAATATTGGTGCCATAACCGCATGATTTTTCTACCTATGTCTTATTGCTTTGGTAAAAAAGTGAAGACCGAATTGACTCCCTTAGTAGAAGAATTAAGAAAAGAACTTTATACAACGGATTACAATTCCATTAATTGGAAAAAAGCACGTCGTGAAGCTTGCGAAATAGATATTTTTCATCCGGTTAGCAAATGGTATCTCGGGTTGAGCAGAATTATCAACGGATATGAGCGCATCCACTCGAAACGGTTTCGACAAAAAGCCCTGAAGTATGTGGAGGATTACATCGATTACGAAGATACCTATACCAACTACATCAATATCGGTCCGGTAAGCAAAGCCATCAACACGATTTGTGTGTGGCACAATCACGGGAAAGATTCCGAACAATTCAAGAACCATGTTAAACGCTGGAAAGACTATCTGTGGATTGCAGAAGACGGCGCTAAAATGGCAGGTTATAACGGGTCTCAATTATGGGATACGGCATTTGCAGGTCAGGCTCTGATAGAAGCAAATATGGAAGCCAGTTTTCCAAAAATGGCAGAGAAAATTTATAACTTCATTGATAGCACACAAATCGACCGGAATGCCAAGGATTATGACAAATACTGGGGTGATATAACACTTGGCAGCTGGCCTTTTTCAACCATTGATCACGGATGGGCAATCACTGATTGTACATCGGAGGGAATGAAGACCGCTGTTTTGTATAACAATAAAGAACACATCAAAAAACAAAATCACATTGACCTTGAGCGTTTAAAGCCTGCTGTTGATTGGTTGTTGTCTATGCAAAATAAAGATGGTGGCTGGGCTTCTTATGAAAGACAAAGAGCTCCGAAATGGATAGAAGTATTGAATCCTGCTTTGTTATTCGAGAATATCATGACGGAAGCTACCTATACGGAATGTTCTTCTGCTTCCATCCAGGGATTAAAGGAATTCACAAAATACCACGATTACCGCAAGGAGGATATCAAAAGGGCGATTGATCGCGGAGGGAAATTCTTACAATCAAAACAAGATCCGGATGGCTCATGGTATGGCTGTTGGGGAGTATGTTACACCTACGGTACCTGGTTTGGGGTTGAAGGTCTATTGACTGTCGGACATAAAAGTTACGAAAATAATACGCCTTCACCGGAGATTCGGAAAGCGTGCGAATTCTTATTGAGCAAACAACGCCCGGACGGCAGTTGGGGAGAATCCTTTCAATCTTGCGTGGAGCATCAATACATTGAACACGAAGAAGGACAAATAGTCAATACCGCATGGGCACTTCTTGCTTTAATGAAAGCAAAGCATCCCGATAAACAAGCCATTGAAAAAGGAATTGAGTTCATTCTTTCCCGCCAGGAATCAACCGGCGATTTTCCACAGGAAGGAGTTTCCGGAATCTTTAATGGGAACTGTGCGATAACGTACACTGCTTACCGGAACATTTTCCCTTTATGGGCAATAGGGAGGTATTATAACTTTTATTCTTAAAGTGCTTTAAAATCAAAAGCTGATTTAGGCCTTTGTCTGAAATAGATTGTTTCAAGATTACAAAACCAAAATTACATGCAGAACTGCATTACTTCAATGGAATACTCATAACACAACAAATAATCCTCATATAATTGTCTAACTGTCGGGCAGAATTCAAAACCTGAAATTACAGTTAGATAACTTGCGAACACGTACCCTCTTTTGCGAACTTCCGAATTAGTAAACTGTCTACTTAATCAATGGAAACTTTCCTTTCTTATAAATCAGAATATTACCTGAAAAATTCCTGAAGCCGTTGAAACCATAAAGATCGATACTTGCCGATTCAACTTCAAGTGTTACCGGATTCAGCAGGTACATTCCGAGCATTGTCTTTGTATATCCATCATCATCTTCCGTTATAAACTCAGACTCTGTCGAGATCAGGTACATTCCGTCTTTTTCGATCTTACTGACATAGTATTTTGTTTTGACCCTGGAAAAAATCATATCCGTAACCGGATTATCGGTATTCCACTCCATTCCCTGCACAAGTTTTTCACCGGGAAACTCAAGGAAAAACAATCCGGTATTCAAAACGGAAGTTGCATCTTTTCCAAATCCTTTAAACGTCATCGGATCAATGATGTCTCCTCTGGTATCCATCGTGTAAACGATAGTATCACCCGAGAAATCCGTGAAAAGCGCCTGGTTTTCGCCTGCATCAAACAAATCGATCACCATTTCCATGTAGATGGAGTCACCGGAAGTTCTTGGAATAAAAGCCACTTCGATGTTTATTGCCTCCAAAGTCATTTCAAACCGGTACTCGATCTTTTTGTTTTCAAGATTGTATACAGTGCCTTGAGAAAAGGAAGAATTGCAGAAAGTAAGGAGGAAAAGCAGGGTGATGAGTTTCATAAAGTCAGTTTGGAATTCAGACAAAGATAAAATTTAAAGGAAATCAAAGCTTTCAGATCTCAGTTCAGAGGAGTAAGGAATGTTGGATTCTTTTTATTCAGTGTAAGTCCACAGATTTATGAATTGATCCGAGTTCAGACAGTGTGAGCGGGAGAGTGAGTATTGAGGTTAAAAAGCATTCAAGCTAGGTTCAAATCCGTATACTTTTCCGCAGCAGATGTCGTTCCTACATCGCTACGGACCACCACAAAGTGAAAAAGCCATCCGTGAGGATAGCCTTTTTCTACTTTTGTGGTGGAGAATATCGGACTCGAACCGATCACCTCAACACTGCCAGCGTTGCGCTCTAGCCAGATGAGCTAATCCCCCATTTTTCAAACTCAATCCTGAAAGAAAAAGCATCATCCGCCACAGCAGACGATGCTTTTTGCTTTTTGTGACCCCGGAGGGATTCTAACCCCCAACCCTCAGAGCCGAAATCTGATGCGCTATACAGTTGCGCCACGGAGCCATTTTGCGTATTATTGCAAGGCAAAGTTAATTTTTATTTTCTAATTGTTGCTTAATCCAATCTCTTCCTACTCCAGTTTTATACCATTTTTCACGTTTCAATGCTTCCTTTTTCGTTGCATGTTCCTCGAATAGAACAAGTTTCCATGGAATAAGTTTAGAAGTGAAATTGGATAAACCAGTGTTGTGCTCATCAAGTCGTTTTTCCAGATCTGTTGTAAAACCTTTGTATAAAATGCCTGTATTTATTGATTGTATAACGCAGGTGTAAAACATGAATAGTAGTATTTAGCGGATTCTAACTTCGATTCGATGCAGTGGAAGCTGAAATCTGATGTGCTATATCAGCCGCGACTGACGCCACGGAGCCATTTTGATTGAGATTTCTCAAACGTATCACAAAATTAGTTCCTTTTTTCACTTCTCTTGCGAATTTTCCAATAATTTTGAAGAGAATGCGTTTATACACAAAACATTTTTCATGCGAAATCTTCTTTTAGTGATTTTAATGGGCTTATCGGCACCTACATTTGCACAGCTTGGAATGGGGCAGTGGCGTATGCATGTGTCTGCTTCACAGGCAATTGATGTGGCTTATGGGGATGGACTTGCTATGGCAGCTTTGAAAACCGGTGTCATTGAATACGATGAGGCAGCAGGAGAAACCAAAATATACAATGATCAAAATGGCCTTTCGGATATCCTTGTATCCTGTATTTCTTATCATCCGGGGACAAAATCTTTTTTTATCGGTTATGATAATGGGAATATCGATCAACTTTATTCGGATGGGACGGTAGTGAATATTCCGGCGGTGAAGTTGGCTGCAATCAGTGGAAACAAACGCATCAATGGCTTTACCATGAGAAATGGAAAAGTGTTTGCCGCCACAGGTTTCGCAATCATTGTACTGGATCCTATCAAACATGAAGTAAAGGATACCTACAATCCGTTCCCGACTCCGAAAAACTATCAGTCCGTTTTATTTTTAAACGATTCCATTTATGCATTGCACAACGATGGAATGGTGAAAGCTTTTGAAAACAACCCCTTGTTGGGAAATCCGAATAACTGGTTTGTGGATACGCGTGTAGATGTTCCGGTTTTGGAGGTCTCGTATCAGAAAGCGATCATTTGTAACAATGAGTTTTATGTTTTAGCCAGAAGAGAGGCATATGGCGGAGATTCCATTATGAAAGTAACTTCCGGTGGTTTACAAGAGATCATAGGACATCAGTTTGATATGGAAATCGTTCAATTACAATTGGTGAATAATAAGCTTGGGGTGAGTTTTTCAGATTCTTATATTCTTTTTAATGAAGATGCGTCTATCTTTTTTGCAATCTCCAATTATTCGAATCCATCTCCTCAAATCAAATCTGTTACTTATGATGGAAGTAGTTACTGGGTTGCAGATTTTAAAAATGGATTGGTAAAATACGACATCTTTGGAACTCCAAAAATGATTTCCGGGGAAGGGCCTCCGAAAAATGATTTTTTTAGCATCAATGGAAACGAAGGCAAGATTGTGGTAACCGGTGGGACTATTGACCGCGTGACATTGAATTTCAGTGTTTCCGGAGCATATACCATGAAGGATGAGGACTGGAACCTGTACGACAAAGCGACACAACCCATGTGGGCAACGGGGATCTGGGATATCGGTGCAGCTGCAATCAATCCGAAAAACCTGGATGAAGTTGCCTTTGGCGGATATTGCCTGAATGGATTAAGTATCGCTAATGGCTCG